>PJEL010000836.1_pt1 | contig 34520 bp, 26 predicted proteins | sample 1853271 | NCBI WGS metagenome assembly PJEL01 (sample SAMN08108733, study PRJNA415343) | Invertebrate metagenome, whole genome shotgun sequencing project. | host: Globobulimina | place: Sweden: Gullmar Fjord | collected 2015-08
ATGATGGCCATCACCAAGGGATTCTTCAAGACCACCAAGGCCGGCGCCCAGACCACTATCTATTTGGCCACATCCGATGAGGTTCACCTTTGTCTTGAGCAACTTCGGCAAGGTGAAGATCCTAACGAGCAGACCTTGGCGTCGATTCTGATCGATAATCAATTCATCACACCTCGGCAGGCAGATCGTGTCCGAAACGAAGCCGAAGCAGCAAAATCGACACAAAAAATACCTGGCTACAAGATCAAGAAAAAGCTCGGCGCGGGAGCCATGGCCAGCGTTTGGTTGGCCACGCAGATTAGTTTAGAGCGGCCGGTCGCGATCAAAGTGCTGCCAAAGAAATACAGTACGAACGCGCAGTTTATCGAGCGCTTCTACAAAGAGGGTCAAGCCGCCGCCAAGCTCAACCACCCGAATATCGTGGCCGCTTACGATGTCGGCCAAGCGGGCGAATTCCATTACTTTGTCATGGAGTATGTGGATGGCAAGACGATTTACGATGTCATTCGCAAGGAAGGTAAGATTCCAGAGAAGAATGCGATCGAGATTATCGTCAAAATGGGCGAAGCGTTGCAGCATGCACATGAAAAAGGCCTTATCCATCGTGATGTAAAGCCTAAGAACATCATGCTCAACAAAGCCATGATTCCCAAGTTGGCGGATATGGGTTTGGCACGTGCAGTATCAGACAAGGAAGCCGCGGAAGCGGAAAAGGGGCGAGCATTCGGCACCCCGTACTACATCAGCCCTGAGCAGATTCGGGGCAAGGTAGACATTGGCCCGCAAGCGGACATTTACGCGTTAGGAGCAACCTTTTATCATATGGTGACAGGCCAAGTTCCGTTTGAAGGTGACGATCCGACGAGTGTCATGCACAAACATCTCAAAGCAGAATTAGTCCCGCCGGACCATCTCAATCCGTCATTGTCCGGTGGTGTTGCAGAAATCATCGAAATGATGATGGCCAAGAACCGCAATCAACGCTATCGAAACTGCAAAGATCTGTTGAGCGATCTCAACGATATGCAAAATGGTCAGCCGCCGTCCATTGCGCACAAGGAAATGGATTTGACGGGCCTCACTTCGGGTGAAATGCTTGATTCTCCATTAGGAGATACTGCGGTCTCTCCAGCCATACGAAATACGGGCGATGGGCCGATTCTCATGCACCCCGCGGTCCTTTTTATCGTCGCATTGTTAGTGATCAGCATTTTTGCGAACGTATTACAGATACTAACAAGATAAAATCGCCGTCACATTCGCCCACGTCATCTCACTGCAGCATTCAATGACGAATTTTCTTTGCCTAGAATTCTTTACCATGTTCTTTCAAGAATTCTAGTACGGCTTCAAACCCATCGATAGAGTCTGTCTGTATACCCTTGAATTCATCGAGGACTTGCCGGCCACTCTCCGCCGCATTGGACCCTCTAGACCGTAGGTAGGATTCAATGCCTCGGCCGTGATGGTAATACTCCGACAATCTATAACGGGCTACGAGTTTTTTACAATCGCTGCATGCCACATAAATAAGTGGTCTGTGAGTAGATTCGCGCACCAAGAAATTCTTGGTTTGCCGAGAGCCACAATTTTGGCACGTTTGCCTGAACACTTCCATCGTATGTCCTCCTGCAATTAGCAATCGCTGAGAAAGTCATCGTTTAATACGTGGCTATTGAAAAGCGCCAATGAGATCCCACCAATATCGTCCCACCGTATTGACAAGGAAAATGGCGAACACTGAGATCGCTAGACCGGGAATGAAAATATCTTTGACTTTGATTTCGCCTGAACTGAATGCAATGGCGTTGGGTGGAGTCGAAATCGGTAAGGCCATCGCGGAAGAACATGCAAACGCGACTGCGACAAAGAGTGGCGACGGGTTGGTTAGCCCCAAGCCCAATACGATCGGCATGAGCAAGTTGGCGGTCGCGGTATTACTCATCAAATTTGATAGTAAACACGCAATCAGTGTAAATCCGACGAAGAAGGCAGTCTCCGGGACTGCGCCGCCGGTTAGGCCTTGCACGATCCATCCTGACAACCCACTTACGGAAATGACCACGCCTAGGCACAGTCCGCCCCCCATGACAATAAGGACATCCCACGAGAGGTTGCGTAAATCTCGAATGTCCAGTGTCCGTGTGCCGAAGAATACAATGACTGGAATCAGTGCCACCGTACCGGATGAAAAGGGATGCAAGCTCGACGTGAGCCACCCTATTATTGTAATAGCACTTATACCCAGCACCATGCTTCTTCGCCAACTGCGTTTGATTGATAGTGCTTTGGACTCTTGTTCAACAATCACATTTTTGCCATCATACAATTTAACGAGCAAATACCACGCAAATACAAGTAGAATAACGACCAGCGGAATGGCCGCCACCATCCAAGTGATGAAACCGACGGCATTTCCATCGCTCGCGCTGATCAAATATTGGATTGCAATTGCGTTCGGAGGCGAGCCGATCGGAGTAGCCATGCCACCAATATTGGCAGCAAACGGAATCGCGAGGATTATTGCTCGGCGAAATTGATGGCCGGGTGGCAAACTATAGAGGATGGGGAGAGCCAACGTCATCATCATCGCTGCGGTCGCGGTATTGGAAAGCAGCATTGAATTGATAGTCGTGATAAGCATGATCCCGGCTAGGAGTCGTGGGCCAGACGAACCCGTCTTTCGCATAACCCAGCGGGCCGCTTGCTCATCCACATGGTATTTGCTCAATCCTGCGGATAGAACGAACCCGCCGAGGAACAACAAAATAATGTCCGAGGAGAATGGTGCGAGGAAGATCGCCCGAGTGGCTACCTTTCCGTCCTCGACCAATATATGGAGAAGCCAAGTGGAGCTGTATGCGAGGATGACAAACGAAGTAACAAAGAGAGGAATTGCTTCACTGATCCACAGCAAGGCCGCGACGAGCAAGATAACGAAGGCGGATTGTTCAGAAGCGGACATGCCCCAACCACGAAAAACATCGCACCAGGCAAGTACGATCACCAAAAAGATTGACAACCATACGGCAAGATGAGAAATCCATTTGTTCATGTCAATACATCGAATCCAAGTGATCATTTTTTCAGACGAGGTCCGGGTTTCTAATTGCCACGCCAAAAGCGAGGGACAAAGAGAACGAGGATGGCGTAGATTTCCAACCGCCCGATCGCCATTAGAATGGTCATGGTGATCTTGCTTGCATCACTGAACCACGCATAGTTTTCGGTCGCACCAACAAGATTGAATCCCGGCCCAATGTTATTCAATGTTGCTGCCGATGCAGAGGCAGCGGTGATGAAGTCGATTCGGGAATTGTTGGCGAGCAATATAGAGTTATTCGATTCAAATGCCATTAGACATAATGTTCCAACAAAGAAGATTAGCAGAATACCGAGAATATAGGCCAACGTTCCTAAACGCAGATCCGTTCCGATGGGTGTTCGCCCGAGTTTGAGTGGACGGATCACATTTGGTCTAAACACTCTCTCAATCTCTAGCATCAAGATACGAAACATCATCAAGATTCTTACAACTTTGATTCCGCCGCCGGTCGATCCCGCGGATGCCCCAACAAACATCAGCGTAAGAAGAAGAACTTTGGGAAAGAATCCCCAATAGTTAAAATCTGCGGTGCAATACCCTGTCGTCGTGATAACTGAGACAACTTGGAAGACACTGTATCGAATGGCGGACCCCAAGGTCGCAGTGTGAGATTCACCATCCAATGACGTCAAAGGCTTTCCAACCAAGAAGAAGGCAATGATGGCAGAAGCAGCGACAATGATCGTAAGGTACAAACGCAATTCGCGATCACGAAAGACGCTCTTGAGACGCCCTCGGATCGCTTGGTAATACAGAGCGAAATTGATACCCGCCATGAGCATGAACACGATAATGATGGTCTCGATGACCGGTGATTGGTAGTAAGCAACCGACGCATCATGCGTACTGAATCCACCAGTTGCAAGTGTCGCAAACGTATGGCAAACTGCATCAAACCATGACATTCCCGCCAATTTCAATGCGATTGTCTCTGCAACTGTCATTCCAAGGTAGATCATCCAAAGAACACGAGCAGTCTGTGCAATTTGTGGTCGTACTCCCTCAGGTTGTGGTCCTGGTGATTCAACTTGGAAGAGCTTCTTGCCTCCCGCGCCCAACGTTGGAAGTACAGCTACAAAAAGGACGACAATGCCAAGCCCACCCAACCAATGCGTGGTCGATCTCCACAAGAGTAAACTTCGAGGAATATCATCAATGTGCGTTAGGATGGTCGAACCGGTGGTCGTCAGGCCTGACATTGCCTCGAAGTAGCAATTGACGGGTGACATGAATGATTGCCGAGCTTGTATGTCAAGGTCTGTCAAGTGGGCCCATATGAAGAATGGAAATGCGGACAGCGCAGCTCCAAGTATCCAGCTCATCGCAACCAATAAGAAAGCTTCGCGCCGACCCATTGTGGGTGAAACATGCCGAGTAAGGAAGCGAGGAACTGCACCGAGGACAATGCCGAATCCGCCCGCCGCAGCCAGCGCTGCTCCGGCATGAGCTTCCTTTACATCACCAAAAAAATACCACTCCATCAGACTCCATGCCGCCACTAGGAGCAGCAGCAAACCCAGCACAATGTGCAGGAGACCGAGTTGTTGGAGAACATATTTAAAGTTCAAAACAAATATTCCTGACTCATCTGCAACATGGTTGCAATATGATTTACTTCCGTTCCTCAACGCGCATCAAAAACTCGCTTGAGAGCACGATCGTCATCGTGTCGCCCAATTACCAGCAATGTATCCCCTTTTTGGATTTGATCATTAGCGGTTGGTACACGTACAGAATGATCACGTTGTATAGCAGCCAACATCCACTGTGAATCCAAACGCAGTTCGCGAAGCGGCCGATCCAGCACCATGGATCGTGCGCCAACTTGTATTGAATACACATCCACGACACCTTCGCTCAAGGAGGCCAAACATCGCAACGGTCTTGTATCTACGATTTGGGCAATTTCTTTACCCGCTTCGGTGCGCGTACTAAAAGGCCGATCAATTCCCACACTCGGTAGGAGTGGGAGGTAGTCGGGGTTTTGTACGACTGCGACGGCCATGGGAACGCCAGAAGTTTTTGCCCATGCACATGACAAAATATTGCGATCATCATCGTCCAACAACGCAACGAACGCATCCGCCCGGTCCAGATGTTCTTCATCAAAGACCACACGATCAGTCGGATCAGCGTTCAAAATGGTCGTCCAATCCAGTTTGTCCGCCAATTCACGCGCGCGGTCTAGGTTTTCCTCAAAGATTCGAATTGAAAATCGGCGATCACGCATGACGCGCGCCAAATGCACTGCTGTCGACGTTCCACCAAAGAGGACGATATTTCGCCTTCCTGCTTTTTCAGTATGAAAGAGCTTTCTTGCATCATCAAAGATGTCATGGTTGCCCACGAGGATGACGACATCGCCTTCTTCAACCACAGTATCAGCCTGCGGGATAAACACTTTTCCCTCTTTCTGCACTGTCGCTAATCGCGAACCCTCAGGGAGTCGAAGCTGTGACAATTGCTGGCCGTCGGCGGCTGCGCCGTGAGAAACTGGAAATTCTTGCATTTCGATCTGACCCTTGGCCAGACTCTCAATTGCAATAGCAGCCGGGTTTCGAATTGTTTGTGCGATGGCGCGAGCAGTGGTGAACTCTGGGCAAATGAGATGATCTATGCCAAAGTGAGCCTTGTAGTCCAAATCACGTTGGGCAAAGTACGTGCTGTGATGCACACGAGCAATGGTTGCCCCCGCTCCCAGTCCTTTGGAAATCGATGCGCAAAACAGATTTGTCTCATCCAAACTCGTGGCGGCAACCACGAGGTCTGCTTTGTCAGCTCCAGCAAGTTTGAGCGTTTCTGCGGTGGCAGCCTGACCGTGCAGCGTCTGTAGATCGAGGGCTTCTTCAATGCGACGAAGCCGAGTCTCATTGCGATCGACGACCACAACATCGTGCCCCGAGGTCGCTAGCAATTCTGCCGCGTGGCTTCCAACATGTCCTGCGCCGCAAACAATGATGTTCATCGAAGACGTGCCTCCATTGCACACCAGCATCCAAGTTCGATCGCCTCAGTCAATCCTCACTGATCTCGAGTGTGTGGTCCATTGTAGGGCCATTTTTACCCGTTTGAGGAAAGCAATCTACAATCGCGAAATGCGATGACGTAAGTTCTTAGTACAGCACACCCTAATGCGGATCAATATGAGTTGCATTTGCGGAGAGTGGGCAAATTCTCTGAATAGCCTACCAAACACACTGCGATCTGAAGGCCTGTAGACCCATCACCAAATGGGTGGTCGAATGGTCCCTCATACGAGTTCGCTTCATCAATTGCACGGCAAATATCCAATTCCGTAGGTGCGACATCGTCGTAGTCTTGAGGCACGTCAAAGACGCTGGGAGATCGCTCTCTACCATTTTGACGTGGTCCGACGTTCACACTGGCAGTTCCGATTGCCGGGCATTCAATCAGTCCTGCAGACGAATTGCCAATGAGAATTTGAGCTCGACGAAGAATCGCAATCCACTCGGAGCGTGGGACGTTTGACAGGACCGGTCGGCCATGCCGTACCTCTGCAATACTATCATATCCCGCATCCCGATTACAATCACAAAGAAGGTATTGACTTGACGACCCAAACGTTGAGTCATCCAAGGCCTCGATCAAATTGTTCATGGTGAGCCGTTCGATATCATCAGGCAATCCACACGGATGTTGCAGCACGATCGCGAACGGTTTATGGACGTCAATTCCAAAGGCGGTCAAATCTGGTGGCGAAGAGCGTTCTTCATTCGCCAAAAGGTCTATTGCAGGAGATCCTACCATGTGGATATGCTCACTTGACTCGCCGAGCTTTAGGATACGCTCTGCACTTGTGACACTGGCCGGGAAATGGATGTGGGCGAGTTTGGTTATGGCATGACGCATCGCTTCATCCGCGACGCCTTCGGCCCGATCTCCACCGTGAATATGAGCGACCCTTCGCCCACCAATCGACGCAGCACTTGCTGCAGCGAAGGCCTCGATTCGATCGCCCAATACAAGAACAACCTGAGAATCGAGTGCTTCAAACACATCACCAAATCCTGCGATACCGCGTGCGACCGCTTGCACATCATTCTCGCGGTTCGGCATATCAATTGACCGTTGCATGGTCACATCAGCAGCAATAGGGAATGTAGAGGCGACCTCGTCGCGAGTGTCGGCATCAGCAAGCAAATGTAGACCGGTTACGACCACTTGGAGATTGAGTTGAGGGGATTGATCTTGAATGGCGTGCATCACCGATTGCAGCAGGCCAAATTCCGCCCGTGTGCCGGTCACCACGGCGACGTTGCATCGTGTTGACACAGGGTTATCATGGGACTGAACTTCAATCATCGCAAACATCACTCGCATGCATGACCGTATTGGCGGCCACGTCGTTCGAAAGTGTCATTCCGACAATAGTTGTCAGCTCCTTGGGAGATAATCCTGTGCCCGGGCGTTTGATTGTCAAATCTGAATTTTGCAGCACATGACCTGCAGCCAAGTCACGTACTGTTACAATGGATTGTCGGCTTACGGATCGGACATCTTGTTCGATAGTTTGAGGGGCGACGGTTTTTGTACCCAACATCGTCCAAGCTTCATGGGCACCGTCAACATACAGTTTGAACTGTCTCGGGTTGAGTGAACACTGGTGGTCGGGACCAGCGCGTGAGCAGTCATCGGTGAAATGTTTCTCAAGGATCACTGCACCTGCAGCCACCGCTGTGCGCGACGTATGGCAAGATGTTGTATGATCCGAGTACCCGATCGCTATCCGCGCACTGTGGATGGAATCGCAAACCATCTCTGTCAGTAATTGAATTCCTCGCAATTGAGTTTGCTCGATCGGCGTAGGGTATGCGCTCACACAATGCAAGAGAGCGTTTGCACAACCGCGATCTACAACCGCTTGAATTTCGTCTTCGGTCGCAGCTCCGGTACTCACAATAATTGGTGTTCCCGTGGATCTCAGAGCATCCAAGAGCGGAAGGTTGATAATGTCCGGCGAGGCAACTTTGAATGCATCCCAACCCATTGGCTCAATCAATGAAACGTGCTCACTTGAGAACAGCGTAACGATTGCATGGCCGCCACTATCATGAGCAAGGGCTATTGCAGGTGCAAACGAATCAACTTCAATCTCCAAACGCTTGAGCATTTCAAGGGGGTTGCTTTCGCCAGCCGATGTTTGATAGGCGGCGAGTTGGGCATCACTACTCATGAGCGCATCAGCAGTAAAATATTGAAACTTAACCGCATGAGCGCCTGCTTGAAACGCCTGCTTCGTAAGCTCTAGAATGCGGCCGCTTGATCCGTCATGATTAACACCTATTTCGGCAATGACATACGGAGGATGGTCTTCACAGATTTCTCGTGACCCGATTTGCATAGGCGATCATACTCCTTGCGGGGTGGGGGTTATCCGCGCTGATGTGCCTGATGTGGCTAACACTGTCTCAGCCACCACCAAGTCAAAGGGGGAGTCTATATCGACGACGGCTCCGTGTGGATTTTCAATGCCGCGCCGGTCTGTTCCTAGAAATGCGTGCGGCTGCCCTTCAACCACCTGAAAGAGCGAATCACGACGAACTGCTATCACTCCGCCATCAGGAATGAACAACTCGGGTAAATCCTGGCGTCTATAAACGGTGTTTTCAAAATACGCTTTAACACACCCATTATCGTCGATACTAGATTCCCAATACGGGTGATATTTCCCCACCGGCGCGTAGCTTTGTACCGAATCTGCGCCAGTTTGATGCAATTTATCAATCGCGCGGTCGATCAAATTAGCAGGTCGTATGGGTACATTGGCGTAAAGAATGACAACAATCGGCGAGGTGTCCTGTGTGTACTCTATAGCTTGCCGAACGGCAGCATCCACGGTCGCGTGGTCGCTGGCTAACTCGGCAGGTCGTTCAACGACTTCGCAGTCAAGATATTCACTAGCCGCATTGGCTAGGGCTTTGCAGTCAGTGGAGACTACAACCTGATCAACCCACTTGGATAGTGCTGCCTGTTCAATGGAGTATGCGACAATCGGCTTCCCATGAAGGATTACGCTGTTCTTGCCCGGCAAACCCTTGGAACCGGCGCGACCAATGATGACGGCAGTCGCTCTGTCGAGTGGCGAAAGAGGAATCGAATCTTGAGTGGGTTGAACATTCACAGCAGATCGCCGATCTTGGGCGGTTTGGATGAAGAGAATAGCGAGTCTCGATTAGCCTGCAGCACTTGTGGCTATCACATTACGGATACTGGCAGCCAGTGCATCTTCGCAATCTTTGGGAGTGCTTCGTGCGGGCGTCGCCTTGACTTGTACCTCTAGTTGTTTCATTTCTCTTCGATCTTGGACACGAGCCCAAAGTTCTTCAAGTGAGTGGTCCAGAATATTCCCTACACTGGTTTCGCCCCGCCAGTCCGACGCGTGGACAGGGACCGAGCCATCACTCCAGATGATCATTGACTGTTGATCATCCCGTTTTTGAATATGTGGTGGATTTGTCAAATGCAAAAGCGAGTCTCGCCAAATAACATCCGCATGGCCACACACCGGAAATGGCTCAATGATCGCAGCATTTAAGAAATACATCCAACGGTCATAGAATTCACGCATGTCTGACAACGTTTCTTGGCATCGAATCAGAGTCGGGACAATCCAAGGCAAGGCGAGCAATTCTAATGAGCCCACCATTGCGGTGCGCTTGTTAATGAGTCGCTCCATATTACCGATTACGTCAGCGAATCGATCAATGCCCATCGCTTTTTCGTAGGTGGTTTTGGTGTCAGCATTCAGGTTGACACTGATAACATCGATTGGGAGTTGTAACAACTCGTCCGTTGCTTCGGAAGGTTCCAGCAAGTCGGTATGGACGTGGATGGCCATCACGCCCGCCTTGCGCAACTGCTGCACCATAGGAACAAATTGTGCATGCAATAGAGGATCACCCATTCCCCGTAGAGTCATTGCGCCGTCATCACGTGCCGCAAATTGTGTAGCCACTCGGTCGAGCATAGGTTCAGTCAAATCGGGTCGATCAAGGGCAATAACGGACTGCGGGACGATTGGTCCCGTTGCCAACCGATTGGGCGTTAGTTCTAGTTCAATAAAGTGAGGTATTCGAGATCGACGGGGCGAATCCTCAAGTCGGTCAAGTATTTCGGATGTCGATAGCGCGACATCATCATTCCCAATCGTCTCTCGAAGAAGCTCACGGCGATGATGAGAATCAAACGTAACTCGCGATCCACGGCTACGAATGTTGGCAGGAAGTTTGACGCACATATCCATCGCAATGGGATCACGCTGTGGGAGAATAGGCATGTAGGTGAGAGAGGCGCCGATCGACTGACGTCGATCACGCTCCGCCATTTCAGCCAATCTGGCTCGGCTGATAACACACCCGCCCAAACCAGGAGGAGCTTGTGAAAACACAATCTCAAACGAGCCAGGTTGCTCGATGTATCGGTTGACCAGAGCATCGCACCCTGTCTCGTTGGAATTGTCCACCAAAGGCCAATCTGGACCAATGACGAGAGCGGTGTTGATGTCATGGGCATCAAGTGCCTCGGTCATGATCCTCGGGCAGATGATCTCATCAAAGACTGACATTCCGCCGATCCCTCCTCGCCAAGATGAATCGCTCCATCGACGAGCGACAGCGACTGTCGCATGGTGCGCATCGTACAACGGAGCATCGCTTCGATGGATGATGATATTCTTGTTGAGCATCGATCGATCAATGATCGACTCTACTTCAAATTCACAGGGAACAACGAGGATGATGTCATCGAAGGTCGTACACGGGTTGAGCTGTTCCAATGTGCACTGCAGGACGCTTCGACCTTGAAAGGTCTCACTAAGCGAACGTGGTATCAATAGTCCGTTGCGTTTTGGATCGGCCGCGATAATCGCAGCAACACTGATTGGTGCGGTGTTCTCAGGCAGATCCGATGAGCTAGCGATGCTAACGACATCTGTCATGGCACGTGCGCCAATTCGTGGATCAACGGCATTGCCTTGCAAGATTTGATCAGATTCATCGAGGATTTTAACAAACTCGTGACTCGCATCGCCAATCCATTGAACGTTGACTCGGTCTCTTTCGAGTTGGCGTTTTTGGCGGATTGTCTCGTCCAAATCCTCGGACAACTGCAAAGCACGATCTGCTCGCAGCCGGTTGTAGATTCCGAGCTGATTGAGTTGACCAACGAGTTGCATTTCCTCGGACATCTCATCGACCTGGATGCGCAAGGAATCGATGTCCGTAAAGAGCTGATCCATTCGAGCTTCATCCTCTTGGTGCTCGATCATCTCGTCTAGAATGGCAACAGAGCGACGGGAAATGTCGCCCAAGTTAAAGACACCCTGCCGCAAAGTACGAAGTCTGGTTCGCAGACGTTTTCGATTTGTTGCTGCTTGTTCTGCATTGCCAAATTGACTGGGCATGGCCGGGAGTGGAGGCTCCAGTAATGAATGGTCTAGGACTTCCTGTAGAGAGAGAATCTCGGTGGATTCCTTGACGACTCCACCCTCGGTGGCATCGATGAGACGTTGCGGCGCACTTCGAAATTCAGATTCAAAAACCTTAAGGTAGGTTGCCATCTGCTCATCGACATAGATTTTGTCACCGCGATGGTCGATTGCATCCTGTAAAGTAATTTTACCTCGGATAACCCGCTGCCATTCCATCATGTCGAGCGTGTTGAAACGGTTGAGTTCTGGTGCCCATTGATCATGGATTGCCGCGGCGGGGCCATAGTAAACGCCATCGCTGAAACCCAAATCTTGGCCGACGAAACAGATTGGATCGCAACCAAGAAACTGCGCCAGAAAGAAATTCAAATGTGCCACCGTCGCACCCGGCTTAACCACCGGATTGTCTGGGGCAGCTTCTGCTAGCACATTGGCCAAGAAGTTGTTGCCCACACACCGTATTTTACCCGGGTATCCGTGCAAAACCGCGTGATTGGTTTTGGGTTCACACAACAATGTAATTCCCTCGACAGATTCGGCAGTCAACCCTTCATAAAATTGACTGCTAATCTCGTGGTAATCAATCGCGGTAACAAAGTGTGGTCGAATTCCCATATTCAACAGTGGTTTTAGAGCCGTCTGAACTGCGATGATGACATTGCGTTCTCGTATTTTTGGATTCTTTAGCAATTCAATGTTGCGAGACAAACTCGGGCCGGCCGCGATGAGGATGGCGGTGTGACCTCTGGCCCAATCTTGCAAATCCTTGATACCTTCACCTAGCCCATAATGTCCTATGTTCAGGCAGAGGTTTCGGCAAGTTGTTACAGAATGAACGAGCGTTGTCGTTAAGCTCGTACGCATTGCGCCCACCGCGCTGGCAAATGTCGCAGCAAAGGCCGAACTAAGTTCGCCGAGGCGACTGCGACTGGGGACATGGTCCAGCAGGATCGTCCCTTGAGTGACCAACGCGATAATGCGATCGAGGCGAGCATTGACTTCTGCTCGGTCCTGAGCTTCGGTAAAAATGTAGATATCGTGCTCGCGGATCCAATCGGAGTGATCTACATGGCTAAGCACGGATCGCAAGAGGTCTATATCCGGCTCAAAGACAATTACAATTCCAGTTTGCTTGAGACGTTCAGCACAAGCGCGAACGTGATAACCAAAACCGAATCCAAGTATGGTAACGACGGGCTTCTCGATGGGATCAAATTCCAACGCAAATCGCTCGGCTTCATCTAGGGGGCGATAGCGGCTAGCCAGTTGTTGGCCCTCATAAGATCCGCATAGGACACCCTGCTTGGATGGGGAGAATTCGACGGTGCGGGCAGACGCGTCCGGGAGAGATTGAAGAGAAGAAGCAAGGCCCGGATTCAAGCCTCTCAACGCAGCAATATTGCGTTCGAGGATAGACTGGGAGACGTCTTTGGATTCATCGGTTGTGAGGTGTGTCAATCGTGCACCTATTTGCTGGATATGATGGAACAGATAGGTTATTCGTATCGGACTAATCCGTTGAGGACCTGCAAGAATGGAATTGCCACCCCCGCCCTTTTTGAGCCACTATTTATTTGAAGTCCCTTGGCCTGGCGCCTTGCTCATCCTGATTTTGGGCATGGTTGCCTTGCGCGTGGCGGTACGACTGCAAAACAAGCGTTTGCTGTGGGTTGCTTTGGGGATTATGGCCGGTGCGCCATCGCTCGTGTGTGTCGCATTCTTGACTGAGACAACGGGCGAATTACTGCGTCAGCAGACGTTTGAATTCATCGATGCAGCCACGCAGGGCCAAGGTGAACGCACACAACGCTACTTGTCGCACAAAGTGCAAGTTCTGGTCGGAGTGAATGACGCCCATATCGATAAGGCGGGATTGGTCAGGCGCATCAACGCCATCAAACTTCGAATCGAGTCTAACCGAATCACGACCATCAAATCTGTCGTCACTGGCCCCAAGCATGGTCTTTCGGTCTTCCGCCAAGTGACCACACCAAATGCAGGCTATCCGACGCCGAATCAGTGGCGGGTTGAATGGGAATTGGAGCCGGGTGAGCAGAATTGGCGCATTGTGAGAATTACATGGGAATTATGGGGAATCGATGAAGTACCAAGCCTGTCAGATTTGTAGTTCAGGTTGGCTGATTTTGCCGACCGCTATTTGAGCCGAGTGAGGATGTATTCTGCAATCGCGACCGAGTACATTGCATCGCTGTCCAGAAGCTGTTGAAGTTCGACCGAATCAATGTCCATCTGACGGGTGAGCACCCATGCCAAGAGAGCGAGATCATTCAGGTTGTGTTTGACGGATTGTTCAAACTGAGCCACTGCAATTGGCAGGATGGACTCCGTTGAGCGGGGCATCTGGAGGAGGACCCACGCCTGGGTCGAAGAGGACATTTCATCCCATTGAGCCGCCAAATTGACAAGCTGAGCGGAATAGTGTTCATTTGAGTCCGCATCGATTTCAGTTGTAGTGGTTCTATTCGTCTTGGACTGCCGAATCATCGACCCAAAATGTGCAATAGCAATAAAGTTGGCGTTGGTTTGGGCTGAAGTGATGCCGAGCCGTTCTTTGCTCGTAGGTCGAGTTATGTACAGATCATTCGCAACCACCGTGAGGTCAGGCTCATCAACATCATTGGTCCGGGATGGCCGGCCGAACGCGGAATCGAAATGATGTTCCCACTCATCAAGGTCAACGTACAAATGCAGCTGCTTGTGTTCATCAAGTTCTTGACGAGCAAACGCAAATGCGACGGCAGAGTATTCAAATCCAACTGGGATTCGTAGAGTTTCGCCCGAATTGAGGGCGAACCGAGGCAAAGGAACGGCCAAGACGGGCAAGAGATTCCCTCTCTCTTCCGCAGGTTTCGTCGTCGGGACCGATTCAAATCGAATAATGAGTCGTGCTGGCAATCGCAAAGGAATGCGGCAGGTGTTGGTCACCGTGAGATACAAGGAAGATGAGTCGGAATCCTGTGCAGTATCGGCTAGGTGAAGCGACGCATCAAGCAACGGCTGAGTGGATCGAGTAGTTGAACGAAGCACTTTGAGATTGCCAAACATCATTTTTCGAATCGCCGAGGCGTTCGCATTAGCAGGCAATTTCCGGTCCATGAGGAATTCTTCGGTGTACTTTTTAGACCAAATGCTTTCGATTGAGCCGGGCGATGCATTGCTGACGTTTGCGAGCAAGCGAATCGCGGCATTGGTCTCGTGGCGGGATGCGTGGATCATTGCCATTCCGATTGCACTTGCAGCATCGTGGGCGGCTTGTGGATCCAAGAGCGATTGCGCTCGCTCCAGATCACCTTTTCGAAATGCCATCCACCCTTCGAATCGTTGAACAACACCTGCAGGGAGAATGCTCGCTTCGATAAGTCGTTGCAGAGTGGATTCACAATTTCTTAAGGCGTCGCTTTCGGGTACACAAATGTCATCCCCAAGCCACAGCACGACCCACAAATTCTGGATATCAACTTGGATTTGCATCAACGTTTGCTTGGAATCAGTAGTTTGGCGATCTTCACTATTTGCCATACCAATCGCATTCTTCTCTTCAATCCACTGCGATTCAAGTGTTGCGAACGTTTTTGTGTGCGTTTCCTTGTCGCCAGCCAATTGAGCGGCGGCCAATTGAATGATGTTAAATTCAATCGGATTGGTAGAGTGAAGATCATTCAGTTGGTCCGCAGATTTGGGTGTGGTTTCTGGCTGGAACCAATTGAATTGCAACTGTGATTCGAGATTTAGAGATTGGTAAGACGAATATGTTCTCAACCATGACAGGCATTCCTTTGAGCCTTCTTTTGCAAGAATCGCCAAGACACATTCAAGTGCAACCGCTTGCGGAAGTGTTTGCCTTTGCCGATGATGAAGGTGAATCAAATTCTCAAATGACTCCAACGCTTCAGAATACGCTCCCGCATCACGCAAGATGATGGCAAGTTGGAAAGCGGCATCGACGTTGAGCGGATCAGCTAAACACCACGCCAGCCCTGCACGAAAGTGATCGGGAATACTCGCGCTGGTCTGGGCTGCTACCAAGGCTAATCGCTCCGCGGCTTCAGAATGAGTTGGGTCCAATTTGACCGACAACCGAATGGCATCGACGGTTGATTGGGATCGGCCAAGTTGGTCATTCAAGAATGCCAATTCGAGAGCCAACTGACTACGGACGCTTGGGGTGAGCGCACGGCCGGGTGTCCCCAACAAGCGGTCATACGCACTCAGTCTGTCTTCGATGGTCTGAAGTGTCCTCAATCGATGTTGAATAAGAAGGTATTGATTCACCTCGTTGGCGGGATCGGAAGCCAAAATGGATCGACGAGAGTCATACGCAAGATCTGCCCAACCTGCGTTTTCAGCTGCGTAGGCCAGGATATTCGAAACACCTTTTGAGTCTGGATCAAGCTGCTGCGCCTCAGCTATCAAAGCTGCGATCGCTTTGGCTGCTAACATGTCCTCGAGTGATCCATTGTCATGTTGTGATTGGACGAATGTGGCAATCTGGGAAAGCCGGGAGGCCAAGAGAGAATTGGTAGTCTTTGCCTCGCTTCTAAGAGCACTGTTGTCACTCTCTCCCATGGTCGTTTCAGGTTGGCTTGATCCACTGGCAGGCATTTGTGGGGTCAGGCCTGCGACGAGGAGCACCACAATCAGGAAGTAGTGGGTTGATATCATGGAGTTTAATGGATTGAACGATGTGTATCGAGACATTTTTGGTCCTCATCCTGTGGATATGCTCCACTCGGGCACACCAAGAGGGCGTGTTTCTGGTGTCGGCCGAATCACTGACCTACCATCATAAGCCTCCCCGCCGACGTCTAGTTCCTACTGTCGATGTCGGCTAGCCCCGCGAGGGCACTACAATTGTCAATACTGGATGTTATCCTGACCCCGTTGTGGGGTGTAGGCGACACAATAATCACCGGTATGAATAACGCTTGGAGTTCGGCATGAGTCGCAGGAATCATCAAAGATCCGTTTCATTCTGTTCAAAGACGATCATGGGTAGCATCATCGCGCTTGTACTGGCGATTTCGCCAGGGACTGTCCACGCTCAGATTTCAGATTCCATTATGGATTCGCCGGGCAACCTCAGCGCTGCTCAGAGGCAGGTTGTTCGCACTTTTACTGCTGAAGCAGTTGCGGAGTTGGCTGACGTTGACAGCCGAAAATCCCGAAGTGCCAGCCGTCAGCTCATTTCAAAAGTGTCACGTTCCAGTTCGTCCCGAGCGTTCCGCTTAGCCTATGCGGAAGAGTTGATTCCCGATCTTACGTTATTGGTGAATTCTGATGACGCTGCAATTCATGCCCGTTTGGGTGCGATGTCAATTCTGGGGTCGCTCGCCACGGACGATGCGTCTGCGGTACTTATTGAGAAATTGAAGTCGGATAAGGCAACGGTGCGTTATACCGCAGCCACAGGGTTGCATAGGTCATTTGATGCCATTGGTGCGTCTCGCCATGCGTTTGCAGATCAGGTTATTGCATCACGCAATATGCTTCGAGCCTTGCGCGCCGCAGCGGGCAAGGAACGCAACCCATTTGTTGCCAATGCAGAGTTGGAAGCGTGTGCTGCAAGTACGAATCTCGGAACCGCCCTTGTCAGCATCTGCAACAGCCTCAAAGATCAATTCAAAGCGATGGACGCGGGTGAAGTTCCCGCCACCATGGCTCCAGTGTACAAACGATCACTACAAAGTGCCCTGAATTTGTACATTCGTATGCTCGGCTCAACGGGCAATATGCGTGATCAACAGCAAGCCATGATTGAAGTCGGCTATATGGCAATGAAGGCGGGTATCAATGTTGCCAAACGGGATGAGATTCCTGATTCTCAGCTTGGAGAATTTGCTGATTTGGTCAAGGCAAGCGAAGGTGCTCTTGATGTGCTGTGCAATCTCCAGACTGACCGCAGGTACACCCAAGAAAACCGAAAATCAGTGTCAACCGCCTTCGGAGCCGGCAAATACGAAGATGCCGATACGGCGATTCAACGCTTTTGGCTTACACCAAGTGGACCCATTTACGGCAACGCAAGCTTCGGATTCTCGCAAGGGTCATTTGATCGGCTCTTCGATTAGGCTGAAGCACAGTCGGCTCTTTCATCTCTCCGACTTGCAACATCATTCAAACCAAAAGACGCCCAGCCTCATCAGAGGATGGGCGTTTTCAATTACTCGACACAACATCGAATCCACGGAAACCGCCGCCTTGGGCTGAAACCTTAGTTCGAGACGGCTATTCTTAGTGGAGCATGATTAAGATCTCCCTCCCTATTGTCGTCATTTTCGCCTTGCTGCTTGGTGCGTTCTATTTGGACAATCCGCAGGATCCGGCTGATCTAACCTTTGTCAATCGTGGCGAAGTACACGGGCTCGATCCTCAGCGAATGAGTTGGCTGCAGGATTTTCGTATTGCCTACAACATCTACGAGGGGCTTGTGCGCTGGGAAAATGATTCCTTCGCAATCGATCCCGCAATTGCTGAGTCATGGGATATTTCAGATGATGGAACGGTGTACACGTTCCATTTACGCAAAAATGCCAAGTGGTCGAACGGTGACAGCATCACCACAGAGGATTTCTTCTACTCTTGGCAAAGGGCAATGCTCCCTGATACCGCAGCAGATTACTCCGATCTCTTCTTCCGTATCAAGAATGGGGAAGCGTATTTCAACCAGCGGTCAGAAATGCTCAAGGAATATGCTGAACGACCCGACGACGAACGCACCCAAGAGGCGGCTGATGCGTTACGCGAAGCGTCGAATATACTGTTCCGAGAAATGGTAGGGATGAAGGCGATTGATCCCCACACTTTGCAGATCACACTCGAACGGCCGACCACCTACATTCTCGATCTATTTGCATTTCCTGTGTTCTATATCGTACACAAACCCACGGTCGAAAAATATGTCCGTGTCGATGCCAATTCCGGCGCCATCCAGCAGCGGCATGGTTGGACAAAGCCACCACATCTCGTCTGCAACGGCCCATTTGAGATCGCAGTGTGGCGATACAAACGTGATCTCAGACTTGAGCGTAATCCACATTATTGGAATCCCGATGTTTCGCCCTCAGAATCGATTGTCTCGATTTCGATTGAAGATCCGTCGACGTCGGTACTTGCCTTTGATACTGGTTCAATCGATTGGTTGAGCGATGTCAGTGGGGTGCCATACCGTGCGGACATGTTGTTTGAAGCCAAGAGATATAAAGATAAGCACCAGATTCGCTATGAAGAGCTGCAGCAAGAGTTTATCGCAGAATTGAAAACCACCATCGGTGACGAGTTGTTTGCGCAGCGGTACGGCAGTCGGTTAAACGACCCGTATTTGGGCTACAACGACATCATGTCAACGCTGGCGAACGAATCGCCACCAGTCGAAGGTGAACGTAACAACATTCATTCGTTTCCGGCATACGGGACGTACTTTTACAATTTCAATTGCTCGCCACAGTTCAACGATGGTTCAGACAACCCATTTCATGATGCCCATGTTCGTCGAGCTTTTGCATTGGCAATACATAAGCAAGATATTGTTGAAAAAGTGACACGGATGAATCAGCCCGTGGCTCGTACATTCATCCCACCCGGATCGATCCCTGGATTTAACAGCCCCGAAGGGCTTGGGTACGAACCCGAACTCGCAAAGACGTTACTCGCTGATGCCGGCTGGCAAGACCGAGATGGGGATGGTGTCATCGAAGATGAGTCTGGCCGCCCATTTCCAACCGTAGAGATTTTGGTAAGTTCAGGCGGCGGTCATGAAGGGATTGCACAAGCGATCTCGGCCATGTGGGAGCGAGCTCTCAGGATTCGCACCGCAGTTGTTATCAAAGAATCGACTGTCTTCAGTGGCGATCTCAAAGAGCATAATTTTATGGTGTCAAGGGCCAACTGGTTCGGCGACTATGGAGATCCCACCACGTTTCTTGACCTCTGTCGTTCAACGAATTACAACAACGATCGCAACTACAAAGATGATTCTTTTGATGATCTCATGGCCCGTTCTGATCGAGAGCCTGATGCCGACAAACGTATGCGAATGCTGGAAGAAGCGGAAGCCTACATTGTGAATGATCAGTTTCCATTCGTCCCTATTTTTCATCGCGTTACCGTCTACATGTTTGAGCCAAACAAAGTTCGCAACTTTTCGACGCATCCTCGACTGACGCAATACCTCTGGGAATTGGAGGCGGTGGACCCATGACCCAGATGATCATTCGACGATTGCTGCAGTTGCCTTTGATCCTCTTTGTGATTTTTACGGTCACATTCTTGTTGGCTTGGCAGATTCCGGGGAATCCTCTGGAGCGAGCAGACCGACGGCCGAAACCCGAAATCGAAGAGGCGATGAAGGCTCAGTATAACCTCGATAGTGGACCAAAATTCTACTTCAGTTATCTCAAGAATGTCACAGGGATTGCCTACCTGAAGGGGGAAACAGACAAGGTAGTCGACTTCGGGCCATGCTTGCGGTACACGGATTGGACGGTCAATGAACTGGTGGCAGGCACTCTCCCGGTCAGCATGGTGTTGGGCTTGGCGGCTATATTGTTGGCCTTGGGGATCGGACTTACCGCAGGGGTGGTGGGGGCAGTGCGCCCCGGGAGTTTTCTGGATTTTGGTACGCTGTTGATTGCGCTGGCGGGCATCAGTTTGCCTTCCTTTGTGATCGGGACCACTTTTTTAATTGTGTTTGCCGTGTGGATCCCAGTTTTCAAAATCGCAGAGTGGGGATCGATCTCGGATATCTTCCTGCCTGCGATTACGCTGAGTTTGCCGTTTGCTGCTTACATTGCTCGACTGACACGCATGGGCATGATTGATACACTTGGTGAAGATTACATTCGGACTGCTCGAGCCAAGGGTGTCCCTGAACACCGGGTGGTACTTCGGCATGCATTGAAAGTCGCGTTCCTGCCCGTCTTGAGTTTCCTCGGACCTGCGGCGGCCGCCGTGATGACTGGCTCATTTGTAGTGGAGAAAGTGTTCAACGTGCCTGGCATTGGCCAACACTTTGTCAATTCCGTATTGAACAAAGACATCTTTGTCATTATGGGAGTCGTTCTCACCTATTCCACGATGTTGATCCTGTTCAATCTCGCGGTTGATGTTATGTATCGGGTCATTGATCCACGAATCGAATTGGATTGATTGACAGGTGATTCGTTTTCAAGGTTAGGCGATCAAACACAGGACGATCACACCATGACGGAACAACCGCCCCATGTTGATACTGCTCAATTAGAAAGAGGGGAATCGGATTATGAATCGATTCCTTCTCTGCGCGTCATTGCGATGCCAAAAGACACGAACAACATGGGGACGATCTTTGGTGGGGTTATTCTCAGCTATCTTGATCAGGCGGGATTTGTCGAAGCACGCAAGCATGGCAACCATCGCTGGGTAACCGTATCAATCACGCAGGTGCTGTTTCATGAACCCGTTTTTGTGGGTGATATGATCAGCTTCTACACCCGCACCGTCACAACCGGGACCACCAGCGTAACGGTGGGTGTTTTCGTACAGGCCCTACGGTATCGTAGTGATGAAATTGTCGAAGTGACCAACGCTACTCTGACATTCGTAGCGGTGGACCGTGATGGCCAGCCTGTGCCATTCCGTAGCCCTTCAGATGTGGAAGAGTAGTCAAGTGAATAGGCCTAGATTCGGACCTAGGATTCGTTGGCCATTTTTGTGGTAGAGTGGATCGGCTCATGGTCAGGTGTGCCACGTTCTCGTGTTGATCGAGCATGATTGAAAAAGGGAATCTAAAATGGCAAGGGCAATACAAGACAACAGTACCGTGCAGCATGTTGCGGTGGACCGCGCCAATTGGGGGCAGCTCATCCATTTTCCCAAGATTGCACGGGCGGCTTCCATTGGTTTACAACCTAATCGCATTCTCATGGGGTTAGTTTTTGTTGTTGTCCTCATGATAAGTGGGCAATTATGGGATTCGATGATCTTCAGCCCCGCCCCCGTTGAATTAGAAAATGCGCCTGTGCAAGAAACTGGAACGGTGAATCCAGTACCTGCGAGCAACACAATCGGTCCGTATGCCACATCAATGCGATTTCTCGAGTCGAGGACGCGGTATGCTGCAATGCAGTTTAGCAATGGGCGATTTGTGTCGGCGACTACATCCGTGTTGACAATACCGACTTCATTGGCAAGTTATCATTGGCACAATTCACGGGCATTCTTGTTCGCTTTCGGAGCATGGTTTCTCGTCTTGTGGTCCATCGCCTCCGGATTTGTGTGTAGGTCAGCCGCGTGCGATTTCGCTATTCGTCAACAGATTCCGTGGACCGAAGCTTTAGCTTTTGCCTTGCAACGGGCAGCGAGTTTGATCGGCGTGTTTGCGCTCCCATTGATTCTTATTGCGATCGGTCTGGTGATGTTGGGGGTCGGCGGATTGCTACTGCATGTGCCGGGCTTGGATATAGTTGGATCCATTTTGTATGGGCTCGCCCTCATGGGCGGCTTCGCTCTTGTTTTTGTCGCGGTTCTTTCGACCTTTGGGGGGATGCTCTTTGTACCGGCTATTGCAGTCGAATCATGTGATGCTCCTGATGCCTTGGCTCGTGGTTTTTCATTCGTCAAGAATCGTCCATTGCATTTTGCATGGTACATTCTACTGGCGGTATCGCAGGGAATTTTGATCTACGTAATCCTGCTATTGGTAGCGCAATTGACAATGCAGATTACCGGATGGGGGGCAAATCTGTTTCTTACCTCTGAATTGGGGACCATTGCTCAGGATGTCACAGCGACTAACCTCAATGATCATCCCGAATTAGAAACAGGGACAGACGGCATTGCGGCCGGAATTATCGGCATTTGGAAGACCTTGGTATGGGGGCTTGTTTCAGGCGCGATGGTGAGTTATCTGTGTGCAGCCCAAACCGTCGTCTATTTCCTGATGCGCAAGGCGACTGATGATCAGGAATTGGATGAAATCTGGATTCCCGGACTCATCCCCGGCACTCTTGCTCCAGCAAGAGGCAACTAGCCGGATTGAAGCATGCGTTGGGGATAGTCGATAACAATGCATAGACGACTTCGGAGATATTGATGATTCTCCAAGGTCGCCTTTGGTATTTTCTCACGTCTTACTGCCTGTGAAAGAGTAACACTCCAAATGACCGATACGCACACTAACAAATTCACCGTGGCGCATGTAACCCACGAAGCGGTCGAAAAAGTAGGTGGAATTGGCACGGTGCTCGAAGGCATGATGTGTAGCAAAGCATATCAAGCGAAAGTAGAGCGCTCTATTCTCGTTGGTCCGATGGGGATGCACCACCACGCCTCTCCGCTCACGCGGTTTGGCGAAAATGGCTCGGTTTATTACAGCACACCTGATGAGATTGACCCTCAAGGATTGGGCAGATTCTTTCATCCCATCGAACGTGCCTACGGCGTGCAAATAGCGTATGGCACTCGACGGTTTGTCGATGAAGGGACTGGTCGTCCAGGCGAAGCAGAAATTCTCTTGTTTGATGTTGCGAATCCCGCCAAAGAACCGTTGGACAACTTCAAATCTCGGCTGTGGAAAGAATTTGGCATTGAAAGTATGCGGTTTGAAACCGATTGGGGATTCGAGGAATATTGTCGCCTCGCTGAACCAGCGTTTTATGCGATTTCTGCGCTACTAGAGCCAGAGCAATTTCCATGCATCGTCATGAGTCATGAGTTCATGGGGATGTGTACCGCGCTCAAGGCAGTCATGGACGGGGGCGATCACTTCAGAACAGTCTTTCATGCTCACGAATGTGCGACCGCCCGGAATGTTGTGGAACACCATTCAGGCCACGATACTGCATTCTACAATCTGCTGAAGCGAGCTGAATCCACCGACACGTTTGTCGAGGATGTGTTTGGTGATCAATCGGGTGTTATGCGTCACGCATTGATTTCAAGGGCCCATCATCTGGACGCGATTGCAGCCGTCGGCGACCCGACTGCACGTGAGATGCGATTTCTCAATCGCGAAACGAAGTATGGCAATGTACAACTCGTTTACAACGGCATTCCCGCCATTCCAACTACTGCAGAAACCAAGGAACGCAGCCGAACCCAGCTGTTGGATTGGGCGGAATCAACCGTCGGCTATCGACCAGATTTTATCATGACCCACGTTACGCGCCCCGTGATCAGCAAGGGGATTTGGCGTGATTTGAAGGTGCTCAATGCACTCACCCCAATGCTCGAAGCAGAAGGACTTTCAGCTGTTTACATGCTCTTGACATGTGGCGCACCTCCTCGCGGGCCACAACAGGTGCTGGAGATGGGCCGCGACTTTGACTGGCCTCGTCACCATGCAGAAGGTTATCCCGATCTGGTGGGGCCTGAGATCGGCATCAACGATATGTTTGAGCCGTTTAATGAAAACGCGCCGCATGTGCAAGCGGTCCTCGTGAATCAATTCGGTTGGTCGCGTGAATTGGTTGGACCATCAGTACCAGAAGGCATGAATTTTACCGACTTGCGACGCGCTGCCGATGTTGAGTTTGGCCAATCAACTTATGAGCCGTTTGGAATCGCCCAACTGGAGCCAATCGGTGCGGGAGCAATTTGTATTCCGAGCAGCGTGTGTGGCTGCGTGTTTTCGTGGCGGCATGTGCTCAAGCACATGGGGCTGGAATGCGAGACAGATTGCCCGAATGTCCTCGTTGCTGATTACACTGAGCTTGGCGATCAGTCGTTCACCCAAGCGGAATTGTTAGAAATGTCCGAATCGCAGCGAACAGTTATTGAAGAGCGGGTAGCATCATCGATCGCCACCGAGTTGATGCAACGCTTGCCACGAACTGCAAAAGATCGAGCGCGACTGGTTGAAATGGGTCAACGACTTGAACAACTGATGTCATGGGATGCGGTTATTGCGGACGAATTGCTTCCCCTATTCGAATCCATTGTTAACAGCGAGTCGTCTGATGGTGTGCGTGATTTACAGGGTACTCCGTCGCGATGTAAGAACTAGCCCACGATGTGAATCAGATTAGTCACTTCCTAGCGGCATTCGCTTCGGTTCTCCGGGCATTCGTGGATAGTCGCGAGGCGTGCGGCCGGTTTTTTTATACAACACGATGCGCCCGGTCGAAGTCGGTACGGTGTGCACATGGGTTGCATGCAATGTCACGGCCGCTTTTTTTGCAGCGGTGATTTCTTCTTCCGCTTTTTGCCCTTTGATGAGTGCAGCCACCCCGCGCGGCCGAAGCAACGGGATTGTCAATTCCAACAGCACTTTGAGTTGTCCAACCGCCCGAGCAGTTACGAAGTCAAATTGCTCGCGATCGGGGCTGCCAAATGTACCCACATCTTCGGATCGCTCATTGAGTACTCGGGCATTTTCCAAACCCAACGATTGAATCGTAGAACTTAAAAATGCCGCCTTTTTCCCAGTAGCTTCGATGAGAGTAAAGCGCACGTTCGGCAAACAAATCGCCAAAGGGAGGGCAGGCAATCCTCCTCCACTCCCTACATCCGCGATCTCAAGCGGCTGATCGTTCGTGTCATATTCTTCTCGAAAGGTGTGCAGGATCGGGAGCAGAGTGAGACTGTCCAGAATGTGGCGTTCCCAAGCCTGCTCGGCATCCCGAATGGCAGTGAGATTGAATCGTTTATTCGCTTCCAGAAGCAATTCCAGAAACTGACCCAATTGGTCAATCTCGGCGGGCTCCAATTCGATTTGCAGCGCTGTCAGTGATTCTACAAACGATGGGGGAGGTGCAATAGGCATACGACGAGGGTTGGAGATCGCAGCCGGATGTCAAGTTTATCCTGTGAACGAATTAAAAATCAGGTCCCATCCGATCACCAGAATAGCGATATCGACAATGGCGTGGCTGACATAGCCAGGCCACACGCTGCGAAAACGGTAATAACACCACGACCAAGTCAATCCGCCTATGAAAACCCCTGCTGAACACATGAGAGTTGGGGCCCAAGGCATTTGGGCTTTGAGGGCGACGACATGGTGAATCGTGAAAAAGAGAGCAGAGAGTACCGCAGCCCAAGGCCCTGACACAAATGCTTCACATTGGCGAAAGACGAACCATCGCCACACATACTCTTCCAGCAATGAATTGATCGTGATGAGATAGACGGACAAGCCGACATATCGCCATAACACATCTAATTGGTTCTTTTCGATGGCGGTGTGTAACATGGCGGGATCAATCAAAGTCGACCCAAAGACCCAATAGCTCAACCCCACAAAGACGCTGATTACGGTGCCAAACAGAATCGCGGTTCGGAAGCCACCAGCCCGGGCCGGTGAAAATGAAAATGGCTGGCGATCAACCCAAAGTAGCCATACCACGGGTAGAATCGCAATCCACACCTTGCTTCCGCCATAGACCAATTGGCCGAGCAGGCCGGAGTCCATCCCCAAGGCGACATATGCACCAATGGATGGGGCAGGCACCAAGAGCAAGAGAGCAATCCCCGCTCGCTTTCGTGACAGCGGTTGGTCTGAATCCAGATGATTGAGTGGAGTGTCATTGTGCATGAGTACAATTTCTAGCTGATCTCAATGGATCATCGGCTGAAGAGTCGCCATCCAAACAGCTTGCTTGGGTGAGGTTACAATGAGACGTTGGTCATTCAGACCTATTCCAAACCTTAGGCAGATTTAGATATTCTGGATATCAGGAGCATCAAGACGGCCATGACATCAACGCCTCACTCATCCAACTCATCATTTGACTCGAGTTCACCACCACCATTTGAGCATCCAATGTCTGCCCAAGACTTCCGGACACACGGGCATGCCATGGTTGATTGGATTGCGGACTATTTGGAAAACGCGGAAGCGTATCCCGTCTTGTCGCAGAGTCAGCCTGGTGATATTCGTGCTTCTCTCGCCGAAGATTCCATTCCCGAGACAGGCGAATCATGGGATGATATCTGGTCCGATTTTACGAAAAAAATCATGCCCGGCATCACGCACTGGCAATCGCCAAACTTCTTTGCTTATTTTCCTGCCAATGTTTCATATCCATCGATTTTGGGTGAATTACTATCTGCCGGGCTAGGGGTGAATGGAATGCTCTGGGCGACAAGCCCTGCCGCCACTGAATTGGAAACGCACGTTCTCGATCAACTGGTAGATGCGATGGGTTTGCCCGACCACTTCAAAGGTGGGGGCGTGATTCAAGACACCGCTTCAAACTCAACGCTGTGTGCGATATTGTGTGGCCGTGAACAAGCGATGGAATGGCAAAGCAACGAATCAGGACTGTCCAATCAACCTCAGATGGCGGTTTACACTTCAACACAAGCACACTCTTCGGTCGAAAAAGCAGCCAAGATAGCGGGAGTCGGCAGCTCTTTTGTAAGGCTCATTGACTGCGATTCAACCCATGCAATGCGACCCGAAGATTTACGGGCGGCCATTCAATCTGACATCGCAATTGGGATTCAGCCGATCGCCGTCTCGGCAACGTTTGGTACCACATCTTCCTTGGCGATCGATCCGTTGCGCGCCGTTGGTGATATCTGCCACGAGTTCAACATTTGGTATCACGTCGATGCTGCGATGGCCGGGAGCGCGCTTATCTGCCCGGAATTTCGTGCGTTGGCGGACGGATTGGAATCAGCGGACTCGTTCTGCTTCAACCCGCACAAGTGGCTGCTCACCAATTTCGATCTCGATGTCATGTATGTCAAAGAGCCGGAACGATTGGTGAGAACGTTAGCCATCCTTCCGGAATACTTGAAGACCAAACAGGTGAAGGATGACGTCATCAATTACCGCGATTGGCATGTTCCACTGGGTCGGCGATTTCGGGCGCTCAAATTGTGGTTCGTGTTGCGTACATACGGACTATCCGGCTTGCGAACATTCATCCGTGAGCACGTTCGTCTTGTGGAAATGTTTGAGTCCTGGGTGCGCGAAGACGAACGTTTTGAATTAGCCACTCCGCGGATATTAAATCTCGTGTGTTTCCGCCTGATCGGAGGGGATGAAGTTAACGAGAGACTCCTGCATCGGATCAACGCGGCCGGCCAGATCTACATGACCCATACCAAGCTTCCCGATGGGCATTACACCCTTCGATTCTGTGTGGCCCAAACGAATACCCAAGAACAGCATGTACGAAGTGCGTGGGAATGTATCCTAGCGGAGGCAACATCTATTCTGGATGGCCGATATTAAACGAGCGGCATAAACGTGTTGTTATCCACCGTTTGCGTCATCTTCTGTTTCGCTTGGTGACTCCTCGTTTGCTGGGTCGCCCACCAGCGGAGGAGCAATCTCAGTCGTGGGCGATTCTTCAATAGCAGGTACTGGCGGTGCAGCAGTGCGCTGTGGGAAATACCAGACGGAGGAATCCGATGGGTCTACAAAGATAATTTCCTGCACTTTGAAGAATTCCAGCCAGATAATTTGTCCATTGGCATTCGTAGGAGGACTTTGTTGACCACTTTGAGGTTGCTCTAGGATCATGGCTGCAATGAGATCGCCCTGATCAAACCGGAGTTTCATTGGAAAGGGAAACGCGTTCTGATATTGATTTCTTCCCGAGCGCTCCATCGGCTCCCCACTAAAAACAAATTCTCCCGATTGAAACTTGCCAAATTCAGTACTCAACTTTGCCTGGAAAAGGGCGAGTTCTTCATCGGAGATCGACTGGGACAATTGCGGAGCCAAGAGTGCACGTGTGGCGGTCATATCTCCAATCTCTACCGTGGTAAAGAATGTCTCTGGAATACTTCGCCCCATCGTCTTTACGAATCCATAAATAGCAAACCCCCCAAGACCAATGCCTGTGAGTAGAACACCTGAAATCACGATTCCAGATATCGCCAGGACGAGTCCCTTCCGGCGGCCGCCCGATATCATGATGCTGAATACAGCTATGAATCCAAGAAATAGTCCCAACGTTTGCGCGATACCCGGGATACAAATGAACAGCGCACAAACGAGCGACAGGATTGCTGTAATACTCGTCTTAGCGGGTGCGGACATTCCTTGCTCCGAGCCATACCCGTAGTCTGGATGGGTTTTTGCTGACGGGTTGCCGTAGGGATCATTCATTTGGGTCATCATCGGGTCCAATTCTATTGAAGGACATGCCGCTCCTCTTCTCATTTGGGAAAGGCCTTGCCCGCTTTCTCTAAGATCGAAGGGCATCCTTGAGCGCAAGTCAATTCCTGCGGGCATGGTATTAATACCCACATCGGCCATCGTATGCAATTCTTCTGAAGTTTGGTATGGGACACCCAAGCTGGGCTATCAGCTAGCAAGCATGAAGAGACACGAAACGTCTAGCCATCCGATTGACGATTTGGCTGTGCAGAGGCTTCGTTTGTGGAACCACCAGATTCGAAGGATCGACGAAACGCTTGCAATTCAGATTGAACAGATTCTGTACGGGCTTGTAGTTCGTCCGCCTGCTTGATGAGAGATTGATGCAATGACGGAATATCAGACACTATTTCTGCCAATCTTCGAGCGTCAAGCTCAGAGGCAAGGAGTTGCCGTAGATGATTTGTGAAATTTCTTTCCAGTGTTCTGCGGGCGACCTGTTGGCTGCTTCGAGTTCCCATTCGCCTTTGATTGCCATCGAAGGTAGATTGTTCTGACTGTACGACTTCTGTGATCAATTCGCCGTATTCATCCATCAATGGAATAGGAATCGGCGTTGGTGAAACGGAAGCTGAGACCACATTCCAGATGTCCTGCCGTTTGGCTTGCAATCTCGTTGAGCCAAATTCCGTTAGCTTCTGTGAATCCGCCAGTCTCGTCGTAACCTCGATCTCCACCCCATTCCGTTCAATGAGCATCGTGAGGGGATCGCCCGCTCGTCTGGCTGCCACCGCAAACTGCAATGCAGCGCTCGGGTCACTTTCGCCCAATGCTTGCAGAGGTTGGCCGTTTATCTCGAGAATCTGATCACCCGGTCGAAGAACACGAGCAGAAGGAGCATCGGGGACAACAGAACGTATGCCAACGCTCAAAGGCCCCGAACGTTCGTCCATGGTGATACCGATGACTCCGGGGTATTCCAGTTGACGTCGCTCGAGGATCCGCATTAAGCGATCACGTTGTTCAAAAGTTATTGATTGTCCGTCCTGAATTCCCTCTTCACCCGCCATCAGGAGGTATACGGCATTAATGTCAAAATCATCGCGGCTGACCATTGCATTTGTCAGATCAGTGCGTGATTGAAGTGACCCGGCATCCAATTGACCCACCATTGAAGTGATTTCAGAACGTATGTCAGAATTGTTGGTTGGTGGTGGATCGCCATGTTCGACTCCGCTATCCGCTGCCGATACGCAAGGAACGTACACTGCGAGTGCAACCACAGCTGTCGCCAACCATGCGGCCAAGGTTGTCCGTGGGGAATCATCTCTCATAAAGTAAGTTGACATCAAGCGATTCCAACCGTTCAAGTGTGGTGTTTCCTTTGCCAACGATGAGTCTTCCATTGGCGGGCCAAAATGGTACGCTCTCCCGATCAGGCACAGTCAGCTGCTTTTCTTGGCTCACAGCTCCGAGCAGAACTCTTCCATATCTACATTTTAGGAGGAAAACGAATTTAGGTGGCGAGTTTAACCACGATCTCATAGGGAAAAGTGAGATTCAACCGGCCAGACAAATCAATCCGCCCACCTCTCCCCCTGCAATCGGCCAATTCTACCTACTTTCGTCAAGCAGGTTGGATGAGCTTAGTCGATACCGTTGCATGTCCGATTGGGGACATGCAAAGATCTCGGGGATTCTGTGGATAGAAGGGGGATGGTAGTAGCCCTAGAATCCGCTCTTGATATGACCAATCGCCTTACCCTACAGCCTGATGCCCGATCACTGCGAATTGGAATCGCAGTGAGCCGATACCACTCTTGGTCCACCGACAAGCTCCTAGAGGGTGCAATCGCTCGTTTTGGGCGATTGGGTGGCCTCGAGGACGATCTCTTGGTTGTTCCTGTTTCTGGGACTTGGGAATTGACGAGTGTGGTTCGGGCATTGTGTGAAAGTGGCGAACTAGACGGCGTCGTGGCGTTGGGGGTCGTGATTCAAGGCGAAACTCCTCACTTTCAGTTCATTTGTGATGGTGTTACTGCAGGGCTCACCCAAACGACCGTGGAATCGGGTGTGCCAATCGGATTTGGGGTCCTGACCTGCAATTCCGCAGAAGAAGTCGAAGCACGTTCGGGTGGTGAAGTTGGAAACAAAGGGGCGGAAGCACTTCAGGCAGTCGTCGAGAGTGCTCAGGCCATTCAAGCCATTCAAGAATGGGCCAGCGACAATGAAACGGCTACCAAAGAAGAATGATGATGATGACCACCAATTACACGCCGAACATCACTGAGCAACGTCGACGGGTGCGCCGCATGGCCCTCCAAATGCTCTATCAAATCGAAGCTAGGGGCGGCGAGGATCTGGATTCCGTGCTTGACTCGCTCCAGAATGCTTCCGGGAAAGCCAATCCGAACTTTCAAGGACCTTGGAAGGTTACCACATCTGCAAATGAGGATGAGCATGAAGAGGCCTTTGCGCGAGCGAGGGCAGCGTGGGACATCCGCGAGCAAGTCGATGCATTAACCACCGAGTTGGCCCCGGATTGGCCGACGCATAGGCAACCAGCTTTGGATCGCAATGTCATTCGCCTGTGTTGGTATGAAATGACTTTGGGGGGCATTCCTCCGAAGGCCGCCGTGAATGAGGCAATCGAACTTGGCAAGATGTTTGGTACAGATCGAAGTGCAGGATTTTTGAACGGCATTCTCGATAAACTATTGCGCAAGGTCTTACAAGAGGACAGTGCATCATCGTCGACAGAATCTGAAACAGATACGGACGAGCCGGTAATTGATCAAACCGTTGATTCGTCGGATCAAGAACCTTGTGAGAACGCCTGATCATGGGACTTTTTTCTTCCACTATTGGTGCACTCAAAAAAGGGCTCGCCCGAACTCGAGCAACACTCGTGTCCGGTTTGCGATCCATTCTCCATGGACGTAAACTTTCAAATGAACTGATCGATGAGATTGAAGAGCGGCTTATCCAAGCTGATGTTGGCGTGAAAACCACAATGCGGCTAATTGATCAACTGCGAGCAGAGTACAAGAGTGGAACGATCACTGAAGGCGACCAAGTCCTCGGATTTCTCAAAACCGAACTAAAATCCTATTGGCCTGAAGATGACCGCAGAATCGTCAATGCGACGACCAAACCGACGGTCATTTTGGTTGCTGGAATCAACGGTGCAGGGAAGACCACCAGCGTGGCAAAAATCGCGAAGAGCCTACAAGATGAGGGACGCACAGTTCTGCTTGCTGCCTGTGATACTTTCCGGGCTGGCGCCACCCATCAACTCAAGATATGGGCGGAGCGGTTGGGTGTTGATGTCGTCGCGGGGCAACAAAATTCAGACCCTGCTGCCGTCGCTTTTGATGCGTGTGATGCAGCTATCGCGCGCGGGGTCGATGTCTTGCTCATTGATACCGCGGGTCGCTTGCACACCCAAGACCCATTGATGCGACAACTTACCAAAATTCGCGATGTCGTCGCCAAACGATTGGATGGCGCGCCTCATGAAGTGCTCCTCGTTTTAGATGCAACAACCGGTCAGAACGCAGTCGAACAGGCACTTAAATTCAAAGAAGCGATTGGTGTTACTGGCATCTTCCTCGCCAAACTTGACGGCACCGCCAAGGGTGGAATAGTAATTGCCATTCGGCAAGGGGTTGACATTCCCGTAAAACTCGTAGGCGTCGGTGAAACGCCCGATGATGTTGAGCCGTTTGATCCGAATGGGTTTATTGATTCGATGTTTGATGAAATCTAATCCTCTCACCATTCGCCTTTGCATTTTGTGTATCAATTATTCTCATGAACGACTGTACTCACCAACCAAAAATCGACTTGACTGCAATCGCATCAACTGCTCATTCATCTCCTCAAAAGATCAGAGCGGTTACAGTGTATTGCTCCGCACGAGATGAGTTAGCGGAGGTGTATTTTGACGCTGCCCGCACACTGGGCCGACTGCTCGCAGAATCAGGCAGGACGCTTGTATATGGCGGGGGTAATCTCGGACTCATGGGGTGCATTGCAGATGCGGTCCACCAACATGGCGGCCGGGTACACGGCATCATCACAGAGAAACTGACCGTGATGGAGCAAGCACGACTTGATTGCGATACCCTCGAAACAGTAGTCACGATGCGCGATCGCAAACATCGCATGGAAGTGCTGGCGGATGCATTCCTCGCTCTGCCCGGCGGCATTGGTACATTCGAGGAGTTGCTCGAGATGATCGTTGCACGATTTCTTGGCGAACATTCGAACCCGATAATCCTCATCAACACGAAGCACTATTTCGATCCGTTTGTGCAATTGATAGAGCAGTCAATGGCGGAGGGGTTCATGCGCCCGGGCACCCGCGAATTGATCCAAATTGTCGATACGCCAGAAGAAGCGATGCAGATTTTGAATGAGTGTTCCGCCTGATTGCCTGCCCTACAATACTTTGTAGGACGATCGCTTGTACGTTCATGGATGTTCTCTACATGATGGAACCCGAATCTGATCAACCCGCAACCGATGCAAATGGTTTTCATCATGCATTAACTGCAAATGATGGACCGGTTGGTGTCATTGCAGGCAATGGACGATTACCATTTTTGGTGGCAGATGGCATTCATGCTCGCGGTGGAGTTGTCTGTGCCGTGGGGTTGAAGGGCTCTTGTTCGCCTGATTTGGCGCAGTGCTGTGATCAATTTCAGATCGCGGGGATTGCGAGGATCGGCAAATGGATTCGAACACTCAAGAAGTGGGGAGTCCAGGAAGTTGTCATGGTTGGCGGAGTAGATCATGGAAGGAAATATGCACGATTTCAGTTCTTGCATTACGTTCCCGATTGGCGGGCTGCGTCTTTATGGTATCGCAGTTTGCGCCACGATCGCAGGACGGCTACGATGCTCACGGCTTTGGCAGATGAACTTTCTCGAAATGGAGTGACGCTGATCGATACCCGAACGTATATCCCGGAGCACCTTGCAAGCTTGGGTGCGATGAATGCAATCAAGATAAGCGAATCAGTTGCGGAAGATGTTGATTTCGCTTGGGATTTGCTCACGAAGTCGGTAGAGCTCAACGTCGGCCAATCGCTGGCGGTGCGATCGCGCGATGTGATCGCCGTCGAAGCAGCGGAAGGCACAAACGCCATGATCGAGCGGGCCGGACAATTGTGTAAAGGTCGACCGTGGGTCTTCGCAAAAACAAGTAGCCAGAATCACGATATGCGGGCCGATGTACCCACCATAGGAGTCGAGACAATCGATCGACTCGAAGCCGCCGGTGCAGTTGCGATGGTGGTAGGGGCAGAGCGAGTAATAATGGTGGATAAGCTTGATGTGATTCGACGCGCCGATGAACTTCGCATCGCCATCATCGGGCGATCAATTTAGACGACCAAGTGGCCCGGCGCAGATCATGGCAAATTCAAATCCACCACTCCAACCAGAACCAAACCAAGAGCGACGATTCGTCTCACGGGGCGGATTCAAAATGCAACATGCTCTAGATCAATTCTCAATCAATCCAACAGGGTGGTCGTGTGCAGATTTTGGTTGCAATGTTGGCGGCTTTACGGATTGCCTGTTACAGGCGGGTGCTGCAAGCGTCATTGCGGTGGACACGGCCTACGGCGTCTTGGATTACACACTGCGAATCGACGAGCGAGTGCAAACGCACGAGCGGTCAAACCTATTGCACATGGATCCCATTGCGGACAAGCCACTTGATCTCGTTGTTATTGATGCAGGTTGGACCAATCAAGCCCGCATCATCCCCATTGCATTGCGGTGGCTTCGAGCGAGTGGGGCAATCGGCGGTCAGATTATTTCATTGATCAAGCCACACTATGAGAAATCAAAGATGTCCGATCCGGATGAACAATTTACTTCAACATCCAATGCAGCAAGAGC
>PJEL010000837.1_pt1 | contig 34491 bp, 28 predicted proteins | sample 1853271 | NCBI WGS metagenome assembly PJEL01 (sample SAMN08108733, study PRJNA415343) | Invertebrate metagenome, whole genome shotgun sequencing project. | host: Globobulimina | place: Sweden: Gullmar Fjord | collected 2015-08
CCAGCTGTGCCCCAAATCCGTCCCTGGCTACATCCCAGTCGCAACTACAGGCAGCCTTATATTTTTCTGCACCAAAATGGATTTAATAAATTAGGAGTTGATTGTTAGATGCACAATATAATGTTAAGTCCGTATAAAAACACCAAAATTAACTAGTTATCTACGACGCTTATTCATTTTTTTAACTATGAATATAAGCAAGTTTCAGGCAGCGGAGTGGAATATAAAGATAATATTTACAAATTCAGTTCTCGCCGATGAAAGGTATGTATTTAACACACTCAATTAAAATATGCATGGGTTTATGAAGATTGCTGGATATTCGACGAGCCTGATACTGATTCGTCGGACAGCAGCTCGGGACAAGATTCCGAGGCTCTCCCGCTGTTGTCATCATCCAATGGACCATTCGTCGCGGTTGACACGGATGATTACATCATCCTGCATGACACGCCTGGCACAAGTATGGCTGATGTCGTCACCAACGGTCAAGTGCATCTATCAACTGCAATGCCGATCAAGCTGCCTTTGGCCAACACGGGCAGTTTGGTTTTGACGGACGCTCCTGACTCACGCGTTTTGGCGGGCGAAGTCAGAATACATTTATCCGATACGACGGGCCGATCACCCGACGCTCCCAATGAACAAGTCGTAACTGAATTCCACGAATATGTAGGGTGGCGTATGGTGCAAGTTGATATGAGTTACAAGAGTTCATTGGAGATTATTGCACCCCCCGGCCGACGCGCGGGACAATATTTCCCCTCTCCGATGTTACAAGACTCTGCGGGAAATTCCTATTGGCCTTCGGGATTCTACCTCGAACAAATGTACGTTGATAATCCACAGATCGAGATTGTCTTGCAACCCGAGGAACCGATTTCCAACCACATCGAACTACCTGAGTTAATGCGCAAAAGCCCTCAGCATTTGACACTTATGTTCTACGTCAAAACTGGTGTTACCATCGAATCATTGAGTTATGGTGGCGGGGAGCCGAAGTATCTGTTTGAATTGGCCGTACCTGCAGGCCAGTGATTGACTCGCCACTTGACAATGAGAACCTACATTAATGGATTCGACTTTCAAGTTGAAGGGGCCGATGTCACGTCGGCAAATCGCTGTCTCCGTTTTGTTCACGCTCTTCTGCGATCCGCTGCAATCTGGGTTGAAGATGTGACATCACTGCAGCAAAAATCACCACTGCCCATGCCACACTCAATAGCAATTGAACCCCAACGCTCAGCCGAGCTAAGGTTGACAATGGGATGATTTGATTGTAATCCTGTGCAGTCGCATTGAAGAATGAAAAGAAGAGCCAATCCGCGATGGTGGGCTGAGCGCTTTCAAAGTTCGGGGATTGGAATGCCGGCTCGCCGAAGAGGCGAAAAATGGACCCGTAAACGCCCCCAAAGATCACAATAATCGCAGCGTACCCAATGGCAAACGCGCTAACCGGGATCCACATGATTCGCAAATAATCGATCAGTTGTTCATAGATTACCAAGCGGGGTTTGACCCAGTGGGCGATCAAACGTGTGATCTCGTAGGTCAGTAGAGGAACGAGGATGAGCGTAGAGATTCCCGTTATCGCAGCAGACAAAATACCATAGTCAATACGCCATTGCAAATACCAAGCTAACCAAGCTGACTCCAAGCCGTCAGGTATGACCTCATATATGAACTCTTTGTTAATTATCCAGATGACAAAGCATGCTACACCGGTAAGCACAGTGAGTAACACGATCCAACCCACCCGCTCTCCGGTTGACAATGATCTACCAGAATGCCTAAACCTCTTGCCGGTTGCAATGGCTGCTACATATGCTCCAACGTAGAGGCTAATCGCGACAGGTGCAGCCGCAAAACCCCAAAACAATGGGACAAGGCCAAGCCCCATTGTTACACCTATCAACAGTGCTGACAGCAATGAATCTTTCAATCCGCAAATTGGCTTGTTACCAATTGCGTTGACGAGCGCAATGCTCATTCCCACGGTTGGTGGGATGATGAGTCCTATTCCGCTCGCATTGATGGAACCAAAGCCAGTTATCACCAGCCCAGCCCCGATGCCGACGATGGAGCCGATTACAATCGCGAGTGAAACCGAGTGCGGTTTCTCACGCGCCTTAAACAGCACACCACACCCAACTCCGATCCCAGACCCAAGCGAAAAATACAGTACTGATTCCTGTTCATCAAGCGCATATGCGAATGGCAAGACGATCATTACGACTCCGCACAACATCATGAACGCTTGACGGATTATTCTCATCGTCGGTTGGATCATTTAATTAGTGCTGCCATGTTTTACCAGGTGTTAAGTGAGCGACATCATGTGATCTAGTAAGTATACAAACGCTTCCGGGTTGAGCAAAGGGGCAAGGCGCACGCCAGTAAACTCGATTCGCATTACTGATTTATCATGCAGTGCCGTTGTCCTCTTCCCATACAAGGATCGGTTTGCGTGAAGCGCCGACTTCGTCCAACCGATTGACGGTTGCATCTTCAGGCGCAGCCTTGATTGAATCCGGATCACTTTCAATTTCATCTGCGATGGCAAGCATGACTGCTGCAAATCGGTCCAATGTTTCCTTGGGCTCGGTTTCAGTTGGCTCAACCATCAAGCAATCGTGTACCGGCCAATGCATGGTCGGCGGATGCATCTCAAAATCGATTAGACGTTTGGCTATATCCACCAACGAAACACCGTGTGCGAGCAGCTTCTTGGGGACAGTGATGAATTCATGTGCACAATATTTACCGTTGTCCGGATCGAAGTACGGCATTTCGTACCGATCCTTGAGAATCGCGCCCAAGTAATTTGCATTCAGGACAGCCGTCTCTGCAACATTGCGCAATCCATCCGGGCCGCACGCTCTGATATACGCCCAGCATCGAATGAGTACACCCGTCTGTGCAAAGAACGATCGAACTTTGCCAATTGATTTGGGGCGGTCATACTCGAGGTCAAACTGGCCTTCATCATTCATCACCACCTGAGGAACGGGCAAGTATGGCGCAAGAAAATCACGAACCGCAATCGGACCTGCACCCGGCCCACCGCAGCCGTGCGGCGTACTGAATGTCTTGTGAGTGTTGTAGTGCATGGCATCGGCGCCGAATTCGCCCGGCCGTGTCTTGCCAAGAATTGCATTCATGTTTGCGCCATCAATATACACCAAGCCGCCCGCCTCGTGAATCACTTCGGCAATTTCGTCGACCTTAGCATCAAACAGCCCTGCGGTGTTCGGATTGGTTAGCATGACTCCCGCAATTGTGTCTGGCCCTTGCTCATCAATTGCACGGCGGACGGCATCTACATCGGTATACCCGCCCGTCGAAGGAATCGTAATCACTCCTGCGCCACACATTGCACAACTTGCAGGATTCGTACCATGGGCAGTATCTGGCGCAAGCACCTTCACTCGCTCAGGTTGACCATTATCTCTAAAATAGGCTCGCATCACCCGAAGCGCGGTGTATTCGCCGTGCGCGCCCGCAGCTGGTTGTAAACAGACTTCGTCCAATCCTGAAATCTCCTCAAGGAAAGTACGTACTTCGTACATCATTCCCAACAAGCCCTGAATGTCCTGTACTCGTTGCATCGGATGCGCAGTACACAAGCCCGGATGGGCAGCTGCCCACTCGTTGATGCGTGGATTGTATTTCATCGTGCATGAACCAAGTGGGTAGAAATTGGCATCCACCGAGAAATTGCGCTGGGACAAGCGCGCGTAATGACGCACTACATCGAGTTGCCCAACTTCTGCGCCATTGAATCCACTTCCCATTATCGAGTCGGGCAGATCACAGGCTGGCACATCCAGTTCGGGTAGAGTCACTCCGATGCGGCCGGGGCGAGACTTTTCAAAAATCAATGGCTCGACGGGCTTTTGCCCTCGGCGTTCTACTGCAGCCATGGTTGTTCCTTCAAGCGTTGGCTTGGCATTCGACTCGTTAGCCTTCATGTCAATGCAAACCGTCTTTGTCTTGGTGCTGGATAGTGTGGTCATGGTGTCGTTACCTGTCATCTCTCATTCAACTCTGTATCATCGCCTCATACACTCATTTCCATTGCAAATTCAATCACCAAACGATCGTAAGAACTCCACCAGTGAATCGATGTCCTCACGTGTTCGTTTCTCGGTCACGCTCACCAACAAGTCACGACTGTCACCAATATTCGCGATCTGATGGGTGTCGAGCGCTGGTCCCAACAGCAAGTCAGCTTCTATGCCCTTATCAACAATGTCTTTCGCATCAATAGGACAACGGACAACAAACTCGTGAAAGAACGAACCACCCTCACCGTACTTCAATGTAAAGCCTGGAATTGCAGCGATTTGTGAGGCAGCATAATGCGTTTTGTGATAACACTGCTCCGCCATTTCACGCATACCCGTGGGCCCCAAAGTGTTCAGGAACATTGTTGCCCGAAGTGCGAGCAAGCCCTGATTTGTGCAAATATTACTCGTAGCTTTGTCGCGGCGAATGTGCTGCTCTCTCGTTTGAAGAACCAAGCAATAGGATGGCCGACCTTCAGCATCAGTGGTGCGCCCAACCAAACGACCGGGCATTTTTCGCATTAGCTTTTTCGTTGCTGCAAACAGGCCCAAGTAGGGGCCACCAAATTGCAACGGTGTACCTAATGGTTGCCCTTCGCCAACGGCGATATCCGCACCGCAATCGCCGGGCTTTTTCAACATCCCACATGCGATCGGATTGAAGACCGCGACCGCCAATGTCTTGGCTTCTTCATGGGCAATCGTGAATGCGCCGTCCCAATCTTCGAGGAGGCCGTACACATTGGGCGATTGCACAATCACACAAGCCACGTCGTTTGACATTGCTGCTTTGATGGAATCGTTTGCAACCGTGCCATTCGCACTCTCTTCGATTTCAACAATCTCAACACCCTGCAAATCTCCGACAACCGTGTGCAACACTTGACGATAATCCGGGTGTACGGTGGACGCCACCAACACACGACGTTTGCCAGTAACATTTAATGCAAGGATCGCCGCCTCGGACATTGCAGAAGCAGCTTCGTACATACTTGCGTTTGCAATATCCATTCCGGTCAAGCGGGCGATTTGCGTCTGGAATTCAAAGAATGCTTGGAGTGATCCCTGCGATGCTTCTGCTTGGTACGGGGTGTAGGCCGTTAGGAATTCACCACGCGATATGAGTTGATCAATGAGCGTGGGATAGAAGTGGTCATACGCTCCCCCACCCATAAAACAAGTGTGCGTACTCGCCGTAAAATTCTCGCTGGCGATCGCCTCGACTTCACGCTGAATATCCAATTCAGATGCTGCAGGCGGAATCTCGAGATCACCTTCCAATCGACAGCGTTTGGGTACTGTGGCAAACAAGTCTGCCACACTCTCCACACCGATCGTGGCGAGCATTTCATCTTGTTCTTCTGCGGTAATTTGTGTGTAATCCATCGGTACCTCGGGGTAGTTTCAACAGTGGTCGCACAGCAAGGAAAAACCTATTTGATCACATGCGGGCGACAGGTGCTGCCCTGCATGCCAGCCTTGGAGGACATGATATGCCGACGCGCCCCGTGATGGGCAGGCTGTATGTGCGTGCGGACTGAATGCAGGTTCGTTCCCCACCCTGAGGGCCCGTTTGATCAGATCTTCGCCCACACCGAGCATTCAGCGATCGTTTGCCGTACTATCCCGGACTATGAATACAACCAACCACACGGACGAACGCGAAGTTCACATCGGCATCATCGGCGGAAGCGGGCTGGGCGACCGGTTGGTCGAGGGGTTTGCTGAGGCTTCCAAGACTGTGGATGTAGCAACTCCGTTCGGTTCGCCGAGCGGCCAGATCCAAACCGGGAGTCTTCCTGACGGCACGCAATTGTCCATGCTCGCCCGTCACGGGGACGGGCATATCTTGAATCCAACCCAAATTCCGTATCGAGCGAATATTTACGCCCTCAAATCACTCGGCGTTACCCACCTTATCGCCTCCGGCGCGGTCGGTTCATTGCGTGAGCAGATCAGGCCAGGCGATGTTGCCATTGTCGATCAATTTATTGACAAGACTTCTCGACGAATTTCGACGTTCTTCGATTCCGCGGCGGTCCACGTCGAATTTGCCCATCCCTGTTGTGCCATGCTCCGCCGCTGGCTGATAGATGCCTCTGAGTTCATCGATGTGCATTGCCACATGTCCGGAACCTATGTTTGTATGGAGGGCCCCGCCTTTTCGACGATCGCGGAGAGCGAAATGCACCGATCATGGGGAGGCGATCTGATTGGTATGACCGCCATGCCCGAAGCGCGTCTTGCCCGAGAAGCGGAGATGGCCTACGCGCTTGTTGCATTGCCCACTGATTATGATTGCTGGACGAAAGACCCAAGCCAAACAAGTCGGCCTGATTCACTCTTGGAGGAGATCATTGGTAATTTGAATGCTGCATCCGAAGCCTGTGTGCAGTTGATTCGCAAAGCCATCGAAGATGTTTCGCCACTTCGTACAAACCCGAGCGCTGCTCATAATGCACTCAAGCTCGCGATTTGGAGTGACAAATCTCAAATCCCCACTGAAGAAATCAAACGCCTTGATGTCCTCTGGGGAAAGTACTTTGACGAGTAGAGTTAGGCCGCATTGGATTCCGCCCGCACCCTCACGGACATCAACCGGATCAAAATCGTAGTCATGCCCGAACTTCCTGAAGTAGAACGTGGTCGCCGCATCGCCGAATCCGTCTTGCTCAATCAAACGATTGTGCGCGTGCAGTGTGCGCCGGACAAGATTGTGTACAAAGGCGTTGCACCTTCTACTTTTGCCCGCAAAATGAAGGGTAAGACGATTAACGCCGTTGGCCGATGGGGTAAATATCTGTGGTTCGAGTGTGGTGATTTTCCTTGGCCGACCTTCCATTTTGGGATGACGGGGTCATTCAAAACGCCGAATGTCGATTCGATTCAATACCGGACCGGCCCCAAGGAATACATCAACGATTCAGAGTGGCCCCCTCGATTCACCAAGGTCCATTTCTGGACTGCAGAAGGTCGCGAGTTGGTCATGACCAATGCTCGTCGGCTCGGGAGAATTCGCCTGCACGCCCAGCACCCTCGAGATGAAGCACCGCTCAACGCCCTCGGGTTTGATCCGTTTATCAAAATGCCGACCGCTAAGGCGTTGTATGACATCATGAGTAAGCGCAAGGCTCCGATGAAAGCGCTTCTGCTTGATCAGAAATTTGCTGCAGGTGTGGGTAATTGGATCGCTGATGAGATTCTCTATCAGGCTGGCATCTCACCGCTCCGTCGAGCCTGTGATGTGACGATGGATGAGTCGAAACTCATCCGCAAGCACATGCAGACCATTATCAAAAAGGCTGTGGATGCGAATGCGGTCAAAGGCAAGTATCCGAAAAAGTGGCTCTTTCATCGCCGATGGGGCAAACAAAGAGATGCGGTCACCGTCAAAGGTGAGACAATCGAGCATCTAACCGTGGGAAGCCGGACGACCGCTTGGGTTCCTGCGGTGCAGCGATAACCAACTGTCATTGTGAGGGGCAACCCCCCTTGTCCAACGATGGACACATTCCGCGATTACTCGGCATATGATGACCGCTCGAAGACGACCTACATCGAACTGCAGATTGCGGAAGTGGCTGAATTGACGCTGAAAATCAACCTCCTGCCTTTTGATCGCACCCGAATATCCCCTTGGCTTCACCTATGAAAATCCGTAATTTCTCCATCATTGCCCATATTGACCACGGAAAATCTACGTTGGCAGATCGCCTCCTGCAGAAAACCAATGCAGTCTCAGAGCGTGAAGCCAAAGCCCAGTTTCTCGATTCGATGGATTTGGAGCGTGAACGAGGCATCACGATCAAGGCATCTGCGGTCACGGTGTACCACGAATACCAAGGCGAGCAGTACCAGCTCAATTTTATTGATACGCCTGGCCACGTTGACTTTCATTATGAAGTCAGTCGAGCCTTAACCGCTTGCGAAGGTGCGCTCCTTGTCGTCGATGCTGCCCAAGGCGTACAAGCCCAAACGGTTGCGAATGCATACCTCGCCCTCGAAAACGAGGTGGATTTGCTCCCCACGGTCAACAAAATAGACCTTCCCGGTGCTGCTCCTGAAGATGTTGCCATGGAGATTGAGCAAGTGCTCGGATTGGATGCTGCGGATTGCATCTACTGCTCTGCCAAATCAGGTCTCGGGGTCGACGAACTGCTCGACTCCATTTGCGAACGCTTTCCTGGACCACGTGAAGAGGAAATGCCCGAACCTCGTGCCCTCATTTTCGATGCTACCTACGACGATTATCGCGGAGTGGTGATCTATGTTCGTGTGTTTGATGGCGAACTTAAGATCGGCGACAAGATTCGTATGATGAGCTCCGGCCGTACGTGGACGGTCACCGAATTGGGCAGATACACCCCCAAGCCCACCAAACTCAAAATTCTACAACGAGGCGAGGTCGGCTACGTTATCGCAGCCATCAAGTCATTGAGCGATGTTCGAATTGGCGACACGATCACCAGTGACGTCCACCCCGCAGCTGAACCACTTCCCGGGTATGAAGAACCGTTGCGAATGGTGTTCTGCGAGTTCTACCCGTCCAGCAGTGGTGGCAAGGGTGCTGAGTTTGAAACTTTGCGCAATGCGATCACTCGTTTGCACCTGAATGATGCAAGTTTTACCTACGAGCCTCACCACTCCGATGCCCTTGGGTTTGGCTTCCGATGTGGCTTCCTCGGCATGTTGCATATGCAGATCATCCAGGAACGTCTCGAACGCGAAGGCGGCGTGGACATTGTGCAAACCCCGCCCACCGTTTCGTACGACATTGGGCTCAAAGACGGTACGGTGCAACGAATCAACAACCCCGGCGACATGCCGGACATGAACTACGTCAACGATATTCGCGAACCCATTGTCAAAATGGAAATCATCTGTCCGATCGATGCGATCGGGGATGTAATGAAATTGTGTGATACCCGCCGTGGCATTTTCAAGAATCAGCAATTCCTCTCGGACACCCGCCAAATTCTCGACTACGAAATCCCGCTGGCAGAGATCATCTACGATTTCTACGACAAATTGAAGTCCATTTCACGAGGGTACGGCACGATGGATTGGGATTTGGTAAAATACCAGGCCGATCGATTGTGCAAAGTGATTGTGCTGGTGAATGCAATGCCCGTCGAGGCGCTTAGTTTTATCTGCCATCGAGACAAAGCGGAATATCGTGGTCGCCAATTGCTGATTAAATTGCGTAAACAGATCGACCGTCATCAATTTGAAATTCCGCTACAAGCCGCGATCGGGGGCAAGATCATCGCCCGTGAAACCATCAAAGCAGTACGCAAAAACGTAACCGCAAAATGTTACGGCGGCGATGTTTCTCGTAAACGCAAGCTCCTCGAAAAGCAAAAAGAGGGGAAGAAACGCATGAAGATGATCGGCAGCGTCTCAATCCCACAGGAAGCCTTCATGAGTGTGCTTGAAACTGAAGAGTAAAGCGGCACCGCATCAAATCATTGGGCGATCAAGACACTGCCAATGGTTCGCCGCGCCTCCAAGCGGGGTCTGATCGCGCATCCGATCCCCGGTTCTCAACCATATTAATTACGCCTTCGTTCATTGGGACTGAAATCCCCATGCCCAGAGTCAGATAGCCCCTAGGATCAATCTCACCTACCCGCTACCTTATTCCCGATCGGCCGCTACGATCGGGGCGATATGATTGACCTTCGAAAATTACGTACAGACCCCGACCATTTCAAAGCTGGCGCCGCCGCCAAGAGCGTTGACGTCGATATCGATGCGCTCCTCCGATTTGATGCCCAGATTCGAGAAACTCAAACCGAATTGCAGAGTCTGGTCTCTGAGAAAAACAAGATCGGCAAGCAGATCGGCCAACTCGCCGGCCGACTGAAAAAAGCCTCCGATGATGAGAAAACGACGCTGCAATCTGAGATGAAAGCGCTGCAAGCTCGGCCAAACGAAATCAAAACCCGTGAATCCGAACTCACCAACACCTTGGCGGATTTGGAACCCAAACGGGACAAAATTCACCTCCAGATACCGCAGCCCGCCGATGCGGATGTCCCCGTCGGTAAGTCCGCGGATGACAATGTCGAATTGCAGACTTGGCATCCGGAGTGGTTTGACCCGCAGAAAACATTCGAAGAAAACAAGGGATTCAAACCCAAGACGCATATCGAACTCATCCGCAATCTCGGCTTGGCGAATTTTGAGCGAGGAGTACGAGTCGCAGGCTCGCGGTCGTATGTCCTCGTCGGTGACGGCATGCGTTTGCACAATGCGATATTGCGCTATGCGTTTGATTTCATGACCAATCACAACGGATTCACACCGCTTTCGGTCCCCGTGATTGTGCGCGACGAGACAATGGTTGGCACCGGTTTCTTTCCCGGCGGAAAAGACCAAGCCTACGAAATCGGTGAAACCCAACGCGGTGGTGGCCACGACTTGTACCTTACCGGGACGGGTGAAGTGGGACTCATGGGGTACCACATGGGTGAGATTATCGATGCGGAAGAATTGCCGCTGCGATACACGACCGTTTCAACCTGTTTCCGCCGCGAAGCTGGTGCAGCAGGCAAAGATACCGCGGGCTTGTACCGAGTACATCAATTCGACAAAGTAGAACAAGTTGTGATCTGCAAAGCAGATGAGCAGGAAAGCAGAGATTGGCATCAGAAGATGATGGGATTTGTCGAAACCATCATGCAAAATCTCGAACTCCCTTATCGGCTTTTGCAATGTTGCACCGGCGATTTGGGCACCAAGAACGCGGACATGATCGATATCGAAGCGTGGATGCCTGGCCGAGGTCATGATGATTCGGAAGGCTACCCAACCGGCGAATACGGCGAAACGCATTCCGCATCCCGCCTGTACGATTATCAGTGTCGTCGACTCAATATCCGCTACAAGGACCCGAAAACGGGTAAGAACGTCATCTGTCATTCATTGAATAACACCGTCGCAGCTTCACCCAGGATACTGATCCCCATTTTGGAGATGTACCAAAATGAGGATGGCACGGTGACGATCCCGAAAGCTCTGCAACCACATATGAATGGTCAGACCACTATTGGGTAGGGTAATCTGCAAAGACTTCTTAGATCTAATCGAGATCAGAAAGTCGACTTCGGGCACCGCTGCGCGCAACAACGAGCAACGTATCGCCTGAATCGACCACGCGATCAGGTGGCGGATTGAATTCCTGTTCCGCGCTCTCAGGCACGAGTGCAAACACAATCACATCAGCTCGTCGGGTCAGATTCAAATCTCGTATTGATTTCCCATCCATCCACGGATGATCGCGAATGTTGATTTCGACGAGTTCAATTTTTTCGCCCCCCATTGCTTGCGAAAGAAATGATCCCATCTCAGGGCGGAGCGATGCATTCGCTAATTGGTAGGCGGCGATTTGGCTGGGCACCGTGACATGGTCTGCCCCCGCACGTTCAAGTTTGCGAATGGTGCTTGGGACATTCGCCCGGGCCACGATGTGAATATCTGGAGCCATCCCGCGCGCCGTCAGGACAACGAATACATTGTCTGCATCGCCTTCTAACGTGGTCACCAAGCCTCGGGCGCGGCTGACACCTGCTCGCTCAAGCGTGTCTTCTTTCGTGCAGTCGTCCCGGATAACTGGATAGTCGAGTTGCTCAGCATCCTCCACCACTTCCAACTCACGATCGACGACCACAAACGGAACGCGAGCGGCGGTGAGTTGTTCTGCGATAAGGTGGCCGGTGTTGCCAAACCCGCACACGATGACATGGCCATTGAGTTGGTCGAGCCGATTCTGCATTTTCTTGCCCTCGTAGAGAGAGAGGATTTCACCACTGGTCAGAATGGCGGTCAGATTACCAAAGCCATACATCACCGCCCCGAGCCCGAAAACGATCACGAGCATGCCAAATACGCGCTCGCCAGGTCCGAGGATGCCGACGCTGCCCACCGTCGAGACGATGTTCAGCGTTTTCCAGAGCGCATCAATCCAATTTCGATCAGTCTGATCATGAAAGTAAAATCCGATAGTGCTGATCGCAATGACACCAAATAGCAAACCTAACGACAGATAGAACCTTTTGCGAAGATCACGAACCATGGATCGATCGACCCGAGAGGATTTGGTAGAAACTTTGTTCATTCAGCCAATTGGCCATTGCCATTCCAGTAAATCACAGCGGACAGGAGTTCAGACGATTCGTGAGCGGGCAAGAAAGACAAGGGCATTTTTGAGCAATCTTCGGCTGAATAACCGATGGGACTTTGGTTGACATCCTTGTTTTTGATATGTCAGGACCTTAATAAGTACAACGTGAACGCCCCGAGGGTTGATTTGGGTTCCCTTTCAGCCCAATCACGCGTAGAATAGCTATGTCTGATAGCTCCAATTCCGAAAGCAGGAACTGCTCCGATGATCATTGATGTTTCAACTCAAATCTGGTCTGATCCCACTGAAATTGGGATCACCCGAAGCAGTGTGCCATCCCAATGGAAGGACCACTGGCAAGATTTGGACCCATCGGCATCGGCTCATGACGAAGCGACTTCGTGTGTCGATCTCGCCTTCGTTTTGGGATTCCGCAGCGAATTCCTCAATGCTCACCTCTCAGCTGAGAGTGTGGCTTCATTCGTCGCCAAAGCGAAAAATCGGCGGATCGGCTTTGCGGGGATTGACCCCATGCACCGAGATGCCATGCTCGAAATTGATCGAGCCATGAGCTTGGGACTGAGTGGAATTTCGATCGCACCGGCCGCTCAGAATTATCACCCCGCCCATTCCCGTGCCATGCGCGTGTACGAACATTGTGAGCGACTTGGCCTACCCATCATCGTGCTTCATGGATTACATCTTTCGTCGCCAAAGATCACATTGGATTACGCCAGACCAACCGCCCTCGACGAAGTGGCCCGTAACTTTCCCGACCTCAAGATGGTGATTAGCCATTTCGGCTGTCCGTGGATTGACGAAGCCATTCTCATGGTGGGCAAGCACTCTAATCTGTATTTGGATACTGCAGGCTTGATTGCACGACCTTGGACGTTGTTCAACTCACTGATGAGAGCCTACGAATCCTGCGTTTTGGATAAAGTACTGTTCGCTTCCGGATTCCCATTTGCGTCTCCCGAACAAGCTATCAAGCAGATCTATTCTATAAATGGGTACAGCCAAGGCACTGAGTTGCCGTCTATCCCGCGAGCAATGCTCAATTCGATCGTCGAACGTGATTCATTAGACTGCCTCGGCCTACAGAGGCCTGAAGGCGCATCAATTGGTCGAGGCATCGGACGCGTTATCGAGACACCCGGCAATTCCAGCCATCGTGATGCAATTGAAGACCATGCTGCCTTGGCAGAAGAAGCGTTACGCCATGACGATTCGGACTCTATCTAATTCCATTCTGGCAAGGTTGAATTCAACTTGATTCCCATCCACGCGACCGTCCAACAATGCACTGCCCGTCATTTCTCGTCCAAACTGCTTCGTGCAGTCGGGCTATGTGTGCTCATGCTCTGCGTCGCCATGACCATCCCCGGATGCAAGGGCTCCCATGGCTCATTGACCTTGGTTTCGAGTTCTGGCAGCGGCCTCCAAATCAAGCCCGATTTCCAGACGGTCATCTACCGTGAACGATCAGCCAACGAAGTCATGGTGTTAATGACGGATCTCTCGGTCGATGCACTTCGCCAGGGTGATTTTGCGAATGCGCAGATTCTGGTCATAAGCATGTTTCTCCGCCCCAAAGCTGGATCGACACCCATTCAGGGCTCCGCCACCAACGCTACTTTTCGGCACATCATATTTGTAGAAGACGATATTGTCGGCGTGTATGGAGGCGGTGGTTTCCTCTATCCGTCCAAAAAAGCTTCATCGGGGTCATTCAAAGGGTCGATTTTTGATGCTACATTAGAATTGATCCGTTCCTCGGCCGGTTTTTCAGACCGATTACTCACACTACGGATTGATGGCACATTGTTCGCAGAGGCAGACGCAGCAATGGTTTCAGACGTTGCCTATCAACTCAATACCGAAACCAGCCGTCGACTTGGCGAAATCTATTTCGTCATTGACAACTAAGTCAACAATCTTCACTCCGCGGCCCGATTCCTCCCCTATTATGCCAGCACCAGAATCTGTCTGTATTGGAGCAAGTCTTCATGCCCGGATGGAATATACTGGCAACGAAATGGTCAGGCTTGATATTGGATGGAAGTTGATGCGTTCGGAGTAGGTAGACGACTACCAATTCCATCGCCAGCCGCGAGGTAGCGTGAAGCTGCCAATCACCTAGCCTGACCGTGCAATGCCTCTTCTTTTGCAATTTTTAGTGGGTGTGATGGATGTCAAGAACCCTTAGCGTTTTAGTACTTACTTTCCTCGTAACTTCATTTGACGCCACAGGTGCCCTGCATGTGTCACAGATGGCGTACGCACAGGTTACTCCACCATCAACCGGGAGAACGAGTCCTTATGAAGGTCTTCCGATTCGTGACGTGCAAATCACCGGCCTCCTCAGGGTCGATGAGCGACTCATTCGCAATCAGCTTCGAAGTGCAACGGGGCAACCCTACAACCAATCGCTGATCGATGACTTCGATGTGCCAAATTTGACTCGACTGAATCAATTCCGGCGCGTCCGCGTTCAAGCCGAGCTAACTGATGATGGCGGCGTGATCATTATCTACGATTTGGTCGAATGGACACTCATTGCCGATGTCCAAGTGACTGGCAATCGCGAGATTGACGATCAAACCATTCGCAAGGCCGTTCGACTGCAAGGCGGGGATCCTGTCGACTCGTACCAGATCAATATTGCCCGCGAAGCCATTGAAGAGTTGTACCGAAAGAAAGGGTTCTTTCACGTTGAAGTTTCAACTGATCCTGTAGAACTCGCTGAAGCAAACATTGTGCTTTTCAAAGTTCGGGAAGGCCCGCGCGTTCGCATCCGTGGCATTGACTTTGCCGGCAATAAGGCATTCAAAACAAAGCTCCTTCGATCACAAGTCAAAACCAAAAAATGGGCGTTCCTGTTTCGTTCGGGTGAATTGGATGAGGAAGCGATCGAAAATGATATTCGGAGTATTCAAACCTACTACCGAAATCGAGGTTACTTAGATGTTCGTGTTGATCGTCGCATCGAAGTCTCGAATGACCTCAAAGAGGCTCGCCTTATCTTTCACGTTGAGGAAAACCTGCTGTACACGATGAGTGATGTGTCGGTTAGTGGGGCCAGCCGAATATTAAATGACCAGGCTGCAGCATTGATGGAAATCAAGCGTGGCGATGTTTATTCGCAAAACAAGATTCGCAAGAGCATTACCGCCATCGAAGATTTCTATGGGCGCCTCGGGTTCTACGGCACGACCGTCGATCTGGATCAGATTCGTGTCCCCGGGAAAGCAAAGGTCGAATTGGTGCTCCATGTACGGGAAGCTGAGCTTGCCTACACCGGCGAAATTCGAGTTACCGGCAATGACATAACACAGCGCCGGGTCATCATGCGCGAGATAATGATGAGGCCGGACCGACCGATCAATGCTGTCTCTCTCGCCAAATCTGCTCAACGGTTGCGCGGGCTCAATTTGTTCAACCTAAGAAATGACCCTATTCAAGTCTTGCCCCCCAACGAAGATGATCCGCTGTATCGTGACATCATTGTTGAAGTCGAGGAAAAGAACACGGCCAAGTTGGGCTTCGGCGCTGCAGTGAGTTCTGACAGCGGTCTTATTGGTTCTATTGATTTCGAACAGCGTAATTTCGACATCATGGATACGCCTGAGAGTTTCTCGGAATTGACTGCCGGCCGCGCATTCAGAGGCGCCGGCCAAACCTTTCGAATTACCATGCAGCCGGGCAACGAATACAGTACATATTCGATCGGGTTGACTGAACCGTACATCTTTGGCACAAACAATTTAGCCTCAAGCTCCTTATCGTTTACCGATCGTGAGCTTGAGAGTTGGGATGAAAAACGCTTTGGACCAAATCTTCGCCTCGCTCGGCGACTCGGCGAATTCTGGGTTCTCACCGCTAACGCGCGATGGCAGAGTATTGACCTAACCGATATTGATAGCAACGCCCCAGTTGATGTGTACGACGTAGAAGGTGAAAACGTAATCTCGGGATTGAAGTTCGGTCTCTCTCGTAGTACATATGACCACCGCATTCGACCCACACGCGGCTCCAAGATCGAATTTGATATCGAACAAATTGGTGCCCTCGGTGGCGACTTTGATTTCACCAAATTCACCGCCGCTCATCAAGTGTTCTTCACGATTGATGAGGACTTCTTGGGACGAAAAAGTATTCTCTCCATGTCCACGCGTGTGGGGTATTTGTTCGGCGGAGATTCGCCGACGTACGAACGACTCTATCTGGGTGGCCGATCATTCCGAGGGTTCGATTTCCGTACCGTCTCACCCAAGGGAATTCAGAATAACAACGGCAAAGTTGGTGATGACCCCGTCGGTGGCGACTGGCTGTTTTTCTGGGGACTCGAATATGAATTCCCGATCTTCGCCAAAGCCATCAATGGCGTCGTCTTTGTTGATACTGGCACCGTGACCGATGACGTTGGATTTGAGGATTACCGAGTAACCGTCGGAACGGGTGTACGCATCCTCATCCCGGCATTTGGGCAGGCACCTTTGGCGTTTGACCTTGGTATTCCGCTCAAAACGGGTCCTGGCGATGAAAAACGCATATTGTCCTTCAATGTCGATGTACCGTTCTAATCCTACGGGCCACCATTTACCACCACCCGGCTAACCCCTGATAACCCACGCTAGAATCGGAAACTCATCCTTGTCGAATGAATGAGCTATCTGATACGCATATGATGGCGTGTATACAAACTCAACCGCAAGTATGGAATCCGTGTTGATTATGCGTGTTTGAAGTCGTGTAAAAACCAAAGTCAGTTTTGATTGAACCGCGACTGACAGTGATTATGAAATTCTCGTAGAAAGAACTGAAAATGACGAATTCGAAATCCAAAAATATTCCGTTGACTACCGTGGCCTTGCTTTCGCTTGCATTGTGCGCCTTTACAACACTGCGAGCCAATTCCAGCGAGCGGGCAGCCCCACCAACGACGTCTGTCGCCGTCGTGGATTGGCTGACAATGACGGATCAGCTTGATGAGTGGAAAGATGCCACGATGAAGTTGAAGGATGAAGAAACAGCAATCCGAGGCGAGCTGGAAGCACTTGAAACAAATATCAAGAACAAACAGGAAGAGCTAGGCGTGCTTCTCGAAGGATCCCCGCAACACACTGAAATGCGTGAAGAGATTGCGGGCATGATTCAGCAGCTTCAATTCAAGGCTCAACGAGAGGCCGAAAAATTGGACATGAAGCAGCTCGATGCGCAACTACAATTGTACATCAAAATTGAAGCAGCCGTCAGCCACATTGCAGAGCAGGAAGGTTGGCATATTGTGATATGGAAAGATGATGCGAGCAAGAAAGTCGATACTTCTACTCCTCAACTTGCTCAGCAATCCGCCACTTTGATTAGTACACGCCATCTGTTCTATGCTTCCGAAAACGTGGATATTACAAATGCCGTGACACAATACATGAACAACCAATTCTCGATTGGAAATGCCGAAAAGAAGCCTTGATTGAATGACAACTTTCAAAACCCTTGAAACCTAAGATCTGGTTGAACTCTACACGAAGGGTTCAACCAGTGCTTTTTTGAAACAAACACGATTCATCCGCCATTCCCTTGCGCAATGCGGATGGATTGAGTGTTGATCTGCGAAACAGACATCGGGCAACATGCATTTGAATAATGAGGTATGTATAGTGGATCAACGGAAAAGTGTCGAACTTCGCGAATTGGCGAGTCATGTCCACGCCGACTTGAATGGCCCGGAAGAACTCCTTATCACCGGCCTTAACACTCTGGAGGACGCTGTCAAAGGAGACTTGACATTCATCGGTAGCAATCAACATGGCCGGCTCTGGGCGAACTCATTAGCGACTGCAGCCGTCGTTGATCGGGGAATAGAAGTGCCCGGCCATACGCCCGCCGATCGCGCCCTTTTATTCGTTGATGATGCTGATTTGGCGATGGCGGAAATCCTCGGGTTGTTCAAAGGAACGCCTGACCGGCCAAAGCCTGGGATTGCCCCCACCGCCATTATTGACGACACCGCCACTATCCACCCGACGGCCATTATCCTCGCTGGCTGCACCGTTGGAGCGAGAACTGTGATTGGCGAGAATACCTTCCTAGAGTATAATGTTCACATCGGCGAAGACTGTAAGATTGGCTCTGACTGTCACTTACGTTCTGGTGTGATCATTCGTGAAACGTGTATTTTGGGCGACCGAGTGGGCTTACATTCGAATGCAGTCATAGGTTCTGATGGTTTCGGGTATCGCCCCGATGGCAAAGGTGGGCTAACAAAAATACCCCATATTGGGACCGTAATCCTCGAGAATGACGTCGAAGTTGGTGCATCCAGTGCGATTGATCGGGGCAAATTTGGGGCAACGGTTATCGGAGCACATACCAAGATCGATAACCTTGTTCAAATCGGACACAACGTTAAAATCGGGCGTGGCTGTGTCTTGGCTGGGCAGGTTGGTGTGGCAGGATCGACCGTTATCGGCGATTATTGTCAATTTGGCGGCAAATCCGGGATTGCTGACCACGTCCGCATTGGCTCACAGGTCAAGTTGGCTGGACACTCCGCCATTTGGAGAGACACACCTGATGGAGCAACGATGGCAGGACTTCCTGCTATGGATATGAAGGAATATTGGCGAATTTACCGCATATGGACTAAACTACCGGACATCCACAAAGCAGTTCGAAAGCTCACTAAAGGGGTGGGTGGCGGCAAGAGCCGAGAGAGTTCGTAGTCACGGCCACGTTTGTATGCCACGTGCAAAGAATCCGCAACCTGACGAATGACCAATCATCCTCAATCCACATCATCTTCGGATCATCAAGACACGCATCCTACCGTCGATGCGATCACCGTTGATGATTCAGATAATGCCTCGCTTGAAAAAGAGTCTGTTGAAGGTCGTTCAGCCAATTTTCATGAGGCTGAGATTGTTGTACGTGATACCCAACCTGAGCAATCACCTGCTGAAGATTCTCCCGAAGAGAAATCTTCCGCAACCAGTACCATTTCAACATCGAATACTACACCAGAACAACAGCCTTTGATGACGGGTGTCCCGATGGGCCCTGATGAAATCAACTGGCAACACACATTGGCTGGGCCCGCAACCGTGTCTGGCCGAGGGATCTTTATTGGCGATGATGTCACGGTCACGATTCAGCCCGCACCAGCGGATCATGGTATCTTCTTTGAGCGAACTGACATCGATCCTCCCGTTCGCATACCCGCATTGGTAGCCAACGTAACCGAGCGGGCGCGACGCACCACTTTGCGTAATGAAAATGCCACGGTGGAAACCGTCGAACATTGCATGTCAGCCTTGGCGGGTCTGTGCATCGACAATGCACTCATCCAAATCAATGGACCTGAGCTCCCTTGTGGTGATGGATCCGCGAAAGTCTACGTCGAAGCGATTCTTGCAGCCGGTATTGTCCGACAAGATGCAGAGCGTAGGTACCACCGAGTTACTGAACCGATCACAGTTCAAGATGGTGATGCCACAATCGTGGCCTTGCCCTGCGAAAAAAACGAATTTCACGTGCTCTTCGATCTCGACTATGGCGAACATGAAGTGCTACACCGGCAGTTGCATTCGTTTCGTATGGGATCCGGACGGTACGTCGAAGAGATCGCACCCGCCCGAACATTCTGCCCAGAAGACGAAGCCAAGGCCATGTGGGATCGTGGCCTGTGCACACATTTGACAACCAACGATGTCCTTGTGATCGGTGATAAAGGGCCTATTGACAATCCATTCCGATTTGAGAATGAGCCTGCTCGACATAAAGTACTCGATGCAATTGGTGATTTGTATCTGTTAGGCTGCCCGATTTATGGTCGTATTGTGGCTTACAAATCCGGCCACCGTATGAACCACGATCTGTGTAATCGATTGCGTGATCAGTTGGCCGCTCAAAAACGTAAAGAGCTGCTCGCCGAACGCCCGGCAATGGATAACAAAGATATCCAACGCGTTTTGCACCATCGATATCCCATGCTTATGGTGGACCGGGTCGTCGAAATCGAAGGGGATCGCAAAGCCATTGGCATCAAGAATGTAACGATTAACGAGCCCTTTTTTCAAGGTCACTACCCGGGCACTCCAATCATGCCCGGCGTAATGATCGTGGAAGCAATGGCTCAACTCTCAGGCTTGTTGCTCAGCCGAGTGCTTGAGCACACGGGGCGATTGCCCGTTCTTTTATCGCTGGACAAAGTTAAGCTTCGTCGGCAAGTCGTTCCGGGTGATACGTTGGTGCTGGAAGCGGAAACCATCCGGGCTCAGGCAAGAACCGCCAACGTCAAATGCAAGGCGTTTGTTGGCGACCAACTTGCAGCAGAGGCTCGAATCAAGTTTCTCATGGTGGATGCTGAAGATGATTGACCTTGCTTACAATCCTGATCTCACAGGCAGGAAACGGGGATACGTCGAATCTAATGGACAAGAACGCCAGCTTTGGCCGAAAATACCTAGAACAGTCCTCATTCGAATGTGAGGATAATCACTTTGCCCTAGCTAGGATGGCGTAACGGGAGATGTGCTGAATGGACTCAACAGTTGTCGAATCAAGTTTGACTGTTTATCCGAGACGCGGAAACGATTTTATGAACCGAGTACACCCAACCGCCATAATCGATCCCAAGGCTGAACTTGGGCAGAATATTGAGATTGGCCCTTATTGCGTGATCGGTCCGCATGTAGAAATTGGGAACGGGTCCGTGCTTCATAATCACGTTTCGATTGGCGGTCCTACAACTATTGGGCGTGACAATGAAATTTACCCCTTCACGGTCATTGGAGCTGCCCCACAGGATCTCAAATTCCGTGGAGAAGCAGCCATTCTCATGATCGGCGATCGCAATGTTATTCGAGAACACGTTACCATTCACCGGGGTACTGAAAACGGCGGCGGGATTACAAGAATTGGTGATGACAACCTGCTCATGGTTGCATCACATGTTGCACATGATTGCATCATCGGATCCAACTGCGTCATTGCCAATCAAGTGATGATTGGCGGTCATGCCTTGATCGAAGATCACGTCATCATCGGTGGCGGCGCGGGTATTCATCACTTTGCAACGATCGGTACTTTTGCCTTTATTAGTGGGCTAGCGCGAATCAAGAAAGATGTCCCCCCGTTTATGAAAGTGGAAGGTGAACCCGCAGAAGTGCGTGGCGTCAATACCATCGCCTTGACACGAGCGGGATTCGATGAAGCTGAAATCGCCGCGGTCAAAATTGCATTCAAGCGGCTCTTTATGCGGCATGGAATCAACAACGGTAATGCAACAAGCAGCTCTAAGAATTGTGCAAACGGAGATGGCCAACCCATGTCCGTCACATTGGAAGCACTCATTTCCGAATTCCAAGATTCCAAGTGTGTGACACGTCTTTGCAAATTCATGCAAAATGCTACTAGGGGTGTCCACGGCCGATCCTACGAGCGAACACGCCGAGATGAGAAATATGCTGCTCGCGTGGGCGTCAATGTGGAATCTGCCAAATCCACCACCCCTTGATGGAATCCTTGCAGCGGCTTTCGTAGATGTCATTCAACCCTTGGCTCCCATCAATATGGGGGCTTTTTTTGTTGCGCACGAAAATCGATTGCTTTTTTTCGGTTGATCGTGCAAGATCTTGAGCACACTGGAACATTTGCCCTTTAGTTGAACGCCCAAGCCCTGTGTAGCAGGGCACATCCACAGTACATTCCCAATTAGAAAGATATTCGATATGCACCTGCTTTCACGTAGCTTCACCAATCAACTCAAGAAAATCGCTTGCGGATTCGCCGTTGTTTGCATGTGTACTTCCGCTGCGCAAGCAGAGACCATCGAAGTTCGCGTAGTTGACTTTGATTTCCTCCCCCGTCATGTAACGGTCAACCAAGGCGACACGGTACGTTGGGTGTGGGAAAGTAGTATTGGACATTCCTCAACTGCAGCAGCAGGGATTGAAGAATTCTGGGATTCACCTGTACAAACCAGTGGCTTTACATTCGAGCATACATTTACTGAACTGGGCTCATTCCCCTACTACTGCCGTCCCCATGGCAAAGATCTAGGCAACGGCAATACCTCGGGTATGTCCGGCTCAGTGTTTGTTACAGACGACTGCTTGACGCTAACGCTCGACCAACTCGAAGGCGGAAAGACGACAACCTTTACCATCGCAGGCGGAACGGCAGGCAGTCGGGTTGCATTGGTGTATGGACTGAAGAACGGACGCACCGCTCTCGATGATTTTTCCAACTTCTGTTTCTCATTTGGAATCCTTGGTGTCAAACCAGAGAATCAAATCGGTGGGTTGGTCAAGCTCAATCCTGATGCGACTATCAGGCAATTTATACCTGCTAATTTTTCTGGCACTGATGTTCTCTTCCAAGCGGCAACGCAAGGCACTTGCCCGGATAAATGCCAATCTGAGGTTCTGGCTGAGACAATCCTTTGATCAAGCTCCAGTCCTTCACTCAATTAGAGTGTGGCCATCCATCTCAATATTCAGACAACCCAATTTTCTTGGCTAAAGACAGCCCGATTCATTTACGGATGAATCGGGCATTCTTTTCTTTGATGTTGAATTGAATTATCCTTCACACCGCGAATGGGCGATCAAGATGGCGAACACTGGTGAGCGCAATCGCAAGCGCATCAGCTACATCGTTTGGAGTAGGTAATTCTTGGAGATGACACAATGCTTGAACCGCATGCTGCATCTGTTCTTTACTGGCATGGCCGTGCCCGGTCACACACTTCTTTATCTCCGTCGCTGCAAATTCCTCGATCTTAATTTGGCGTTCTTGACCAGCTAGCAAGATCACTCCTCGCGCGTGCCCCATTTTGATCGCAGTCGTCGGATGCGCATAGTGCGAGTATAGTTTTTCGACCGCCATACAGTCGGGTTGCAACTGATCCAAGAGCTCGCCCAACTCAACATGCAATTCATGCAATCGCGACTCAATTGCCGTTTTGGTATTGAGCCGAAGAACCCCTGCTTCGACTACACGTGGTTCGCCGTTTCGAGCATCAACACTCAAATCGAGGCAACCATACCCTGTAATCCGCAAGCCTGGATCAATTCCCATTATCCGGATTGTGGAGGCAGAGCGATCCTGCGCATTGGAATTCATGATGCCTATGGTAGGAGATTCCGAGCAGTCAATCACAATATGTAGAGCTTTCAACGAACAATCACATGAATCAGATCATGAAGTTGCATCCATGATGGACTCTTGCGCGTTCTTTACCTGCTCATCCGAATACAGCAATCCATCACGCAAGGTAATCACGCGCTGACATCGAGCAGCAACATGAGACTCATGGGTTACCATGATAATGGTCAAACCCTTTTGATGAAACGCGTCAAAAATTTCAAGGATGGCGTTGCCGGTTGCAGTATCCAAATTACCCGTTGGCTCATCCGCCAAGATGATGGATGGTTCGGTGACCAGCGCTCGCGCAATAGCCGCCCGTTGCTGTTGCCCGCCAGACAATTGGGAAGGCCGATGATGCAATCTATCCCCAAGGCCAACCAATTCGAGTTTTTCACGAGCCCGTCGGTTGCGTTCAGACCGAGACTCTCCCTGATAGAAAAGTGGAACTTCAATATTTTCAAGAATGGTCATTGCCGGAATGAGATTAAACGCTTGAAAGACGAACCCGATTTTTCGTCCCCGAATATGGGAGAGTGCTTCATCATCCGCTTGGGCCACATCATCCCCATCAATCAAATACGATCCTTTGGTTGGACGATCAAGGCAGCCCAAAATGTTCATCAAAGTCGATTTGCCGGAACCTGATGGCCCCATGATGGCGACATATTCACCTTGATCTATCTTCAGATCAATTCCGGCGAGTGCCTCAACCATCACCGAGCCGTCAGCCATAAAATAAGTCTTGCGAATCTGCGACAAGTCAGCGACCGCAACCCGCGCATTCCCTGCAGTTGGCTGCGACTTGAGAGTGTGGTTTGGCGACTCGTTACTCATACTTACAATTCAATCCGTTCGAATAATACATAATGACCGAGCACTGCCAGTGATCACCGTTGAACAGAGCACTCATCGTTTATCTTCAACCAGACTGATATGTATCAACAGGTGTTTGTTGGGTTGCAGCCCGAAGGTACATTTAGGGGCTGGCAAGAACATTTGATCACACTTCCGGATCAAGAAGATCATCCTCAACTTCACCGCCTTCTCCATCGATTTGGAGCATAGCGAGGGCCATCGCCGTGTTTTCTTGAAACTCAAAAATCTTGTGCAGACCCGTCAATTCAAAGAGGCTCATCACGCTCTCAACCACTCCACACAAACGTAGAATGGACTCTCCACCCTCAAGAGCGCGACGTAGATCAAGCAACTGCGCTAGATTCGAACTATTAAGATACGTAACCTGGTCAAAATTGAGAACGACATTCGGCTGGTCTTCATTTCGTTGCAAACGATCAATCAAACCGGCCAAGTCATCACTCAGCTCGGGTTCATCTTCAAGCTCAGCCACGATGATGGTGTCAGACCATTCCGATATGGACATCATTACGTTCCTTCATTCAAGATCCGACACACACAATACACGTTCGATACGAATTTAAATCTAGTCCGCAGCTGGAGTTTCCGATTCAATTGGTGGTGCGTCATCGGGAGAACCATCGCTTGTCGGTGTCGTCGGAGGTTCTACATTTTCCTCAACGCTTCCATCGTCGCTGGAGTCTTCTATTCTCGCCACAGAAGTCAGGCGATCCTCGGGCTTGAGATTGACAATTCTCACCCCCTGAGTTGCCCTGCCTATGCAACTGATCGAATCTCCTCGCATACGTACAATCATGCCTTTTTCGCTGATACAGATGATGCTATCTTCATCCTGAATCGCCCGAACTGCCACGACGTCTCCATTGCGATCGCTGGTACGAATATCAATTCGTCCCTTGCCGCCTCGTCCCTGTGGTCGCGTTGAGCCATCTTCAGATTGGACAAGGTACTCAATCATTGCGGTGCGTTTGCCATAGCCGTTTTCTGTCACGGTCAACAAATCGTGGTCATCAAGTGCCCGCACCATGCCGACGACGAAGTCGCCTTTGCCCAGCGCAATACCCTTCACACCCGCGGTATTCCTGCCCATAACACGTGCGTCGTTTTCATCAAATCGAATAGCCATTCCATTCGATGTCGCCAATAGGAGATGATCTTCGCCCGATGTATGCACCACGTTTATCAGCTGATCACCTTCTTTGAGGTTCACCGCAATAATGCCGGATTTGTTGACATTACGGAAATCCTTGAGCGCGGTGCGTTTGACGAGGCCGTTGCGGGTCGCGAACGCAAGGAAGTCTTCACCCTTTTCAAAGTCCTGAATTGGGCGGAAGGCTCGAATGGACTCACCTTCCTTCAGATCCAAAATGTTGATGATCGCACGCCCCTTGGACACCCTGCTCATTTCAGGAATGCGATACACTTTCAATTTATAGACTCTGCCGGTGTTTGTAAAACACAGTAAATCATCATGAGTGGATGCGACGAACATCGTTTCGGTAAAGTCATTGTCTTTCGATTCCGAACCCTTAATGCCACGCCCTCCTCGCCCTTGCTCGCGATACGTATCAATCTTAACTCGCTTGATATAACCCGTATGGCTGATGGTGACCACCATATCCTCAACAGGAATCAAGTCTTCAATATCGATATCATCTTCTGCATCGACGATTTCGGTTCTTCGCTCATCTCCATACCTAGATCGAATATCCTGCACATCCGTTCGGATGATGTCTTGTACGCGCTCGTGCCGAGCCAAGATATCTTCGTAATCCTCGATCTCTTCAACCAAGACACCGTAGTCGCCCGTCAGCTTCTCAATTTCGAGGCCAACAAGTTGAATGAGCTGCATTCGTCCGATTGCTTCTGCTTGCACACGCGTCAATGCGATTCCGTCGTCCGAGGTGGCGATCTCCATCAATCGACGGGGAATCATCGGCGCATTCGGATGATCCGGTGCAATCCGGAATCGCCGAGCCATGAGCCGTTCAATTGCTTCATCTCGAGTGCGGCTGTTGCGAATGAGAGCAATCACTTCATCGATGTCGCACACTGCATAGATCAAGCCTTCTAGCAAATGCGCCTTTTTCTTTGCTTCCTTGAGCTTGTAATTCGTTCGCCTGCAAATGACATCAACACGGTGATCGATGTGCAAGTCAATCATCTCTCGAATCGTCAAGGTACGAGGTTGCTGATTGACGATAGCAATATTGATAATCGAGAAGGTAGATTGCAACGGCGTGAATTGGTACAACTGATTCTCGACGACGGCCGGGTCTGTCCCCTTCTTCAATTCGATGACCACGCGAGTACGTTTCTTGCGACCTGACTCATTGCGAATGCTGGAAATATCCTTGATGCGTTCACTCTTGACCGCATCGGTGATTTTTTCGATGAGCGTGTTTTGCACCAAATGGTACGGGATCTCATCAATGACGATCTGTTGACGTCCTTTAGAAGACATCTCCTCGATATGGATTTTACCTCGCAGTGTAATACGACCACGCCCCGACAGATATGCTCGACGGATACCACCTCGCCCACGAATAATTCCACCAGTGGGAAAATCTGGGCCCGGAATAATCTCCATCAATTCTTGGAGTGACAAATCGGGATTGTCGATGACTGCTTCAATCGCGTTGCAGACTTCCGTCAAATTGTGAGGCGGTATAGAACAAGCCATCCCAACGGCGATACCGGTCGATCCATTGACCAACAGATTTGGGAATTTACTGGGCAGTACAACTGGTTCGGAACGTGAGTCGTCATAGTTGGGTTTGAAGTCAACAGTATCGAGCTTGAGATCTTCAAGCATGTCCCATGCTGCTTCAGCCGCCCGAGCTTCGGTATATCGCATTGCCGCCGGGGGATCGCCATCAATGGAGCCAAAGTTGCCCTGCTTGCCCACGAGCATGACTCGCATGACCCAATCTTGGGCAAAACGGGCCAGGGTGGGATAAATGACGCCTTCACCATGAGGATGGTAATTACCCGAGACGTCGCCTGCGATCTTGGCACACTTGCGATGCTTCGAACGTGGGCTTAGGTTGAGATCGTTCATCGCCACCAGAATTCGTCTCTGACTCGGTTTCAAGCCATCCCGAACATCTGGGAGCGCGCGATCCATGATCGTGCTCATGGCATAAGTCAGGTAAGAATCCTGCAATTCGCGATCAATCGCGATATCGACAATGGACTCGCCTTCAATCATGTTTGCCGGCAGACCCGGTACGGAATCATCCGCAGCGTCTGATGGCAGGTCCGGCGTATCTTGTTGGTCGTTGGCCATAAGCTTTAGTCATCTCGCTCCACCAGAGATTGAGGATTCCTCACACCAACAGACCGAAGACAGATGCCTTTCGTCTGGGATGCCAAACCGAGTAGCGGGTACTCCAAATAACGACGAAGCAGACCGATGATTTGGCGAGGATCCGGAGAGCACATACGCTGCTGTTACCTGAGCATTACACCCTCAAGGTAACTCCGGAAAAAGATATCCATCCAGTGGTTGTATTACCGCCAAATGATAGGCGCAATGACCTCTAAAAGCAGGCCTAGCGACCAGCCAATTCTGATGTGTTTGAGCTGATTCATACGCTCTTTTTTAGTCTTAAGTCGATTAGAACCGCAACCGCAAAAGGACCACCCTCACGAGCCTGCGGATGAGTCCGATTTTGCGTTCGGAGAACTCTTCTTTGTAAGCCCACTCTCTGGCGTGGCTGAATCGCCAATTGACCCAATGATCACGTCCAATTGTCCCAGCACCCGATCAATATTCGCCCTGAACAGCATGTACGGGAACAGCGTTATCAACGAAACAATCAATCCCGCTGCAGTCGTGATAAGCGCTTGCGCAATACCTGCAGAAACTTCTCGAGGATCCGTCACCATCTGCGATTCACCCAACAATTCAAAGCTCTGGATGATCCCGGTAACGGTTCCCAGAATTCCAATCAGCGGTGCTGCGGTGATGATCGTCGATAAGATTGGCATGAAGCGAGCAATGCGGCCACGAACGTCTTCGACGACCTCGATAGCAACGCCCTCACGATTGTGACGTTCAAACAAGAGTCGTTTCGCCAAGATCTCAAAAACTGAACGCTCTTTGGCGACGAGAGGCTTTAGAGTAGCGGTGTCATTGGCCCGCAAGGCGGCCGCCAATTTCGCCAATTGCGTTTGCCGTGCTCGTAAATGCAGCACATGCCAAAACCACACTCTCTCCAAGCAAAGCGTCACTGACACAACACTAAGCAGAAACAGTGGGACCATGGCCCACCCGCCTTGAATGATCGCAGTCACGATGGCATTGAGAATTCGTTCCATATGTGTCGATGATATAGGCAACCTGACCACAATCCGCTTTCAACGATCTGATTTCACAATCAGGGTGGTTACACTACCGGCGTGAATGATTCAACTCCGTCCAATTCGACGCCTCCTGCCGATCCTCAAGGCTCTGGCGCACCGACTGCATCGCCTGTCAGCAAATGGGCTCTCCATCGTCGTTTGTACGATTGGACGCTTTCACTCGCCCACAAGAAGCATTCTGCGACCGCCTTGTTCTTAATCGCCTTTGCAGAGTCCAGCTTTTTCCCTATTCCGCCGGATGTATTGCTCGCGCCCTTGGCGTTGAGCCATCGTAAACGAGCCTACTGGTTCGCTTCTATCTGCTTACTAGGAAGCGTCTTGGGCGCTTTTCTCGGATACTACATCGGCTTCGCTTTGATTGACTTAGCTTTGAAAATCCCGGGTATTGAAATGGGGGCGGAGGTTGATCCCGCCAAGGGCACCATCAATTGGCTGGCGGGAGAATTCGATGATCGGGGCTCCTTCTACGTTTTTGTCGCTGCCCTAACGCCTATTCCATTCAAACTGCTTACCATTACTGCTGGTTTTGCCAAAATGAACCTTATAACATTCTTTTCCGCCTGTGTTATCGGAAGAGGTATCCGATTCTTCGGGGTAGCGTTCTTGTTCCGGCAGTTTGGGGCGAAGGCTCAGCCTTTGATTGACCGACACTTCAATACGCTATGTGTGATATTTACCGTTCTCCTCGTGGGTGGATTTCTTGCCCTGAAATGGATCAAATGAACGCATCCGCAAGTGTCTGAGGTGCGGACAGCATCAACAGACGGAGCATCGGGTTGTGGGTTCAGTAGTATTGGGAGGCTGGGGATTTCATGAATATTCTCGTTACTGGCGGGGCAGGATACATCGGGTCGCATGCTGTCAAGGCACTTGTGCAGGCCGGCCATAATGTCGTCGTCATCGACAACCTGTTCCGTGGGCATCGCGCTGCCGTGACGCAAGGTGTCCCCTTGATCGTCAAGGATCTCGAAGATTGGCAACACACCGCCAGGGTACTACGAACCAACAAAATTGATTGCGTCATCCACTTCGCTGCACTCGCGTACGTCGGCGAATCCGTTGACGATCCGCTGTGGTATTACCAGAATAACACTGCAAGCGCCATCGCTACATTGCAAGCCATGCACGAAGAAGGCGTACAAAAAATCGTATTCTCCAGCACCTGTGCAACGTACGGCGAACCTGATGAGAATCAGATCCCCATCAACGAATCGTGCACGCAATCGCCGATCAACCCCTACGGCCGATCCAAACTCATGGTCGAAGAAATCCTCACGGATTATGCGGCAGCAAATCCTGAATTCGCGTATGCAGCATTGCGCTATTTTAATGTTGCAGGCTGTGCTGTTGATGGCCAAATCGGCGAAGATCATCGCCCTGAAACGCATCTCATCCCGATCATCCTTCAGGCGGCGCTAGGCCAACGAGATAAAGTGACCATCTTCGGTACCGATTACGATACACCCGATGGCACGTGTGTGCGTGATTATGTTCACGTCGAAGATCTGGTGTCGGCACATATTTTAGCGATGGATAGACTCAAGCCAGGCTCGCCTTTGAAATACAATATCGGCATCGGCCGAGGGTACTCGGTACGCGAGATCATCGATGCCGTTGAGCGCGTAACCGGGACCAAATTGAATATTGTCGAAGGCGAACGTCGGCCGGGCGATCCGCCGAAACTGTTTGCTGATTCATCGCGCATTCAAAGCGACCTTGGCTGGTCGCCGAAGCACACCGAGATTGATGACATCATCGCCAGCGCCTGGCAATGGTTCCAGAACAATCCCGATGGGTATCAGTCCATGACTTCGTCCGTCCAAGTCAATAAGAGCGCGTGAGCCACAATTTACGTACAAACACTCGGCAGTAGGACTTAAGTCCTACTGTCTTCATTTTTGTTAAGCTCCATTGTTTCCGCGAGCATAACCCCCCCGGTTCCCACTCTCAGTCATCCCCCGCTCACTCTCCGTCATCCCCGCGCAGGCGGGGATCCAGAAACATGAAACAAGCGCATTCAAGCCAAACCAAAACGCCGCCCTCGCCCCACCCTCCGTCATCCCGCGCCACCCTCCGTCATACCTGCGAAGGCAGGTATCCATCACATTTCGCAGCGCATCACTCTCCCCAAATTGAGAGGACGACAAACCAACGCTCGTATACAATAATCTGATTCTCAATAAGAACATTGCCACTGGTTGAGAGACTCAGAGATCAGATGCCGCTGAATGAGCTACCCAAGCAAAATGGGGAGGCCAAGTTGCGAAAGATTCGCCTTGTACAATTTGTAGTTTCTCTTGCAATGGGCATTGCAACCACCATCACAATTGCATTGGCCTGCGCATGGAACGTAAATGTCAATGTCCCTGTCACCAACCTTCCAACAGTATATGGGAGTGATACTGGAGAGCCTCATTTCATCAGTGGGTGTGAGGCAAGAGGGTTTAGTTTTACACGTACTGGCATAGGCCGCGGAACGGACTGGCGTCATGTGCTTGTAAATGGAACTTCAGATCAATATTGGGATGTTGCCCATGACCCTTCAGTGAAAAAATGCCAATACACACTCATTGATTACAAGTGGGGTTGGCCCTTCACTACACTTTTTCATCGAGAAATATTCCGCCGTCGACTTACGACGGCAAGCACGAAGAGCGTATTCTTGGAAACGGCGAATGCATTCCACCTTCACCAGAGGCGACTGGATCGTCGTTGGCAAAATCCAAAATCCCCGAAAGGTGACTTGATCCCCACTGGCATTTTGTGGAAAGGATTTTGCCTAAGCACACTCCTCTGGGCTACTTTGTGGATGAGCCTCTTTGCTGGGCTCGGAGCATTCAAGAAGTCCATCCGAACAGCTCGCGGCATGTGCCCAACCTGTGGCTACAACCTCTTTGGGCAAAGAACAGCAGGTTGCCCCGAATGCGGCTGGAATCGACTCGCAAGCGATCAAGAGGAAGACCTGAGATGTGATCGGTAAGAGAGATACAGTCATATCATTCTGCAATTGGATAACGCAGACATGTACAAGACACTAGCATCTTCGTTTGTATTCTATTTGGCGATCGCCTTAGCAGCATCCGTCGGAATTGCTGTTGTGGCATCTCAAGTTATCCAGCTAGAATATAGAGCCCGTGACTTACCCGATCTTAAAGAGGACCCCGTGAACTATGATCGAAATGGGGGGAGGTTTTGGCAAATTTCAAAAACGCCATTCGTAGAATACCTCGTAGTCGAAATGGACCCATGGCGAGAGGAAAGAGTGTACCGGCTAGTTGCCGATCCATCTATGGGGCACTTCGGCATCGTTAGAGGGCTGGTCTCCAAGACAGCTGGTCAGGAACTTGAAGTCCCGCCATGGAGTATCCTTCATGAATATGAACGGCAGTCACCAAAGAGCGGTTGGCCCCAATTTGAGATTTGGGAAGAGGAGGTGTACGGATGGCCGGTGCCTTGCCTACGACGTGTTCGCATCACGGCGGAAGTAGGTGAATCATTAGATCACGATCTTGGTTGGGGGGTGTACTCGATTGATATACGTGATAACTTACTCCATAGTAAGATTGCTCTACCGGTTTCGATTATTCCATCAAGGCTATTGTCTTGCGTTGTGTTGTGGCTCCTGATCATTCTCTCTCTAAGAGTTCTGTTGTTTTATCTGCTAGCAACGGTAAGGACAATTCGACGTAGATGTATCAAGTGTGGGTACAATTTAGCATACTGTGAGACTCCAGGTTGCCCCGAATGCGGCTGGAATCGGCCGGCAAACACTCCAGATGCAAACCAAGAGCGTGAACGCACAGCTACCTAAACTCGATCGCCATCGGCCATCTGATCACCCTCAGCATTCAGATTAGATTCATCCCGCCCCCACCCACATTCCGGACATTTCGGGCTCTCCAATAAATAGAGCGAGTATCCACAGTGCACACAGCGATTTTTTCGTCGACGAATAAGATGCTGCACAAGCACCGACATCGCCAAGAGTATCCACCACGCTCCACCGAATAGCGCTGTATTCGCAGCCACCCCGCTCCATATTGGGCGCACCGGAATTGGAGGGCAACCCCAAGGAGCAAGCATTATTGGGTTTGCAGTTCCAAATGGAATCCCTTGCTCAGGCTGTAACATGATTGGTGGTTCTACTCCGCCACTCCATTCATAATTCAAGGCGTTGTTGGCAAAGCTCTTTTTCCCTTGGCACTCAAAACTACGAAGAGGCCATCCGCTGCGAATAATCACAAACCTGTGATCAACAACCCAGCCTCGCGATCCTTGCTCGATTTCGGTGACGTCATTCACAATGAGCGATATGCCTGCGTTCGTGTTTTCACGCACACGAGTTACCATGATGGTGTTCTGACGAACTCGATTCGTCCATTCGACTGGAAAATCTGAATCCAGATCAAATTCGGATAGGGAAACAGAAGAGTCCCAACGATCAAAATCCCAAAATGGTTGAAACTCTGTCCTCACAGCGATCGCCCATGCAACGAGCGTGGTAGTCATTGCACCGATCAACAGGCAGGCAAGAATTCTCCGGAGAGAAAAGATTCTGAACACAGGCCGACTCATTTATTGAACTCCCCAATCGTATCTAATGAACTCGCTTCCCGCCCCCACCCGCATTCCGGGCAACCAGATTCATGATCACCGCGCAAGTCGTATTTGCACTGTGGACAAAGTCCCCTGCTCTTTCTCCGATTGTGTTTGAGTGATCCAAAAGCAGCCCACGATCCATATGCGAGTAGGCCGTAGAGAGCCGAATTGAAAAGCAGATTCAGGTACAAAGGGCGGTAAGGTAGAACCGTATTGAACAGGAAAGATGGCAGGGATGCCCGATATTGGGAGCAATCGAATCCACCCTCGACGGGGCGGTCATCAATATTCGAAACACGAGTTTCTTTGTGTGATCTCACACAAAACTTTGGCCATCCGGCAACCCAGATCTTACTCCCACTGTCCATCTGCGGCGCAAGGAGCAGCTGGATTGTGGGAGATGCATCGCCAACTCCAACGGTGTATACCTCGAAGAGGCCGGTTCTGCTTTCACCTGACATCGTAACAGATTCAACCTCTCCATACTGCTGCTCTCTGCTAAAAGGGTATGTAACTGCTCCTGGTTTGTGCCACTCAGTCAACCTCTCCGCCCCATGGCTGAAACACATGTGAAACAAAGATTGTTCGGCATTACCAACATAGTTCACCTTACCAAAGTTTCCATCGACGCCGCCCTTGGATGTGTAGAGCTGCCAAGAGTGGTGAATCATGCACCCCCACGCCGCCAGATACGATAACACAATACCAATCAAGAAGAAGGTCAGAATGTGAAAGAGTAAACGGCGTTTCATTCTGTTTCGCTCACTTCAACTGTTTCTGACTGCCGTCCCCATCCGCACTCCGGACAGCCTGTAAAATAATCACCACGTAGGTTGTATTTGCATCGCGGGCAAAAGCCCTTTCGCATTCGGCGACGGCGTATGAATGGTCCCGGTGCAAGCCAAAGACCATACGCGAGCAAGCCGTAGAACAGAGAATTGAAAACAAGATTCCGGTAGATTGGCCGGTATGGAAGAATGAGTTCTGATTTTGTGTCAGGCCACAGACGAAGCACATGAATGTATTGGCGAGATTGTGATGGGCTGTTGGGATTTCTGTTATGCCATCCATAGGCTGAGAGAAGCGGCCAACCAACTGCTAACGACTCCTCATGTTCTAGTAAAGACTCCCGAAGAATTATTTGAGCGGTTGTTGGCAGAGCACTTGGATCTACCTCAACATCCCAATTGGTGGTCAAAAAATAATAATCTGCATAATTGAGGTCGAGAGGTGGAAAGCCATCAGAATCTTGAAGTGCTCGAATGTCCATTCCTAGGGAGAGAACAGACTTCATTGAGAGCT
>PJEL010000838.1_pt1 | contig 34458 bp, 22 predicted proteins | sample 1853271 | NCBI WGS metagenome assembly PJEL01 (sample SAMN08108733, study PRJNA415343) | Invertebrate metagenome, whole genome shotgun sequencing project. | host: Globobulimina | place: Sweden: Gullmar Fjord | collected 2015-08
GTCGGCAAAAAATTGATTTTATATTTCGCCACCATCCCAAACATAAGCACATGATTCAGCTAGAAATACGGGACTATGGTACTGGCATAACCAAAGAACAGGAAAGTAAAGTATTTGAACTTTTCTATCGTGGCGGTAATGAATTAACCCGAACGAGCCAAGGCACGGGCATTGGCTTGGCCTTAGTTAATGAGCTAGTATTGGCACAACAAGGAGAAATTAAGGTAAAAAGAAGATCACCAGGACTCGCTATGCTGCTTTCATTTCAGGCTAAAAGTGCAAAGTGAGTACTTTAGCTTTTCATCATGATTTCTCTGATAGCAATTCTAAATCAAAACGGCAACTGTTCCGACAAAGCAGCCATAAGTAGTAATGATTATTAGTTTGTTCACAACGTTCAGAAGTTATAGATCTACCTTCATTCTGGCAGGCAGCTACGTCACCACAGTCGCCAGTCATAAAGTTCGCGTAAGGTGACATTGATGTGAGCATTAGTGCATTAATTAATGTTTATAATTTTATTATCAGCTTCGGCCTTTCGTTTACTTAATAAGCACGTTATTTCCTCTGCCGCTAACGGCTTACTATATAAATAACCTTGAGCTAAGTTACAGCCTAAACTAGTCAATTTATTAGCCTGTTCAATGGTTTCGACACCTTCAGCAATGGTTAATTTTTCTAATTTTTGGCATAGCGCTAACAAACCGGAAATAACAGCTTCATCTCGACTATCTGTTACAACATCAATAATAAATGAGCGATCAATCTTAATATAATCTACATCTAAATGTTTAATGTAAGCTAATGAACTCATACCTGTTCCAAAATCATCAATTGACAATTTCACACCCAGTTTTTTTAATTGTGAAAAAATTTCCCGTGTTTTATCGATATTTACCATGCTAGCATTTTCAGTAAGTTCAATTTCAATAAGTGCTGCTGACACTTTATAATGCTTTAATAGATCAGAGATATAACTGACTAGCTCAGGATCCATTAAGTTGTAAGGTGAAATATTCACCGCTATTGATAACTCTATTCCATTGTCCAACCATTTACGACATTGAATGATAGCTTGCAATAAAACGTACCGTGTAAATTCGTGTACAAACATGCTTTGCTCAATAATATCTATAAACATGTTAGGCATTAACATACCTTCTTTGGGGTGCAACCAACGTACAAGCGCTTCCACACCCACAATATTCCCCCCTGATAGCTGTACTTTAGGTTGATAATGTAAAACGAATTGATGCTTTGCAAGGGCAGCATTCAGTTGCCCTCGTAAATTGACTCTGAACTCAGAACGAGTAAACAATTCTTGCTGGAATACTTGAAAACCAAGTCGATGTTTCTTTGCTTGGTACATAGCAATATCCGCATTTTTAAGTAGGTCATCAAGTTGCTGACCACTTGTGGGATAATAGGCGACACCGACACTAACGCTGGTTTCAAAAACGTAATTATTCACTTTGATGGGCTGGCGACATAATAAAACAATATCTTCAGCTAATGAGATAGCGTCGCTCTCATTTAAATCATCACACCAGACAACAAACTCATCACCACCGTAGCGTATTACTTGTGAGTTTTTCTCTCTTAAATTACGCAAACGTCTTGATATTGCTTTTAAAAGCTCATCTCCTACCAAATGACCCATAGTGTCATTGATGTCCTTAAATTTATCTAGATCAATAATGTAAACAGCGAATAGTGTCTCTAAATTCTGATGTTTTTTTACGTTTTCAGGAGTAAAGTACAACTGCGCATATTCATATAAATACGCTCTGTTAGGCAAGCCTGTTAGTATATCGTGAGTGGCTAGGTATTTAAGTCGTTCATTGCTTTGTTCAAATCGCTTAGTGACCAGTGCTGAGATAAATAACGCTACCCAAACAGTAAGCCAAAATGTTAAAAAAGCAGTAATAAAAAGCCTGTTAGATACGTAACTTATTGCTTTATCTAATGCCTGCGTTTTGTTTACCATTAAAATCGATAGGTCATCAAGTTGTGAGTTTTTATAAACCCAAAATAACATTGCTGTTTCGCTTTCTATAAAATCATAGCTAGATTTTTTGGTGTTAATTGCGTTAGCTATCCCTTCATTTTTGGAATAAAAAGGGGAGCTTTTTAGTTTAATATGCTTATTGTTAATCCATAATTCAAATCCGATTATATCTTCGTCTGAAAGTGCTATCAGCTTGTTTTTTACATTTTCATTCAATTGCGATTCATTAATCTCAGCATCAGAAATAATTGCCTTAACACTTTTAGTAAGTTGTAGAAGCATTTTATTACTGTGCTCAAACTCTAATGATTGACCAAGATCACGTGACAAATTAAACGCAACGCTAATGAAAATAGCGGATACAACTATAGCTAATCCAATTGAACTATAAAGTACACGTTTCCTTAAACCGGAGGATAAATCAGTGTTAGTCATATATTTTAATGCTTAACTTTTTTGCACGTATTTATATTCGCAATAGTGTATACAGGGCACCATCCTATGACGAAGGAGATTAAATTCATTAAAGCAAAAATCAAAATAGATATTTGTAATAATGTATCGCCAATTTGATCAAAAAACAGGACAACATAAATAATTAAGGCCACTGCAATTATCCCTCTTATTATTCTATCTATAGCGCACAGGTTTTTTTTAATGCTTAGCATAAGTCCCCTAATAGTGACTGAATATTTTAATTATGAAATAAAGTATAGAATACAATTCAGCTATTTTTATAAGCCACTATAAATTAATACATTTTTTCTCTTCCAGTAAGAAACAATGTCACCGAAAATAGCTCTTTGTTTAGATCGCCTTGCGTATCAAACTGAAAGAGAATTACCATCTAACGATTCGGCAATTTGCAAGAATTGTCAAAAGTGGGCCGCTAGTAGTGATTTGGTTATAACACTCTACAGCACTCATTCAATGAGACGTAGCAAAAGCAACCTTGATTTACAAAAAAGACTAAGAGCCTGAAGCAGTTTAGATATTGTTTGGTCACACAAAACTAGAAAGTACAGTTCGTTATTTTGATATCTAAGTTGATGACGCGCTAGAGGTTTTGCCATCACTACGGCCATTGAACGTTAAATTAAAGCGTAAGTAAAAACTAATACTTCACTTTATTATCCATTACTCTACTATGTGAAACAGAAACAGAAACAGAAACAGAAACAGAAACAGAACCAGAATGCAGTAAGGCCATATATTTTCGATTATTATGAAAAATCTATTATCCATTCGTTCTTATAGTACAAAACCAATCCGTCACTCACATCACTTTAATCAGTTGGTTTTACCTTTACGAGGCGTCATAAATATATGCGTGGGTAGCTTTAACGGTAAAGTTGCACCAGGTGAATGTGTTGTCGTTAAGACTAGCGAAGAACACATGTTCACTGCTGATACTGAAGCTAGATTTGTCGTTGTCGATATGAAAAACCTACCAATAAATATTTTATCTTCACACTGCATTGTTTTTGCTATTAGCGCAGCGCTTAGAAGTTATTTAATTTTTATCGAAAACCAGCTAGAAAACAAAGTTAATGTTCAATTAGAGCAGGCGATGTTCGAAATGTTTAGCTTATTGCTTGCGGAACAACCGTTATTGCCAAAAGTAGATAATCGCATTGGAGCAGCAATATCTTTCATAGAAGATAATATTGCCGAACAACTCCAAATCAAACGCTTGGCTGCATCCGCTTTTCTGAGTGAGACACAATTTAAGAAACTATTTAAACAACAAACTGCTATGACTGTGATGAAGTATGTCACTAAGCTTCGAATGGAAAAAGCTCAAGCTTTACTTACGCATACAGATTATCCATTACAAATTATTGGTGAAAAAGTGGGTTATAAAGAGCCATCAGCTTTTAGCCGAAAGTTTTCACAATACTTTGGTCTATCACCAACTAAGTTCAAAAAGTAAACTGAGTCTGAATTGTTAACGATTGCGTCTGAATTGTTAAAATTGCCTTTGATAATTAGCATACTATTTCTGCATTGAAATTATTATTTTCAGGTGTCATTGTGGAAAATCATCAAGAACATTTTAAGGGTGTTATTGCGATTATTATTGCTAGTTTTTTGTGGGGAACAACGGGGACCGCGGCAAGCTATGCGCCTGATGTAAGCTCTTTGGCTATTGGTGCATTTTCTATGGGAATAGGAGGAGTACTACTTGTTATCACCGCTCGAAAAAAGTTATTTATCAATTATAACCTCATGTTCGAACAGCCTAAGTTATTACTTTTAGGTGCCGCTTCGGTCGCCATTTATCCATTAGCATTTTATACATCAATGCGTTTATCGGGTGTTGCCATTGGCACCGTGGTTTCTATCGCGACGGCACCTTTTTTTGCCGCAATCCTCGAACGGCTAATCAGTAAAAAGCATATTTCATTGCAATGGATAGTGAGCTTTGTCATTGGTGCGATAGGTATTGCGCTATTAACTTTAGGTAAAGACCAGAGCAATAATATTGTTGATAGTATTGAACAACAGAGTTTGGGTATTCTTTTGGCCTGTATTGCTGGATTAGCATATGCCTGTTATTCATGGGCAGCAAGGCGTTTGATTGAAACAGGTATTCATGCGCAATCATCCATGTCGGCGCTGTTTGGCTGTGCTGCGCTATTGTTAATCCCGTCATTAGGGTTCACGGGTGATAATTTATTTTCAAGCCCAACTAATACGTTGGTATCTTTGTATATGGCCGTAATCCCGATGTTTTTAGGTTACTTATTATTTGCTTTTGGCTTAACTTTTATTGCGGCAAGTAAAGCGACACTAATAACCTTAATTGAGCCTTTAGTTGCGACAATTTTAGCTGTTTTGTTCCTTGGTGAAAGGTTTAAATTCATCGGGTGGCTAGGTGCCGCTTTAGTAACACTATGTTTATTAATGCAAACCATCAAACCGCAAAGCCGACTCAGCTTGAATATCAAATCAGCGCTGGCCAAACAAATTTTATAACTATCCAAAGCTTGGGTTAACTAACAAGTTTGTCGCAGAATGTAAGATTCAATTAGTATTAACCTGCGAATGATTGTTCACATCCCATAAATAAACTCTTATAATACAACGCGGTTTGTATTTAGAGGTTTATATGTTTAAAGTTGCGTCAAAAGTGTTAATTATAGTGATAATGCTTGTTGCTTTTGTTGGGCAAGCGTTAGCCTTTAATACCTCGATGCCTTGTGAAACTTCAGTAGACGCAATTTCTCTTGATGTTAAAAAACTAGAAAAGCATTTGGATTCAAACTTAAAAGCTACAGATGCCCCCGAAAATTGCTGTGGTATTGCATGTTGTGACCTTGGTTGTACTTGTATTGCCAATGCATGTTCATCATTGGTTTATTTTAATACTGAAGTTTATGCCACTAAAGTAGACGCTATAACCGAAGTTATTAATAACCAAGAGTCTGCGCAACCTAAAGCTATTTCTGCTTTGCTCTATCGTCCCCCCATCTTTACCTCATAAGAACTTAGTACCGAAAAATTTAATAAAAATAATAATTTCTCAAATAATTCAGCGCTATTGTGCTGAGTTGTTACCAAGTAATACCTGAGGTAAAAATGTTTAAAAAGTCTTTAAAAACTGCAGTAGCAATACTGTTAATCCCGGCGTTTACATACGCGAATGAAAATAACGATGCACAGAAGAATGCACAGAAGAGCGAGCATGATCACCATGAAGAGAAAGAGCATCATGAACATAGTGATAATAGTATTGAAAAAATACAAGTAAGGGCTTCTCGTTTAGGTCGTATTGTTACTCAGTCGGCAACACGAACCGAAATAATTAACGGTGAAGAAATACAAGAAAAAGCACTAATGCGCCCGGGTAATATTTCTATGTTAGTGGCTGAAACGGGCGGTGTTAGAGTGCAAACTACATCACCGGCATTGGGGAGTGCAAATATAAGATTGCAAGGGTTGTACGGACGTTATACACAGCTATTAAGTGATGGTTTGCCTTTATACGGCGGGCAAACCGCTTCCATTGGTTTATTGCAAATTCCGCCGACAGATCTCGCCAATGTTGAAATAATTAAAGGCTCAGCTTCGTCTCTTTATGGTGGCTCTGCACTTGGTGGGGTAATAAATCTAATTTCACGTACGCCTTCTGATGATTTTGAAGGGGAAGTGTTGGTTAATGCGACCTCTAAAAACGGTCAAGATATTACCTCGTACCTTGCATCTCCGCTAACGAGCGACTTAAGTGCATCAATGACTGCTGGCATTCATCACCAAGCAGAGCAAGATTTAGACGACGATGGCTGGCTTGATATGGCGGGCTACGAAAGGGCTAGTGTGCGCCCTCGTTTTTATTGGCAAGACGACAATGGAGCAAACCTTTACGTTACCCTGGGGGCAATGAAAGAACAAAGAAAAGGCGGCACTTTCGGTGACGCTACTGTACCTGATGGTAATCAGTTTCCTCAAACACAGGACACGCTTAGAAGCGATTTTGGTTTTATATTCGACCAACCATTAGGCGAGGTTATGAATATAAATGTCCGTGGCTCGGCCATGAACCAAGATCACGATCATGAATTTGGTGCGGTTAAAGAGGATGATAAGCACGAAAGTTATCTGATTGAGTCAAGCTTGTCAGGATATTCTGATAAAACGGCATGGGTTGTTGGTTTAGCGCATCAATCTGAAAAGTTTGAATCTGATACCTTCCCAGCATTTAATTATTCTTATCAAACGCCGGGGTTATTTTCTCAACTTGAGTATGAAGCCAGTGATGATATTTCAATGTCACTTAGTGCCCGCACTGATTGGCATAGCGAGTACGGTACGCAGCTCAGCCCACGAGTTTCATTGTTGTATAGTCCTGAAAGCTGGACGGTTAGGGCAGCATATGGACAAGGTTTTTTCGCGCCAAGTCCCTTTATTGAAGACATTGATGAAGCGGGCTTATCGCGCCTTGCTCCGCTAGAAAATCTTGTTGAAGAGCGAGCTTCTACGGCTTCTATGGATGTTAGTTATGTCTTGGGTAGCGTAGAAACTAGCCTGACATTATTTGCGTCAGAAATTGATAACGTGACTGAGTTAGCAACCATTGACGGTGTTGATGAAGCTTTAGGTAAGCAAGTACGCATCGTTAATGCTGCAGGCGAAAGTGAAATTAACGGTGCTGAATTATTGTTACGCTATCGCTGGCAAGATATTAAATTTACAGGTAGCTATTTATATACTGACGCCACTAAAGCAGATGATTCTGGTTTTGGCCGAGTCCCTTTAGCGCTGACGCCGCAACATTCTGCTGGCCTTGTGGTGATGTGGGAAGAGCATGGTAGTCATTTATTAGGTTTTGAAGCTTATTATACCGGTACGCAGCGCCTTGAGAACAACCCGTATCGAGAGCGAAGCGATGCTTATTGGCACTTGGGGTTGTTAGGTCAAATTACCATAGGGCAAGTTAGCCTATTTGTTAATGCCGAAAACTTGTTAAATGTGCGACAAACTAAAGAAGATTCTTTAGTGTTGCCTGAACAAGCGCCTAGCGGTAGATGGACAACAGATATTTGGTCAAGAAATGATGGTTTTACCGTTAATGCGGGCTTTCGTTTTCAATTTGGCGGCTAAAAACAGGTTACGTTAAAAGTTTATTAGTTGGGCTATACTTTATTAGTTTTGAGCATTAGTTTTTGAGCATTAGTTCAGTTTTTTAGTATATCCCAACTTTAAAAAAAGTGTCTGCTGTTGCCCTAAATTGATACATTCAGGGGGAGGGGCTGTTTATGGCCACTCACGGCTTAAAGTTAACACCCATTGATGACTGGTCAACGGCAGCAATAAGCTTGCAGCATATGTTAAATGTGTTGTAATTTCATCATGAATTTTTTGACGTAATATTTTTAATTGAGTTATCTGTATCCTAGCATCAAGCTAGAAAACCTTTGAACAATAATCTTCGCTGTTTTGAATCATTACAAGATATCTGTCGGCAGATTGAAAAGAAACCGACAGCCGTAATGTTATCGGTTTCTTACTTTTAATAAGGAGAACTAGCGTTACTTTGCTAGCAATGAGATAAAGAAACTCATCTCTAAAGCTTTTTCTTTTAAGCTTTTAAAACGCCCTGAAGCACCACCATGACCTGCGTCCATATCAGTTTTGAATAGCAGTAGGTTATCATCAGTTTTAAACTCACGTATTTTCGCTACCCATTTCATTGGTTCAAAGTACTGCACTTGTGAGTCATGTAACCCTGTGGTGACTAACATATTTGGGTAGGCTTGAGCACTGATATTATCGTATGGCGAATAAGCTAAAATATCTTGATAAGCTTGTGCTTCGTTCGGATTTCCCCATTCGTCATATTCATTGGTGGTTAGCGGTATGGTTTCATCGAGCATAGTCGTTAACACATCGACAAATGGCACATGCGCGCCAATACCTAAATAGAGTTCTGGTGCTTGGTTTACTACTGCGCCCATCAGTAACCCGCCCGCACTACCACCGGTGGCAAATATTTTATCTTTAGCGCCATAACCTTGCTCAACTAAAGCTTTAGTCACATCAATAAAGTCGTTAAAGGTATTTTGTTTATGAGCCATTTTACCGCTGTCGTACCATTGTCGCCCCAGCATTTCTGAGCCACGAACATGAGCGATAACGTAAACAAAGCCTCGGTTGAGTAAGCTTAAGATGCCACTGGAAAAACTAGGATCTATAGTTACGCCATAAGCACCATAACCGTATTGAACTAGGGGGTTCGTGCCATCTCTTTTAAAGCTATCGCGATGATAAACAAGTGATACAGGAACGTCTACTCCATCGCGTGCGGTAATAAATAAGCGCTCTGATTGATAATCTGTTTTGTTAAAATCGCCTAATACCTTTTGCTGCTTCAATAGCTTGCGCTCACCGGTTGCTAAGTCAAATTCAAATAACGAACCAGGTGTGGTCAAGCTTGAATAATATAACCTTGCGATGGTACTTGTTGGCTCTGGGTTATCGCCAAGGCAAGCAAAGTAACATGGGTCATCAAACGACAATGGATATTGTTGGCCGGCATTTTCACCAACCGTAGTATGAACAATAAAGCGGATTTGACCATGCTCACGTTCGGTCACCACAATGAAATTTTGAAATAATTCAATACCTTCAAGCAGTACATCTTTTCGGTGTGGAACCATTTCTTGCCAATTGTTGATATCGTTAACCTGATCAACCGCAACTTTCATTACCTTAAAGTTTTTAGCTTGGTGATTAGTGACAATATAGAAATGCTCAGCCATTTTATCCGCATGATATTCGTGTTGCTCCTGATAAGGCAGTAACTCGACAAACTCGCCATGCGCTTCATTAGCGCTGAGTACCAAATAATGTGTTGATTCAGTGGCTTGTAAGCAAATATAAATTTGAGAGTCATCTCGGCTCTTATCTAAACTGAGATAAAAGCTATGATCTTCTGCTTCATAAACCAGTACATCATCAGCTTGTGGTGAGCCTAGTTTATGACGGTAAACTTGTGTACCTAATAAGGTTTCAAGATCTTTTTTTACATAGAATACGGTTTGATTGTCGTTGGCCCAAACCGCTTGTCCTTCCGTTTCCTCAAGCACATCGGCTAAAAAAGCATCTTGTGAATCAGCAGACTGCTTTAAATCTTTAAAATTGATGGTGTAAATACGGCGGCTGTCAGTATCTTCTGAGATTGACATGATTTGATCATTAGGACTGATTGATAAATCACCTAGATCATAAAATTCATGATCTTTAGCGCGCTCATTAACATCTAATAGCAAAGTTTTATTGTCACCAGAAAAACTTGTTGCACGGTAATAATTTGCAAACTCTTGTTCACCACATATTTCATTGTGATACCAGTATTTACCGTCTTTGGCTGGCACAGAATTGTCGTCTTTAACAATTCTATTTTTAAGCTCATTGAAAAGTAGCTCTTGTAAAGGTTTTTGCTCGGCTAATATGGCATCAACATAACCATTCTCTTCATTAAGGTGCGCTAGCACCTGTTCATCGCTACGCTGATCATCACGCATCCAATAATAGTTATCCACTCGCTGATGATTATGCTTGGTCATTTTATGTGGGATTTTTTTCGCTATTGGCGCGGTAATATTATTGTTAGACGGGCGTAAAGATGTTGGCACTAAGTGCTCCTATTTAAATGATGTTGTAGTTAAGTCTACGGATAAATTTCGATGAACAAGTCTATCGATCTTTCGTAATTTTAGTTAGTTATTTATCTTTATTTTAGCGAATGATTCAGCGTTATCGGCTTGTGGACGTTTGAGTACATCAAGAAAGCTATTGTTTAAGTAAGTAACATCGATGACGTTTTCAAAGTAAAAGACATAGCAGTTGTTCTCTCATCTCTATAAATCATACAATACCATTATTAATATAGTATTATTTGTATTATAAATATTGCAAAAAATATAATTACCATTATAGTGTCAATTGAGCTGGTCAAAATACAGCCAAAAAAAACAAATCATAAAAATACAAATTGGTCGTTAGCCTTAAGTCACATTGTAATGGGAGAGAGATAATGCAGATTATAAAGCCAAAACTTAGCTATTTATCTATGCTGGTCATGCTAAATCTAGGAGTCGTTAGTGCCGCAGATGCCGCTGAAAATGTTAAAGATAATAACGATAAGGATATTGAAGTTATTACTGTTACCGGTATTCATGCCAGTATGGTTAAATCAATGGATATAAAAAAGTCATCGGAGGGCATCGTTGATGCTATCGTTGCAGAAGATATCGGCAAATTCCCGGATCAAAATGTAGCGGAGTCCTTACAGCGGATATCTGGCGTGGCGATTGACCGTGATGGTGGTGAAGGTCAGTTAATCAGTGTTCGAGGTTTAGGACCGGAGTTTAATGCTGTTTTGGTAAATGGCAGAACAATGTCGACTGTAAGTGGTGGCAGAGCATTTAGCTTCGATACACTTGCCTCAGAGTTAATTAGTGGCGCTGAAGTGCATAAAACGCAGTCGGCCAAATTACAAGACGGTAGCATTGGCGCTACGGTAAATATAACAACACATCGACCATTAAACATCGGCGAATTTAAAGCTGTTGCGAGCTTAAAAAATACTTATGATGAATTGTCGGACTCTAACAATCCAACGTTCTCTGGCCTTATTAGTAATACTTTTGATGATGGAAAATTTGGTGTTTTAGCGTCAATTGCTTATAGCGACAAAGATAGTCGTAGTGATATCGCGCAAACGGCAGGATATTTACGTGAAGACTTAACCTCATTGGAAAGTGGTGAAGTGCTTAATGATGTGTTTATGCCACGAAATTATGATCAAATTGTTCGAACCGAGAGTCGCGAGCGAACAAGTGGTAGCTTGGTACTGCAGTATCAAGCAAATGATGAGCTTTTATTTACCGCTGATGCGCTATATTCAAAATATGATGTTAACTATAGAGAAGACATTCTTGCTCATTGGTTTGAATCAGGAAATATTGTTGATGCGTCACTTGATGAAAACCGTACTGTGGTTAAGTTAGCAACAGGCAATAACAGTGCAACAGACTACTTAAATCGACTGTCTTATCGTCCAACAACGACAAAAGCGCTTGGCGTTAATATGGATTGGCAGCTCAATGATGAAATTAATGTCGTGGCGGATATTTCATACTCTAACGCAGAATCAAATGGTGGCAATGGTACAACCGATACGGTAGCAGGATTTTTTAATAGTTATACTTTTGATAATACCCAAGGTGGTGCTGTACCGGTTTTAGGATTTTCAGAAAACTTAAGTAAAGACATTTTAGGTGCCAACTGGGCAAGCATCTTTGGTGATGATATTGAAGATGAGATTATTGAAGCCCGCCTTGATTTTGAATGGGCTATAGATGCAGGTGCATTATCTAAAGTGAATTTTGGTACCTCACATTCAAATCGTACGTTATCAACTATGCCGACGAATACCGACAGAACTGTGCGTAATGGCTGGGGGGGATATGTTATTAAGTTGCCGGCGAGCTTGTTTAGTGATTTTGATGCTGATGGCTTTTTATCGGCAGTTGACGGCAATCCAGTAAGTAACTGGTTAAGTTTTGATTCATATGAATACATGGCCTTTTTAGAAAGCGAACAAGGATATACCCAGTTAGACCCTGAATCAGCAGCGCGTATGAAACAAGCGATGGATAATAATGGCGGCCATACGGCACAGAATGTACTTTCAAATTCATATGAAGTTGAAGAAAAATTAACTGCCTTGTATGTCGATGCATATTTTGATGGTGAAATTAGCGATATGCCGTGGCAGGTGGTTGCTGGTGTGCGTTATGTTCAAACTGATACCAACTCATCAGGCTACGGTAATGAGTTGTTAGATATAACTGGCCCGGATACCGTGGGCAATTATGTACCAGTAACGTCGGATGATTTAAGACCTATCAGTGAGGATGGTGATTATAACAATGTGCTGCCTAGTATTAACGCTAATATCGAGATTGTTGAGGACGTTATTGTCCGTACAGCATTTTCAAAAAGTATTACTCGTCCGACACTGACAGAACTCTCTCCCGCGACCTCATACAGCGAAGGTAAAATTGATAGTTTAACGGCTTCAGGTGGCAATCCTCATCTTGAACCCTATGAATCCACTAATTTTGACTTAAGTCTTGAATGGTACTTTGATGAAACTAGTTATGCCGCTATAGCCTATTACACTAAAGATGTTGATAACTTTATTGATGGTGGCCAAACAAAAGAAGTCGTAACGGTTCCTAATGGCTCGTTTGATGTTACCACCAGCCGTCCAATGAATGTTAATTCAACAAAAATTGATGGCTTGGAATTAGCATTTCAGCACCAGTTTAGCTATTTACCAGCACCATTTGATGGCTTAGGCGTCATGGCAAATATGACCTTTGTTGATAGTGAGTCAAGCGCTGATTCTGCCGAAAAACCACTGCCTTTACCGGGTTTAGGTGATTCTCAAAATGCGGTGCTGTTTTACGAAAAAGATGCTATTCAATTTCGTCTTGCCTATAACAATCGTGCTGAATTTATGCAAACCACTTCGAACTGGGCGGGGGGGGCACCAATCTATGTGGAAGATTATTACCAGGTTGATGTTAGCGCTAGTTATGACATCAGCGACAGTATTACAGTCTTTTTAGAAGGCATAAATGTGACGAATGAAGTAACTAAAAAGCGTGGTTTATACAGTAATCATGCGTTAAGTACGATTGAAACGGGGCCTCGTTACTCAATTGGCATCCGTGGTTCACTGTAACATTTAACAGCAAAAGGATTTGCTAAATTACTTGGGCGTTAACTCGTACTATGCGGCTAACGCCTTTTCTTTAATCTGATACTTAAAATTGAAAACTTATATTATGACTAAGGCACATATTTGGCTTCGAGCTGAAACAAAACCTCATGAGCAACGTACAGCTCTTTCACCTCAAGGTGCAAAGTCTCTCATTGCGGCGGGATTTAAAGTGACCGTTGAGTGTTCATCCCAAAACATTTTTAATCAAGATTTATATCAACGAGTCAACGCAGAATTAGTGCCAGAAGGTAGCTGGATAAATGCCCCTAAAGAAGCGGTTATTTTAGGCTTAAAAGAATTACCTGAAGATGATTTCCCCCTTACTCATCAACATATCTACTTTGCTCATGCTTATAAACAGCAAGCTGGTTGGCAAACGTTGCTTGCACGATTCAAGCAGGGAGGCGGTGAATTATTTGACCTAGAATATTTAGTCGACGAACACAAAAGAAGAGTCGCTGCCTTTGGTTATTGGGCGGGCTTCGCTGGTGCCGCTTTATCCGTGTTGGCATGGGCTAATCAACAACAAAACATTAACCCGCCATTAGCTGATATTTGCTCTTATCAAGACAAAAGTAGATTGCTAGATGATCTAAAACAGGCGCTAAGTAAGCTCAAAACGGCGCCAACGCTATTGGTGATTGGTGCAAAAGGTCGCAGTGGTAAAGGTGCTGTTGACCTAGCAAAAGCATTGGCATTGGAAATAGTTGAATGGGATTTAGCGGAGACAAAGAAAGGTGGCCCATTTGAAGAAATTATTCAAGCAGATATCTTTATTAATTGTGTCTTGATAAATCAAGACTTACCGCCTTTTGTTACCAAAGACTTACTGAACCAAGAAGCAAGAAAATTATCTGTTATTGTTGATGTTAGCTGCGATCCATATGGCAGTTATAATCCATTACCTATTTATCAACAATGTACTACTTTTAAAGCGCCGTGTTTGCGTATTGAGCATACTAAGACACTTGATCTTATTGCGATTGATCATCTGCCTTCACTTTTACCGAAAGAGAGTAGTGAAGATTATGGCGCACAATTATTAACTCACTTATTAACACTTAATGATAAATCTCAAGGCGTTTGGCCTTCAGCACTTGCTCTATTTAATAGCAAAATTAAACACCTTTAAAGGATAAATATGACAAACACAATACATTGGCTCGGAGCTGGTCTGTCGGCAGCACCAGGTATTATTGAATTAGCAAAAAGCTCAAGTCCGCTTATTGTTTGGAATCGTAGCCTGGCTAAAGCAGAGCAGGCGTTAAAAAATAACGATATTAAGGTCGATGTCCGTCAGCTAGATTGGGATGTTTTAACGCACACGGTAAAAGCAGGTGATGTGCTTGTTTCTATGTTGCCAGCAACTCTACACTTAAAAGTGGCAAAGTTTTGCTTACTGCACAAAGCTCATTTTGTTTCTAGTAGCTATATTTCTCCAGAAATGGCTGCACTAGATTCACAGGCAAAAGCATTGAATCTATGCTTCGTCAATGAAGTGGGGCTAGATCCTGGTATCGATCATCTATTAGCTCATTTATTAGTTGACCGCTATGAGCACAGTCCCGAGTTTTTACCAGCAAACCAACATTATTTTCGCTCATATTGCGGTGGCTTCCCTAAAGTCGCTAATGATTTTAAATATAAGTTTAGTTGGTCACCGTTAGGTGTGCTCAAAGCATTGCGTTCAAAGGCGCAGTGGCAAGCAGATGGTATCGTTAAAACCTCAAATGCGCCATGGGAAGCGTTAAGTGAATATCAAGCGCAACTAACCGAACATAGTGAAACATTCCAAGCTTACCCTAATAGAGATTCACTGCCTTTTATTAAGCAATATAATTTTCAAGACAATTGGGATGTACAAGAATTTGTCCGTGGTACGTTACGACTTAATGGTTGGTCGACAGCGTGGCAACCATTATTTGATGAAATTTCTACCTTAGCAGGCACTGATGGTGAAGAGCGTTTACAAGCGATTAGTCAAGATCTCGAGCAAAAGTACCTTTACGGCGAAAATGAAGCTGATCGTGTTGTTATGTGTGTTGAGCTAGAAGTTCGCCAAGCAGGCCAAACGGTGTGGCATCAAAGCTACCATTTAGATAGCCAAGGAAATGAAAAAGGTCAAGCAATGGCGCGTTTAGTGTCGCTACCCGTTAGCTTAGCAATAGCGTCAGTGCTTAATAATGAGCTGCCTATTGGAGTCAGTGCCGCACCTGATAAGCCAGAACAAATTCATCAATGGTTATCAGCCTTAACAGCCTATGGTGAGTCGATAGGGCATAATGATCACATGATAAGATAATATACCCAAGCGGTTTGGGTATATATAGGCGATTAATTTTACTCATTTAATCGCCTTTTATTTACCGTTAAGAATGTAAGTTTTACAGGGATAATGATGAGAGAAAACAAAGATAAGCCAACATTATTGGATGCATTGTTTCCAATTATAATATTGCTGATTTTACTGTTTTTAGCGGTTTATTTTTTTGCTGATGATTCATCTTCTGGGCCTAACCAAATAGCCTTGATGTTATGTGCGGGAATCGCATGCCTTATCGGTTTGAAAAATGGCTTTAGCCGCAATGAAATTGAAGCGGGAATTGTTAAAGGTATAAGTTTAACGCTAGGTGCTATTTTAATTTTACTAGCGGTAGGCTCACTTATTGGTACTTGGTTATTAGCGGGCACCGTACCGACGATGATTTATTTTGGTTTGCAAATTTTAGAACCCCAATACTTTTATGTTAGCTGCAGTATTATTTGTGCATTAGTCGCGTTATGTATTGGTAGTAGTTGGACCGTAGCAGCAACCATAGGTGTGGCTCTGATGGGAGTTTCGTCTGGTATCGGTGCATCAGGAGCTATTACTGCTGGCGCAATTATTAGTGGCGCGTACTTCGGCGATAAACTTTCGCCATTATCAGATACTACCAATCTTGCGCCGGCAATTGCGGGCACCGAATTATTTGTTCATATAAAACATATGATGTGGAGTACAGTACCTAGCTTCATTATCGCTTTAATTGTTTTTCTATTTTTGGGCTTGGATAATGCCCAACAAGCGTCAAATACACAAATAGCGCAATTATTAGTGAGCTTGGAGCGTGAGTTTTTTATTGCGTGGTATTTACTGCTGCCTTTAGCCATCACATTATTTTTAGCAATTATAAAAATGCCAGCGTTCCCTGCAATTGGCATAGGTGCAATCGTTGGTGCTATTTGTGCCATATTATTTCAACAAGATCTAATTATTTCATCGGCTAATGAGGGGCTATCCGTTATCGAAGCCAATACCATGGTGGTGTGGCAAGTGATGTATTCTGGTGTTTCTCTTGATACAGGAAATAAAGTTATTGATGATTTACTGAGTGGCGGAGGCATGGGCTCGATGCTAAATACTATTTGGTTAATTATATCAGCAATGACGTTTGGCTCAATTATGGAAAAAGTTGGTCTGTTAAAACGTGTTGTTGAAAGTTTAATGGCAGTCACTAACAGTGTTGGGGCGCTAATTTCAACTACGATAGTGACAGCCTTTGGTACCAATTGTATTGCCGCTGATCAATATATTGCCATTGTTATGCCAGGAAGAATGTATAAGGAAGAATATAACCGGCGTTCACTTGCACCAGAAAATTTATCCAGAGCACTAGAAGATGGCGGTACAGTGACATCTCCGCTTATTCCTTGGAATACTTGTGGTGCTTACATGCACTCTGTTCTGCTGATAAACCCATTAGAATACGCGCTATTTTGTTTTTTTAATTGGTTATCACCCATTATCGGAATTATTTGCGCATTTGCTGGTATTCAAGTGAAGTCATTACTGGTAAAAACAACCAGTCCTATTGTTGACAAGACAACACCTTCAGCTACCAGAAACTACTAGTTACACGATAAAAGGAGAGAGCAATGCCAGACTCATTAAAGCATGTTGTTATTGTTGGTGGCGGGAGCGCAGGCTGGATCACCGCAGGTACCATAGCCGCTTTGCATGACAGCCATTCTGCACAAGGAATACAAGTCACCCTAATAGAATCGCCAGATGTTAATATTATTGGCGTCGGGGAAGGGACTTGGCCAACAATGAGAGGTACTTTGCAGAAAATGGGGATTTCGGAAACTGACTTTATGCGTGAATGTGACGTTAGTTTTAAACAAGGTGCGAAATTTTCGCAGTGGATAACCGGTGATAAAGATGATTTTTATTATCATCCGCTAGTGCTTCCTCAAGGCTATTTTGATATTGACTTGTTTAAACATTGGCAAAAGAATGATCAAGGAAAGTCCTTTTCCGATGCGGTCTGTTTTCAAGAACAGTTGTGTGAAAAAGGCTTAGCACCGAAGCTGATTAGTTCACCTGAATATGCCGCTGTGGCAAATTATGCTTATCACTTGGATGCGGGGAAGTTTGCCGCTTTTTTAAAAGCTCATTGTATCAATAAACTTGGTGTTAAATACCTAAGTGATAATGTTGGCCGTATTAATACTAAAGATAATGGTGATATTGTGAGTGTTAACACTGCACATCACGGTGATATTTCGGGCGATTTATTCGTTGATTGTACGGGGTTTTCGTCATTATTGATCGGTAAACATTTTCAAATTCCTTTTATCAGTAAAAAGGATATTTTATTTATTGATACTGCGCTTGCCGTACAAATTCCTTACGAAAACGGTCATGATGATATAGCCTCCCATACTATTTCAACAGCTCAAAGTTCGGGCTGGATATGGGATATAGGTTTACCGTCTCGGCGCGGTGTCGGCCATGTATATTCAAGTCGACATACAACACAAATTGACGCTGAAAGTGAGCTGAGAGCCTATTTGCAATCAACTATCGGTGAAAAGAGTCAAACAGTTAAATTTAGAAAAATTGATATTAATCCCGGCATCAGAGAAAAGTTTTGGGTTAATAACTGTGTTGCGGTTGGTATGGCCGCAGGATTTTTAGAGCCACTAGAAGCCTCGGCGTTGGTTATGATTGAACTTGCCGCGACAACTATCAGCGAACAATTACCAGCAAATAGAGCTTGTATGGACATAGTGGCAAAAAATTATAATGAGCAATTTTGCTATAACTGGGATCGCATCATTGACTTCCTGAAGTTACATTATATTGCCAGCAAACGTGAAGACACGGCTTTTTGGCGTGATAATCGAAATCCAGCAACGATTCCGCAAAGCTTGCAAGATTTGTTGATGTTATGGAAACATCGCTCGCCTTGTGAGTATGATTTTAGTCGTAAGCGGGAAGTATTTTCAGCAGCAAGTTATCAATATATTTTATATGGAATGGACTTTGCCTTTACTCAGAGCAACAGGGTTACTACAGAGCAAGAAGATAAGATGGCAGAGCGTATGTTTGCTGAAAACAACAATATTACCGAAAAATATTTACAGGCATTACCGACTAATCGGGAGCTTATAGCAAAAGTGCGAGATTTTGGTTTTAGTAAAGTGTAATTTTATCACCGTTGTTTTAAGGTTATCAGTAAAGTAGGGATGGTTATGCAAAAATTAGAATTATTGAACAGTGAAAGACATCATAATATTAAAATACGACCTAGCAACAATACAGATAATAATGCTCAGGTACACATGAGTCATATTGTTTTAACTGAGCTTATTGAAGTGGCTCAGTACTACCCGATATTTTTTACTAAAGATGGTGATACCGGGAAATTTCAACCTGTTGCTTTGTTTGGCTTAGCTGTTGATGAAAATATATATCAAACTAGCGGATTGTGGAAAAAATGCTACTTACCCTTGAAAATGCAAAGCCAACCTTTTTATCTAATTAATAAGGAACAGCAGGGTGAATGTCATGCTAGTCCTGGTTTGGCGATAGATATCAATGACCCGCGGATATCAAAACAGCAAGGGGAAAGTTTGTTCATTGATCATAAGGCAACACCATACTTACAAACTAAAGCCGCGATTTTAGCGGAATTAACCCAAGGTTTTCTGCTAAATTCAACTTTTATTGCTTTATTGCTAGCGCATGATTTACTAGAAACGATAACGTTAGATATTAAATATATTGACGGACAAAAGCATAAAGTTGATGGTCTATATACTATCAATAAAGACATGCTAAAGCGTGTGCCTGCAGATACTCAACAGCAGTTTGAGCAACAAGGCTATGTTGAATTAATCAGTGCGGTACTCTCTTCAAACAATCATCTCGCGACCTTAATTGATATTAAAAACTCAAGTATATCTCTGCAACAAGTCAATTTAAACACGGGATAAGCAGCAGATTCCCCAAAGTTCAGATTAAGTTAAATTTTTTAGTGCAAATATTATGGAATTTAATGATAAAAAACCATGTTTCTAAGCATGGTTTTTCGCTTGTATATTTAACTGTTATGACAATAATTTTGGGATTAAATATATTTCACATGTCTGATCACATTACTTCTTTGAGAGCTCAGTTAGCGCCATTTTAAATACTTTGATAAATTTATCTGTGTCTGTTCTAGTAAAAGCCATTGGTGGCTTAATTTTTAGAATATTGTAAAAAGCTCCTTCGGTGCTGAGTAGAATATGATGCTGTTTAAAAAATTCTACCAACCATGAGGTTTTTTTCGTTGCTGGCTCTTTTGTGATTCTGTCTTCGACTAATTCAACACCAATGAATAATCCTAAACCTCGCACGTCACCAATGAGGGAAAAATCTTGTTGCAGTTCGATGAGTTTATCTTGAAAGTAATTACCGGTTGTTAAAGCGTGCGCTTGAAGCTTTTCTTGTTCAATAACATCAAGCACTGCCATACCTATCGCACAAGACACTGGGTTACCACCAAAGGTGTTGAAATACTCCATACCAGTGACAAAAGCGTCAGCAATTGCTTGTGTGGTGATAACCGCCGCCATGGGATGTCCATTACCGATGGGCTTACCGAGCGTGACAATATCAGGAACCACATCTTGAGTTTCAAAGGCCCACATATGTGAACCAACACGGCCAAAGCCTACTTGTACTTCATCGGCTATACACACGCCACCTGCGGCACGAACTTGCTGATAAACTGCTGATAAATAACCGTCTGGCATAATAATTTGCCCTGCGACACCTTGCAGAGATTCACAAATAAAGGCACTGGGCTTTTTACCGGTATTATTTAATTTTTTCAGCACTTGTGTAACGCTATGAACATAAGATTGAGTGGTTTCAGGGCTATTACCTAGAAACTCACCGCGATACGGATCGGGTAAGGTAACTTTATGCACATAAGGTTGCGCACCTTCACCGCCAGGTCCATCAAATTTATAAGGGCTTGCTTCAATACAAGCACTGGTATTTCCGTGATAGGCGCCATCGACAACGAGTAACTCCTTTGACTTGGTATAACAACGAGCTAATCGAAAAGCGAGTTCATTGGCTTCGCTGCCAGAGTTTACTAGCATACAAACGGATAACTCGGCTGGCATCGTCGCTAGGAGTTTATTACTATAATTAACAATATTGTCATGCAAATAACGAGTATTGGTATTAAGCTTAGCTAGCTGTGCTTGTCCAGCGGCAACAACTTTAGGGTGACAATGCCCGACATGACAAACATTGTTGACCATATCTAAATAGGGCACACCTTGTTCGTTAAATAAATATGCACCTTGGCCTCTGACCATTTTTAGTGGTTCTTGATAACTTAAACTTAAGGTTTTGCCTAAGTGTTTTTTTCGATAACTGATAATATCGTCAGCATTTTTACCATTATCATAAGGCAGTTGACATGCTTGGCGTAATTGACATAACACTGCATAAGGGTTTAATGAAGATAATTCTTTAAGTAATGCCCATGCTGGCTCAACTGAAACTAATAAATATTCATTATTAGGTTGTTGTTTAATAGCTAAAGCTGAATTACAAACCGTAGTACATAAACGTAAAGCCACTAAAGAGTATAAAACTTCTAATTCAGCATCATGCAATGGACGAATTTTGTGGTAACTAGCAACAATGGTTTTAAAAGCACTTAGGGTATTTTCTGCTGAATTTTTTTCGCCCATTAATGCATAGGCACATGCTATTGCTAACTCATTGATAATATGGCTATGGACCATGTCACCAAAATCGATCATAGCGATTATTTTACTTGGCTTAGTGATACTATCAACGAGAAGGTTATAATCATTGGCGTCGTTATGAATGACTCCTTGGGGTAACTGCGATAAAACCGGCATGGTTTGGGTTTGATACAGTGATAAAAATTGTTCAACGATATGGCTTTGCTCTGCATTGAGTAGATGTTTTTTACTCATACAAACACGATATCCTTGCGCTAAATCCCAATCTAAATAACGAAAAGCACCGGGGTCGGTAAAGTCAGCTAAAGCAAGATCAATTTTCGCGATAAACTGCCCTAAATCAGACCAGAGATTTTTATTGTGGCTAAGGCTATTTGCCTCAGCATAGAAGGTGCCAGGAAGAAAACTTAATACCCGTAAACAAAAGCTTTCTTGTCGCTCATTTATTATCGTTGAAATGCTTGTACCATCTTGGTTCTTAATAGCGTGTGGCACGGCACATTGTTTTTTTGTTAAATGGGCCATCGCGGCGTTTTGCATGCTTAATTCAAGCAGTGGCTCTGCTAAGTTGGCAATTTTCACGATGTATTGTTCGTTATTATCAGTGGTCAAAAGTAGATTTTGATCACAATATCCTGGCAACACTTTTAATTGCCCACAAAGGTTATATTGCTCGACTAATAACTGCTTAATTTCAATATTAGTAAATGTTGGCGTTTTAGCTGTACTCATAGTTATCTCTTTAAATGTAAACCTAAACATTACCGTTAGGTTATTGATATTAATTACCGACTATTTTACCTGTACTGCACGAGCTAATTCGGCAATACCTATTGATGAACGAGCCGAAGATTCTATGTCAAATGGTGCCAGTGTAAAGCCGTACTGATAGCTTTTCGCTGGGATGGTATATTGCGCATGCACCAAACGCCCCCAGGAAGTATCGCCACCAACGCCCATTTGTTTATGATCTATATTGACTGTCACTAAATTACGCATAGGCACTTCCGCACCATGTTTACTGGTCACAGGTACTAAACCTGAAGCCGAAGCTTCACCATCTTGTCCGGCAATAAAGTCGATATCACTTTGTTTATACGGCCAAGCACTGGTGTTTAATAGCTGGTCACCGACAGCAATTAAGCCTAAGCCTTTGTTATTTTTTAAAGCCATCCAACGTACATCTGTTTTATTGGCATTTTCTTGTGGCCGTGAATAATGGTGGATCTGATCTTTGACTAAGCTTTTATATAAGGAAATTTGTGCTGATGTTTTTCTATCGGCATAATTTTCATGTGGCCCGCGACCAAACCAAGATAACTGCTGAAACTGTCCTGGTAGCGTAAGCTGCATACCTAAACGAGGTAAGTTAGCTAGTTGTTGGCCTGAGTCAATGTGCAAACGATTTTCAACATGTATTTGGCCATTATCATAAAGTTTATATTCAACCTGATAAGAGCCATTGAAATCTGAAGTTTTATATCGCGTTAGCACATTGAAACCCGATGACGTTTTTTGCTGACTAATCGATGTTAGAACAAGCTTGGCACTGGCGTTCTGCCATATCGCGGCCCATTTCTGCATGTTATTGCCTAAGTCATTGTCAGTTGGTGCACGCCAAAAGTTCGGCATTAGTGGGGCTTTGAGCAATGAAGTGTTTTTATGATGATATTGAGTTAACCAACCGGTTTTTTTATCAAAATTGACTTGAGTAACACCGTTAGAGAAGGTTAACGTTTCACTATCGTCTTGCTGAATTTTCATGGTTGATGAATTAGCTACTGTGTTGTTGGCCACTGATTTTTGCGCGATAAACTCAACAGGTAATTGAAATTGCTCAAATGCGAGTTCATGTCCTACTGACAGTAACTCGTCAGGTTCACGAATAACGGCACTTAAGGTAATAAAATATTCTTTACTGTCACTTTTGGGTATCATAGGTAAGGTTAACTCAATAGTGGCTTTGTTATTGGGGGCTATTGCCGGTAATGCTTGGTGTCCTTGAGCAAATAACTTACCATCAGCTTCAATTTTCCATTGCAAATCAAATTTGGCTAAGTTGATAAAGTCATAGCGATTTTCAACCATAAACTGATTTTTATTAATATCTTGAACACTAAAGCGGATTGCTTGATAAACTTTTTTTACTTCAAAAGCATGAGGATGTGGTTTGCGATCAGGTGTCATCAGGCCATTATTTAAAAAGTTACCATCACTTGGTAAATCTGGATGAAAGTCTTTACCATATGCCCAGTATTTAACTCCATCGTCGTTGGTATATTCGAGAGACTGATCTACCCAATCCCATATAAAACCACCTTGCAGCACATCATATTTTTCAATGGCTTGCCAATAATCTTTCAAGTTGCCGACGGAGTTTCCCATCGCGTGTGCGTATTCAATCATAATTGCAGGACGACTTGGCTTCGACTCTGCATATTTGACTAGTCGTTCAATAGAAGGGTACATAGGTGCAAAAATGTCGGTATAATGTGCTTCACCGGCAGGTTCATACTGTACAAGTCGGCTATCATCATTGTCCTTTAACCATTGATAAGTTGCTTCAAAAACTTTCCCTTCACCCGCTTCGTTACCTAATGACCAAATTATAATGGAAGGGTGATTTTTATCACGCTCAAACATACGTTGCGTTCTATCTAAATGGGCCGGTAGCCAACTCATTTCGTTACCTAACTGGGTTTCTTCGTTAATCGCTAATGGATGAGATTCGATATTCGCTTCATCAATGACATATAAACCATACTTATCGGTTAAGTCATACCAGTAAGGGTGGTTAGGGTAGTGGCTAGAGCGGACAGCATTAATATTAAATTGTTTCATTAACTTAATATCTTTTTCCATCGAAGCCTTAGTGACCACATGGCCATGCTTTGGATCGGTTTCATGTCGGTCGACGCCGCGAATAGTAATAGCTTTACCATTAATAGTGAGCTGACTATTTTTTACCCTTATCTGCCTAAAGCCAATATCATCACGAATTGACTCTATGACATTGCCCTTATCATCTTTTAAGTTAAGTAATACGGTATATAAATTCGGTGTTTCTGCCGACCATAGTTTTGGTCTATTAACTGTGCCGTTAAGCGCTATCTCAACTTTGCTATTAGCTGATAGCTGAACGGGGGATTCTTGGCTCAACACTAGCTTCATACCTTGACGTGGGTCTAAAAGCTGTAATTCAAGCTTATGTTTAGCAGCTCTCTCGGCAAAATTTTTCACGGTTACATCAACCGCTAAATGCCCTTGATTAAAGTTTTTATTTAAGGTTGGTTTTACATGGAAATCGAACACATGCTGTTTAGGCGTTGCATAAAGGTAGACATCACGCTCAATTCCTGAAATCCGCAGCATATCTTGGCTTTCCAAATAGCTGGCATCTGTCCATCTTCTAATTTGTAAGGCAAGCAGATTATGATCGTCGTTCAGATATGATGTTAGGTCGAATTCAGCGGGGGTTTTCGAGCCTTGGCTAAACCCGACTTTCTTGCCATTTAACCACACGTCCAGTGATGATTTAGCTGCACCAACATGAAGAAATACTTGTTTGTTTTTCCATGACTTGGGAAGAGAAAAGGGCTTGCGATAAGAGCCTATTGGGTTGTATTCTTTTGGTGCGTCAGGCCAAGTTGTTGTAAATGGAAAGCGCTCGTCTAAATAAATTGGGTAACCAAATCCTTCGGTTTCCCAATTACCAGGAACAGGAATTTGCTGCCAATTATCATCATTAAAATCGATTGCTTCAAAACCATTTGGCTTGTTTTTTGGGGATGATTGCCAATGAAACTTCCATAAACCATTGAGTAGTAGATAATTATTGCTTTGCTGCTTATTATCGTTGAGAGCTTCATCACGAGATTGAAATGGAAATAATGATGCGTGCGGGGCTTCTTTGTTAATGGAAAATATTTGGTGATCTTCCCATGGCTCTCGTGTTTGACTATTTGCATAAGGCGTAAATAGAAGTATCGACATTAAAGCTATATTACTAATGAATAATGGTTTTATCATAAAATTTCTTAATCGTTTTAAACAATAGTATTTATAATACAATTAAGTATTGTTTAAGCAAGCGGTTTTTTAATGATGTTGTTTATTTTTTAGTGGTTTGGCTAATAAGTTGGCTGTAAGTCATAATTCCAATTCTTTTAACTAATTAGCCATTTGGTTATTTAACATAAATACTAGCCAGCTCACTCTCTTTTATTTTAATCAAGTACAGAAAAATCAGTTAACCGATAGAATTGCTTTAATAAAAATATTACGTGAATAGACTGCTGTTTCTGAAAATAGACTAGTGTATTGACTAGAACTCATTTATCATACAAATTGGCATTATTTAAGAAAAATAACTTATTCAATAGCCAAGCCACCTAACCTTGAATGCAGAAAGAGTAAACCAACACCATGGAACCATCACATCGTAATTTAACCCAGCAAGTGGTTCACGAATTGGGTAAAAAAATCATGCAAGGAAGTTACAAAGTAGGCGATAGCTTGCCGTCTGAAGCTGATTTGTGTACTCAATTTAATATTAGTCGAACGGCAACAAGGGAAGCGGTTAAAATGTTAACGGCTAAAGGCTTGATTAGCTCCAGACCAAGGCAAGGGATTAAGGTTATTGATTCTAAACACTGGAACTTATTTGATGTTGATGTGCTTAATTGGATCCTTTTGGGTAAACCTGATTTATATTTACTCAGGCATTTTTTGCAACTGCGTTTAGCCATTGAACCTGAAGCAGCATATTTAGCAGCACAATATGCTGACACAGATCAGCTGACAGCAATTGAAAGTGCGTTAGCTAGAATGAAAAATGCAACTAATGGCCAAGATGATACCCATGAAGCAGATATCGAGTTTCATCAAAGTGTGTTATCAGCCAGTAATAATCCGTTTTTCATTCAATTAAAGAATTTTATTACCACAGCACTTAAAGTCAATATACGCTTTACCAATCGTATGATCCCGGTAACTGTTGATGAATACCAAGCTCATGTTGATATTTTTGAAGATATAAAAAATAAAAACTCGCAAGCCGCCTTTGATGCGTCAATGATCACTCAAAGAGCCACTTTAGCTATTGTTAACGAGCAAATTATTGAATTAGAGAATAAATCATCATAAGGTAAACCTTTTTCGTTTTTTCTTATCACGACTCATTTTAGCGAATTGACTCAAGCCACTCATTTTTGTAGTGGCTTTTTATTGCCTCTAATAATACCATTTTCATTAAATTAGTGCTCACTTGTGCTGGTAAAATAATCCAAGACTTCGTTGCTCTCAATCACACTAGCTAGCTATTGCTCAAATGAGCGTCTTGCCTTGGTTTATTTTTCCTACGCATAATAAGATCACAAACTTAATGGAACAGGTATAAAATAAAAACATTAGTATTATAAATAGTATTATATTAGTATCTTGGTATCCAGATGAAAAAGAATACTGATTAAAGATGTCCGATATTAAAATAAAAGCTGAGTTTGATTCAGCAGAGCACCCTCATCGTAGGTTTAACCCTTTAATCGCGGAATGGGTGTTGGTATCGCCTCAACGTGCTAAGCGCCCTTGGCAAGGACAAGTTGAAGCGCCAGACAATGAGCAAAAACATGCTTATGAGAACGATTGTTTTCTATGTGCTGGTAATGCACGGGTTAATGGCGAAATTAATCCAAACTATGAGCAAACTTTTGTTTTTCAAAATGACTTTGCGGCATTAAAGCATAACACTCCTGCATTTGAGCAAGATGACCCTTTGTTCACAATGGTGACTGAGCAAGGTGAAAGTCATGTGATTTGCTTTTCTCCTGATCACGCTAAGACCATACCAGAATTATCTTTAGAAGCGATATGTCATGTGGTAGCAACTTGGCAGCAACAAACTGAAAAATTGGCTGAAAAGTATCAATGGGTGCAAGTATTTGAAAATAAGGGTGAAACCATGGGCTGTTCAAACCCGCATCCTCATGGTCAAATTTGGGCTCAGCAACACTTACCTAGTTTGGCTGAAAAGAAACTCAGCAATTTTTCTGAATATTTTAAAAAATATAATCGCTTATTACTTGCGGACTATGTTGAGCGAGAACTTGCGAACAAAGAACGTATTGTTTGCCAAAACGCTGATTGGTTGGTTGTTGTACCTTATTGGGCTGCTTGGCCTTTCGAAACCCTATTATTACCTCGTTTCCCGGTAAAGCGATTAAGTGAATTAGACATTGCATCACGACAATCACTTGCTGATATTATTCAACAAATAACTATCCGTTATGATAACTTGTTTGACTGTTCATTTCCTTATTCTATGGGATGGCATGGTGCACCATATGATCAAAAAATGCATGAAGAGTGGACATTGCATGCACACTTTTTCCCGCCGCTTTTACGCTCAGCTACGGTACGTAAATTTATGGTTGGTTATGAAATGATGGCCGAGGCTCAACGTGATTTAACGCCAGAGCAAGCAGCGCAGCGGTTACGAAATCTGTCTGCAATACATTATAAAGAGCGATGTTCGTTATGATCAAAGACACTAGCACTGACGCGTTAAAGCAATATTTCATTCAAACTATAGGTCATAAGCCAGAGTTGATTTGTCATGCTCCTGGTCGTGTTAATTTGATGGGCGACCATACGGATTATAATAATGGCTTCGTACTGCCCATTGCTATTGATTTTGGCACTGATATCGCTGCAAGCTTGCGTGATGATAGATTGGTAAGAGTTATAGCTCTGGATATTGATCAAAATGAAAATATATTCTCACTAGATGATATTATTTTTGATCCGGAGAATACATGGAGTAATTATGTTCGCGGGACAATTATTGCCTTGATGCAAACTTACCCTGACATTAAGGGCGCGGATTTAGTTGTTTCAGGCAATGTCCCTCAAGGTGCTGGTTTGAGCTCTTCCGCCTCTTTCGAAATTGCAATATTGTCAACGTTTAGTCAATTGAATCAATTATCTATGTCTGGTGTTGAAGCTGCCTTGAAGGGACAACAAGCAGAAAATGAATTTGTTGGTTGTAACTGTGGCATTATGGACCAACTCATTTCTGCCTTGGGTAGAAAAGAGCAAGTAATGTTGCTCGATTGCCATGACCTAAGCCTTCAATATGCCAGCCTTCCGAAAAACTTATCTGTATTAATCATAAATTCAAATGTAAAGCGTGGTTTAGTAGACAGTGAATATAATACTCGGCGTGAGCAATGTGAAGCGGCAGCAAAATACTGTGGTAAAAATAATTTAAGAGAAGTAACACTTAACGAACTTGGGGCAGTGAAAAGCACGATTGAGCCAATACTTTATCAAAGAGCACGCCATGTTATTACTGAAAATAATCGAACGCTTGCAATGTTTACTGCCGTGCACAATCAAGATTTAGCTGCAATTAGCCAGCTAATGGCTGATTCACACCAATCACTTAAAAATGACTTTGCGGTGACAACCTACGAAACCGATACGCTCGTCGCAATGCTTGCCCAATTTCTTGGTGAACAAGGCGGGGCGAGAATGACTGGAGGCGGTTTTGGTGGCTGTGTTGTTGTGCTTGCTGATGAATTGTTGATTGATGCTGCTATTGATGTGGTCTTAAGTCAATATCAACAGAAAACTGGGCTAGTTCCCGACATTTATCGCTGCAGTGCTGTCAATGGTGCATTTGTTGATAGCTAGGCTATCAATACAAAATAATTCTAATAATAAGAATAATACAAGGTGAAACTATGAAATTAACAATGCTTGATCTCGGTATATTTGTCGTATATGTACTGGGGTTGTTGTGCGTCGCACTATGGATCTCACGCAGTGATAAGAAAAATGGCGCAGATACTGAAGATTACTTTCTGGCCGGAAAGTCTTTACCTTGGTGGGCTATCGGCGCGTCATTGATTGCATCAAATATTTCGGCTGAGCAAATTATTGGTATGTCAGGATCTGGTTTTGTTGTTGGTATGGCAATCGCTTCGTATGAATGGATGGCCGCTATCACGTTAATTTTGGTTGGTAAATATTTGCTGCCTATTTTTCTTAAAAATGAAATTTTTACTATGCCACAGTATTTAGAGCAACGTTTTGATCACCGAGTAAAAACAACATTAGCACTCTTTTGGTTATTAGTTTATATCTTCGTTAATTTAACCGCAGTTTTATGGCTTGGTGGCTTGGCCATTGAAACTGTTGCCGGTGTTGATTGGTGGTATGGCATGCTATTTCTTGCGGCATTTTCCATTGCTTACTCATTATATGGCGGTTTAAAAGCTGTTGCTTACACTGATATTATACAAGTAGTTTTGCTTATTTTTGGTGGCTTATTACTAAGTTATTTAGCCTTAGATGCAGTTGCTGATGGTAAAGGTATGCTGGCAGGTTTTGGTGTTTTAACCACTGAATTACCTGGACACTTTGATATGATTTTATCACCAAGTAATTCTCAATATACTAATTTGCCGGGTATTTCTGTTTTAGTAGGTGGCATGTGGGTGATGAACCTTTCTTATTGGGGCTTTAATCAGTACATTATTCAGCGTGCATTAGCGGCCAAAAATATTCAAGAGGCGCAAAAAGGTATTGCGTTAGCGGCCTATTTAAAGTTATTGATGCCGGTCATTGTAGTATTACCGGGCATTGCTGCCGTTATTCTTTATCCGAATCTTTCAGCTGCTGATCAGGCTTATCCGTCAATGATGGATTTAATGCCAGTGGGTATTAAAGGCTTAGTATTTGCCGCATTAGTTGCAGCCATTGTTTCATCACTTGCCTCCATGACCAATAGTATTTCAACAATATTTACTATGGATATTTACCGCTCGATTAATCCTGAAAAAAGTCAGCATCATTATGTCAAAGTAGGTCGCATTGCAACGCTTGTATCTCTTGTTATTGCGTTATTTATGGCGGAACCTTTATTAGGTAAATTTGATCAAGCATTTCAATATATTCAAGAGTTTACTGGCGTTTTCACGCCAGGTATTGTCGTGATTTTTTTGTTGGGTATGTTTTGGAAAAAAGCGACTTCAATGGGAGCAATGTCAGCAGCTATCGGCTCAGCAATTTTTTCCTTCGGGTTACGTGAATTTTTACCTGAGCTACCTTTTATGGACAGAATGAGCTTAGTGTTTTTATTTTGTTTAGCTTTGATGGTTATCGTATCACTGATGAGTAAAGGCAAGTCATCGTCGAACGATACTAGTGTTAGCTTAAATGACGTGAGTTTTGTCACTGAAAAAAGCTTCAATATTGCCGCAACCGGTGTTGTGATTATTTTAGCTAGCTTATATACACTGTGGTGGTAGTTTAAGCAAAATTTAGATATACCCAAGCCACTTGAAAATGCAGTTTCAGCGTTAAGCTAGGAAATCAGAGCAAGGCGCAGCACGCAGGTAATGGTTACTCCCTTACCAAGTACTGCAACGCTGAACTGGTTTTCTAGCTTAGCTCCCGTAGGGCAAGGCGATAAAGGGTCATCTCCGGCGCTATTGATTTCGACAATGGAACAACCATTCTCTTCAACCAATGCCTTGGTGCTAACCCTTTTTCTGCTTGCTGAATCCTGTATTTTCAAGTGGCTTGGGTATAAAGGGTAAGTTGTCTGACTTATCCTTCTATTTCATGCCTTTATTTTCTATTCTGCTCTCATTTAAGTTAGGTATAAAACGTCTTATTAAAGATGAGTAGTAAACCACTAAGGTATACTGCAAATACGTTTTTATCGCACTGCTGCGATTTCCTGAAAAATATTTAACAGACGTTATTCGTTTTCAAAATGCGTTTTAAAAAACTGCTCAGTTGCCTATGCTTGGTATCATCATTTAGTGTGCAAGTGATGTTTTAGATCAAACCAATCAACAATTCACTATGTTACAAAATGGTTAGTCAACAAAAAGGAGAACGTGATGAGTTCAACATTTTATATGCCATCTTTAAACATTATGGGTAGTGGTAGCTTAGCGGAAGCGATTAACTATATAAAAGAGCAAGGATTTAAACAGGGCTTAGTTGTTAGTGATGAGGTTTTAAATAATATTGGTGTAGTGAAAAACTTCACTGATTTATTGGATCAAGAGCAAATCTGCAGCATTGTTTTTGATAAAGCGCAGCCTAACCCAACCGTCGGTAATGTTAATGATGGCTTAGCACTGCTAAAACAGCATAACTGTGACTTTGTCGTTTCTTTAGGTGGCGGCTCGCCTCATGATTGCGCAAAAGGTATTGCCTTAGTGGCCAGCAATGGTGGCAAAATCGCTGATTATGAAGGGCTTGATCAATCTAAAAAACCACAACTACCATTAATTGCCATTAACACCACTGCAGGTACGGCCTCTGAGATGACACGTTTTGCGATTATTACCGATGAAAAGCGTCATGTGAAAATGGCGATTGTTGATAAACATACCACGCCGGTATTATCGGTTAATGATCCCTCTTTAATGGTCGGTATGCCAGCTTCATTAACCGCTGCCACCGGTATGGACGCATTAACCCATGCGGTTGAAGCTTATGTTTCTATTGCTGCTACGCCGATTACCGATGCGGTGGCATTAAAAGCGATTGAGCTTATTCAGACAAATTTACCAACAGCGGTTAGCAATGGCGAAAATATTGCAGCACGAGAGCAAATGGCTTATGCCCAGTTTATGGCTGGCATGGCATTTAATAATGCCTCATTAGGTTATGTTCATGCTATGGCGCATCAGTTAGGCGGCTTTTATGATTTACCGCATGGTGTTTGTAATGCGGTGTTACTGCCACATGTGCAGCGTTATAACAGCCAAGTATGTCCTGAGCGTTTAAAAGATATTGCTGGCAGTATGGGGGTTGACGTGCTTGCCATGTCAGCAGAGCAGGGGGCAAATGCCGCTATTAGTGCTATTGAACAGTTGGCTAAACAAGTTGGTATTCCAGCAGGATTAAAAGTTTTGGGCGTTAAAACTGATGATATTTCATTATTGGCTGACAATGCGTTAAAAGATGTTTGCGGTTTAACTAACCCTAAACAAGCAAGCCATGAAGAAATTTGTCAAATTTTTCTTGCTGCTATGTAAAATCTAAAGAAGTGAACTAGCGTTTGCTTATTTCTGTTCAAATGCCCGTGACTAAAGTCGCGGACATTTGTGCTCTATTTATCGTGCGATGGTTTGGGTATATAGCTACTTAACAACCAGATTCGTCTTTGCTGATTTGATAAGGCGTGAATGGCCCTGAAATACCTGAATCATAGGAAACTTCACTGTAAACGACATAGCAATTGGGCGCAATTGAAAAAGTTGCTGTGCCATTAAACCAACGTCCAGCCCTCGTTATTTCAATATCGCCTGATATATTCAAGATACTAATAATATCTGGCTCATCGACAACACCTCTGCCATTTTCACTGCCAACATGCGGGTATCCGCCCCACATGGTTACTTTTTGATTTTCTGATATTAGCATATTAACAAAATTGTCGGTCTCAGCCTTTCCTAAAACTAATAATTTTGCATGAGCCATATTAGCGACATCTTTCAATGCCCCCTCAATGCCTGATAACACAGCTTTATTCGCGTCTGATTGAATATTGATAAATTTAGGTAATGCTGTTGCAGATAAAATCCCCAAAATAACAATAATCATAACCAGTTCAATTAACGTGAAACCTTGTTGTTTATACTTTAGCATCTACATCTGTTAATTGTTGTTTTGTACAATCTATAAGGCTAGCAAATCCATTGAATTAATTCAACAGTTGAGAAAATACCGAAGGTTGACCTTATTTTTGTAGATATTTTTTTGTTATTGATGCTTTAAAATGGATGTGACTTTGCGTTCAATATGAATAAATTATGTTATTGCTTGAGCGAATGAGTAGTTTAGCGAACAGCTAGCGAGTTATTGCATCTTTATAATGGTTTTGAGGTAATATACCCAAGCCACTTGAAAATGCAGTTTCAGAGTTAAGCTAGGAAACCAGAGCAAGGCACAGCACGCAGGTAATGGTTATTCCCTTATCAAGTGCTGCAACGCTGCACTGGTTTTTTAGCTTAGCTCCCGCAGGGCAAGGCGATAAAGGGTCATCTCCGGTGTTATTGATTTCGACAATGGAACAACCATTCTTTTCAATCAATGTCTTGGTGCTAACCCTTTTTCGACTTGCTGAATCCTGTATTTTCAAGCGGTTTGGGTATATATGCCTGCAGTGGTGCGAGGGATATCTCCGTTAATTTATTTTCCAAGGTTGCTTAATGAACAGTATTGATTTATTTGTAAAAAACTGGGGCAGTAAAAATGCCATGATGCCGATTAATAGTGATGATATTGCCGAGCTAGAAGCAAAATTTGGTGCTGTATTGCCAGATGCATATAAATATTTATTAAGCACATATGGTTTGGTTCATTCGCCCAATGTATTAACCAGAATTTGTGACTTGGGCGTTGATGTTTCTGAGGTACAGGACTTTTTAAGCTTAGATGACGTATTTTCACTATCAAAGCTTTATGAAATGACGGGCATGGCGCAAGGTCATATTTTGTTTGCCTCTGACTGCAAGGGCAATATGTTTTGTTTTAAACAAAATGACTGTATAGCTAAGCACGCAGATTCACCGGTATGGTTTTTTAATCAAGGCTTGTGCACTGTACAAAAAGTCTCTGATTCTTTTTCACAATGGCTTGATGAGTTTAATAATCTTTAAGTCGTTAGCTTCATTTTTCCTTCTTTCAAATAAGCTTATGTCGATACAAGTGTAAACCGGTTCAATTATCGAACTGGTTTACACACACTGCAAAAGCTAAGAAACCATTAAGCGCTAATTTCAGCAGAGCAAAAAATACTATCTAATAAACTCAATAACCATTGATGCAATGGATTGTTGTTTGAGCGTGGGTGCCAAGCAACAATTACATCGAACTTTGGTGGGTTTTGTTCAAGTTCAATTGGCACTAACTTTGGGTCGGGTAATAGTCGTGATGGCAAAAATGCAATGGTGTTGGTTGCTTCAATAATGGTTGATGCCGCAGAGAAGCTCGGCACTGACATTAATATATTTCTTTTTACGCCTTTTTTAGCAAACCAAGAGTCGTGCGAGCCTTTTAAATTGGGTCTTGAAGGGGAAATAAT
>PJEL010000840.1_pt1 | contig 34403 bp, 42 predicted proteins | sample 1853271 | NCBI WGS metagenome assembly PJEL01 (sample SAMN08108733, study PRJNA415343) | Invertebrate metagenome, whole genome shotgun sequencing project. | host: Globobulimina | place: Sweden: Gullmar Fjord | collected 2015-08
ACGGCTGTGCAAATGATTGTGATCGATGCGGAACCGAGTACAATGGATCCGGCCAGCAGCTGGCGCATCGCAGTCAATGGGGCGAGGAGACAGGGGAAAGATTTTGACTGATATTAGATATCGGTTATAGTTTGCACGTTGCGGTCGGACTTTCGGGAGGTCGAAGGAACCAGGTAATGATTAAAGTTTTAGTAATTTTTTGTAGCGTGTTTGCCCTCGCCGCATGTGTAACCGGTCAAGATCAAATGACGGCAAAATCAGACGAAACGTTTTCGTCGGTCGATGATCTTATCGATTGTGCGGTTGCCCTGACGACCGTCGAGGATGCCAACAAGATTATCATAACGGTGATGACCCCAGGTGCTGGCATGAGCTTTGTAAACGATATAATCATGCGCCGCTATAATGATTGTGGATTGCCGCCGACCGAATTGATGTCATTGCCGCAAGAAATCCAGAACACCTTGGGCTCTGGATATGCTAAAAGACTTATGGAGCGATTTCAATCGTCACGAGGAGCCTAGAAACCGCCGTTATCATCGAGGAAGATGGACGCGACGGAGATTAGGTCAAATACAAACAAGGGGATTAAAAATATGACAAATCTATATGTTGCTTTCGTCGCAAAGCATGTCGAGACCGGTCAGATGGTCAACGGCTGGGGAGTTCTGAAGGATCGTGCGGTCCCGAAAACCGGCCCCGAACTTCAGCAAGTAATTGACCGCGTGAACGAGAATTACGGCGTTCAGGAAATGACCATCAGTTACATGCATGAAATCGACGGTAAAAAAGAGATCGGTCGGATCGATGTTGTGAACAAGGCTGACCAGGTCGAGATCGAAGCAGACAAACACAACGGAAGTTCTGTTTATTTGGAAATTGACGGTAACTACATTTGTATTATCGGGCAGAGCTTCGGTGAGCCTGATCCTGAAAGGTCGGTGATTTTGTCGCGGGATCAATACCGGCAAATCCGTGACTATCTGGAAACGGCACCAGAGACAAAGGAAAGGGCATTATCATGACCGAACCTGATCACGAATTACACAAGCGCGAGAACCTGGGGATTGATTACGGGGCGCGACTTCGGCGCGGAGCATGGGAATTGATCAAAACAATCGCCTCTCTCGCCGCAGTCATCATTATGATCAACGGAGTATTCCATCATATGGCTCTAAACAACGATGGAGGCGCTGGTTTTTATGGAATTCTGGCATTTGGCTTCGCAATCGCTACCATAAAATGCCTTTACAATCTGGCTCAAATCGACTTATAGCCAAAGAAATGGGCGTGATCGACTCCCAAAGATCACGCCCTGCTCCTCACTTATTACGCTACTATCCTACGGCAGAATCCGCCTTGCAGGATTCAAAACCTTTCATCCATGACTTACGCTCTATCGTCCCAGCTGACCAGTTGCAGGAGGTGATATCGTCGCCGTTAAAGCAGGCATCATAGCCTTGTTGCGTCAATTCCTCAATCTGGGTATCGGCTTGCGAAAATCCCCTGTTCCACAAATCGTATTCAGGACTTCCCTCGTCATAGGGGTTGGCATCCTTTTTCATATCGAGTTGCCGCGCTGAACTTCCCCTTCCAATGATTTTAGCTTCCTCTTTTTCATCAAGAACAGGGGCATCTGTTTTAGTCTCGGGTACCAATTCGACCACCTTCTTATCGGCCTTTTTCTTGGTGGCTGGCTTTTTCTTCGGAGCGGATTCAATGGGCGGCACCTCCTTCTTGATGTCGACTTTTGCTTTCGGCTTCGCTTCCTTTTTCGGCGCTGGCTCCGGTGCTTCCTCTATCAGCTCGCCGGTTTCAGGATCGATCACATCATCGCCTTCTGGAAATACGTCTTCTGGATCCGCTGCGGCCTGATCATCCTCGTCGACTTCCTCTGCCAGCAGGGAGGGCTGGTCTGGATCGATCTCTGGATCGTCCCGCATCTTGTCGAACTGGGTTTCATCGACCACCACGATTTTCATGATTTTCTTGCCGACATGGTTCAGGGTAACAAGCGCCCCGTCATCGGCAACACCCTTGGCAACGACCGTGACGCCGCCATCCTTCACCGTGAACTTGTCAAGCTCGGCATGAATGACATCATACCCGCCAGAGGCAACCGCATTGATGATATGGTGAACCAGCTGCTCTGCCTCGCCCTCGCATCGATTAACTTCGATCCGCTGCTCATCTTCAGACATCTTTGACCAGTCCTTTGTGAACTGCCGCCGTTTAATGCTCTCAATGAAAAAGTTACGAACGCCGCCGATCAGCTGGTTCGGTTCAAACTCGAATGATATTTCAGCCTTTTCAATACTGACTTCGACGGTTTCTTTATTTTCGCCCATGTGTCCAAATCCTCTTCTCTAAATGCGACGATGACCACTTCACCGCCATAAAATCTTATTCGTTCGTCTACTGAGTACCTATCATCGGGAGTCCGTCCTGCTTTCGCAAACAGATCAATAATAGGCTTTGACATATTGCCAACGTCTTGCCTGGTTTGGCAAGCAGGGATCAGGATATCCGTTCGGTAATAACAGAATTCCGGCAACCTTCCATACTGTCTCTTTAACTCATAACCCATTGCGAGCGCCCACGCTTCGGATTCATCCGTCTTGACAAACCGGCGCCCTTTACCGCCAGGTTTGATGCTGCGGTTGACTGAAGGCGGGACGGTTGAAAGTTCGAACTTAGCTCTGATCATCAGACTTGTTGAGTTCAGCTTCGACTAACTCGATAAATAACGCGGTCCTGGTAATTCCTTTTCTCTGGGCAAGCGCGGTAAATCGCTGCCAGAAAGAATTCCTCAGACGCATTGTCCTTGATTTTTGAAGGTCTTGACCATTGGTACTGTGCATTTGGCTTTCCCTGTATTGCCTATTTGTCTTGTAATCTATTATGATGGCAACGTGCAACATTAATCATGAAAGGGTAATTCAATGAAAGCAGCACCAAAGCATCAGTTTGCCGACGGCATTTATTTCAATATGATCGACAAAGACTATCACGGTCAGAATCGCTTAAGTTCTTCCGGCATCCAAAATATATTAGTTTCACCGGCCACCTTCTGGAAAGAAAGCTGGTTCAATCCTGACTTCGAGGAAGTAGAAAAGCCGCATTATGCTATTGGAAAGGCTTATCATTGTGCTCGGTTGGAGCCTGAGAAGTTTATGGATCGCTTTGCAAGGCGACCAGCTAAAAAAGACTATGAGGACAACGACTGCCCGATCACTGCAGCTGACATCAAGAACGAGCTGGAGCATTTAGGGGAGCCAAAGACAAAGAGCGGTGAAACGGTTCTCGCTGCCGCCCATAGATTAGCGATGGCTGGATATCCCGGCAGCATATGGTATCTGGACCTGCAAAAGTTTGAGCAGGAACTGAACGGCAGAACGCCTATTGATGCCAAGGTCTGGGATGAAATACAAAGAGACATGCAATTCATCGCTGACAATCCAGAAGTTAATCAGCATCTTCATGGCGGCATCGCAGAGGTGTCAATCTTGTGGACCGACGAGCACGGCAACAAATGCAAGGCTCGGATCGACTATCTGAAGTACGATAAACTGGTCGACTTCAAAACCTTCGATAATGGTATGCGGAAAGTCCTTGCTCAGTGTATCGCTGACGCCTTCAGGTTCAATCGGTACTACATACAGTCCTATTTCTATTGGATGGCGACTGAGGCGATCAGGACGGGCAATCTCGACTGCTATCAATTCAGTGCCGAGGACGAGTACCAGGTTCCCGAAAAGCTTGACGGTCACACCCTGATAGATTCCATCGTGGCAAAAACTTCACCGCTCGAAGTCTGGTATGTCTTTCAGGAGAAAAACGGGGTTCCTAATCTGCTGGCTCGTAAAGTCAATATAATGCAGCCTGACCGCGATGCAGCGCGAACTGCCTACGAGCAGGGGATCACCGAGGAAGAGGTTCTGAAGCGCAGCTCCGCCATGTTACAGCGCCCGTCCTTGATCGGCATGAAAGCCAAGGTCGAAATCGAATATGCCAAAAAGCTGTTCAATGATTGTCAGGAGATTTGGTCAAAACAGCCGTGGCAATCACTTCAGCCGACCGGCGAGATCGGCGACGACGACTTCCCCTCCTTCTGGCTCGAACAGTGATCCGTCATGCCACCCAGAAAGATATTGAAACAGGGTGAAATTTACAAGTTTGACGGGACGCCGATGTATTACACCTATGTCGGTGTCGATCACTATCATGGGCAAAGCAGCCGCAAGTTCAGGGGTCTTGATGGAGGCACCCTGTACTTGCTGCCAGAGCGGGTTGATGAACTTCTCGCGCCCAGGACAGGCTTGACGAACCCGCCCAGAAATGCTCGCATACAAGAGTTGGAGCATGAACTGGAAACGCTCAAACAGGAGAACAGGGCTATGAAAAAGCTGCTCAAACAGGCCGAGAAGCTGTTGTTACTCGAAATTGGATAGGGAGTTCTGGATTGGCGTTCTTATCTTCGCAATGCTGATCGCTCTAATTTATTTAAACGCTATTATGACATACTGAGGAGAAAATTTATGTCTACAGACGAACAAACATGGGACTCGCCGATTGGAGCGCAGCCCGCAATTGTCAAGGAAGATACGGTCGAACATGGTGGCCGCGAGATTAATTTCACCAAGTACCAGATTTCCACTGATATGGATAACTTTCACTTCATCCATGACAACCTGGGTCATACGATCCATGCCTGTGTCGAGATGCTATACGCCGAACAGAAGCGGTTAGATGTTGCAAGGAAAGCCACTCTCGCGGCCCTCGCCTCAATGGAAGTCGCCGAGCTGAAACTGAGATCAGGAATTCGTCTGGCAATGGCGACTATCCCCTTACCGGAACCAGGTCAGCTGCCGCAATGGTATGGACTGCTTGACCAGTTAATGAGATCAAACTGGACCCCGCCCAATGTCGGCAAAATCCACACCCTGCTTGAAAATCCAGACTTGACCGACGATCAGAGGGAATTGCTGATCAATAAGCTGGCGGCTCTGACTTTCCGTTTTCGGGTCGATACCGTGGTCGAGGATCGGAAAGGCCGCAAGGCAAAGATTGCCTGGTTCGGATATGACTACGAGTTGAAAAAACTGGAGGTCAAGGGATTTAAGGAAAGCAAAACGGAACCTGGTGTGTTCAGCAAATACACAAGCCTACTTGATCACTTGGCAGAACCACTGCCAGCCGTTGAAGACGAGACACCGGCACCCTGATTGTTTCACGTGAAACACCCCTGCGATGGCGAGCAGTTTTAATTTGCTCGTTGTCACCGCATCATCTATAAGTAAAGAACAACTTTAAAGGGATTAATACTATGACTTTCAAACCTGCAACCCGTTCAGGGACAAAAGCGTTCATCGGTCTATACGGTGGCTCTGGCTCTGGCAAAACCTATTCTGCTCTACTACTTGCCCGAGGACTTGTCGGACCCAAGGGCAATGTTTTTATGATCGATACGGAATCCAGACGCGGCGAAATGTATTTCGATCAAATAGAGGGCGGGTACCTGGTCAAGCAAATGACCGAACCGTTTTCCTCTGCCAAGTATGGCGACTACATCATGGAAGCCAATGCCGACGCCGGTGATGTCGAAACCTGTTTGATCATCGATAGCTTTTCACATGAATGGGAGGGAGTGGGCGGGGTCTGTTCAGCTGCCGAAACCATCTCCGAAAACCGCGCCAAGAAATATGGCAAGGAATGGAATGGTGCTGTTCAGTTTGGCGACTGGAAAACACCAAAGGGCGATCACAAGCACATGATGTTGCAAATGCTCGGATGCAAGATGCACATTATCTGTTGCCTCCGCGCTCAGTATAAGAGCCGCCAGATCGAAAAGAAGGATTACGAGAAGTTCGGCATTAAGTCGAACATGAACTCGACCGTGATCCGCGACGAATATCAATCGCCAATTCAGGATCAGAACTTCATTTATGAAATGACGATCAATGCAGAATTGCGAAACGAAAGACCTGGGGTTCCGATTTTGACCAAATGTCCAGAGATGTTGCGCCATGCCTTTGAGCAGGGAAAACAGATCAGCGGTGAGACAGGTAAACTCATTGGCGAATGGACTGCCGGTGGATCGCCGCAGGACGATATTATGGCTGGTGCCATCGATGAAAGCATCGGTGCCGCTGCTAATGGAACTGAAACCTATAAAAAATGGTTCACGGATCAGAATACATCCGTTAAAACCTTCCTGACGCAATCAGGAGAGCATGCCCACCGCAAGACTGAAGCCGAAGCCGCTGATCACGCTCACGCCGCTCCTGAAGGCTCTCAGGAAGAGGAGCCAGCCTTTAACGATGACGGCTTCCCGGGTGATCCAGATTACGCTCCAAACCATCAATACTAAGCATCAAACAAAAAGGGTAAAAGATTATGACTAACGATAAGAACGCGCTCGTCGTCGCTATCGACGAAACCAAAGCAATCGCCTATTTCAAGGACTCCGAAAAGTTCGACGAATTGTTGACGAATATCGAGGAGACTTGCCAGAACTTCGTTGCCGATGTCGAAACCAAATCAGGACGGGCAGACATCAAGTCCATGGCTTACAGGGTCACTCGCACCAGAACCACTCTTGACGGCTGGGGCAAGAAACTGAACGAGGAGAAACGGGCAGAGATCGAGGCCGTTGATTCCGTTCGCCGTGGCATGAGAGAGCGACTGGAAAAACTTCAAGACCAGGTTCGAAAGCCACTCAATGAATGGGAGGAGCAGGAAGGGGTCAGGATCGCCCGTATCAAGTCGCGGCTGCAATTGATCAACGAACACGCTCGGGTCGATTTCTCGGCAAGCTCTGCCATGATCAGTGATCATTTGAAAGAATTGAACGATCTGAATGACTGGGGCGAGTACGACGAGTTTGAGGAGGATGCACTGGCAAAGATCGAGCAGGGCATCAAGGATCAGAATGAGGCTCTAACCGCCGCCATTCTACGCGAGGAACAAGCCCAGGAGCTGGCGAAAGTCAAAGCCGAAATGGAAGAGGCTCAACGGGCAGCTGCCAAAGCGAAAGCGGAAACCGAAAGAGCGGAGAAGGAAGCGGCACAGGCCAAGGCCGACAAGGAACAGGCTGAGAAAGATGCAGAAGAGGCGAAAGCCAGAGCTGCCCGAATCCATGAAGCCAGAGAGCGACAGGCAAAGGCTCAACAGATCGTTGATGCTGCAAAGCAGGAGGCGGCACCATCCAACCAGGTCAATACCATTGTTCAAGCCAGCGATGACGCTGCCAAGGAAGAACCGGAGCCAGAGCCGGTTACTGAACATCACTATCAGAGGCTTGTCGAGATCGCCAAGGAGGATAAGGATGCCTTCAACGAAGCCGTGAGCCAGCTTTACCACCATTATCCGAGTATGGGTGCCGATAGTGCCAAGGCGATCCTTCGCAGCATCTATGACGGCCAGATCAAGCATGTCAGCTTTATCAAAAAACGGGACAGTTTGCGCCCGTAACAGAATTCTGACCAGGTTTTCTATCACTGGACTTGGTCAGATGTCAGGGTTGATGACCTGACGGGACCGGCTTTATTACCCTTTAGCCGGTCCCACCCCATAAGTGCCAAACCTCGGTTTAGATGATATTTATGGGTATTACTTCAATTAAAGGGATTATTTAAATGACAGAGAAAAACTTTTCAGCACAAAAGGTTCAGGCCGGTTTGGTCGATGATTTAGTAGGTCGTAACCTCCGTAAACGGCGGGCAGATTTGGGATTGACCCAGCATGACGTCGCCAAACATCTTTCCATCTCCTATCAACAAGTCCAGAAATATGAGACAGGGGCGAACCGGATCAGCGCCGGTGTCCTCTATCAGCTCGCGGGAATGCTCGATATTGAAATACAGGATTTCTTCGAAGGCGACGTCGTTCCGGCCAAGAAAATGGAGCATGGCGGAAATCGTCGCGGCTCGCTTCGGATCGTCAAGTATTATAGCGCCATCAAGGATACGCACTTGCGGGCTTCCATCCTGCAGTTAATGAAAAATATTGCTGGCGAGGATTCCAAGAAATGAGTGATTTATTTGATCAGCCGCGAGTGGTAGAGGCGGTCGCCAACGATGACTTCTATCCAACGCCGATGTCAGTATCTTACAAGATGCTTAAAAAGGTTCCTCGCAACGCCCAGAACTTCTTGGAGCCGTCAGCGGGCAAGGGCAATTTGATTAACGCCATCAAAGCCAATAAACCTCGCGCCAGAATAGATTGCATCGAATCCGACGAAAGTCTGATCGCTATCCTGAACGCTGCCGGTCACACGGTCATTGCCAGCGATTTCCTGAGTTTTGACGGGGTGTCTTATTATGATGTCATCCTCATGAACCCGCCCTTCTCGAACGGCGTAGATCATCTCCTGAAGGCTTGGAACTTCATGTATTCAGGGACCATCGTTTGTCTGCTCAATGACGAGACAATTCAGAATCCGCATACGGCCAAGCGCAAGGTTTTGAGAGATATCATTGCCGATCATGGCGAGGTTGAATACCTGGGTGACGTTTTTTCTAACTCTGAACGAAAAACAGGGGTCAAGGTTTCAATGGTCACGCTCACCAAGGCGGGTGATGACGAGCGATTGGAACTCTGGGCAGATAAAACCACTGAAGGCTCTCACGACGCGGCTGACGATGTCGAGAACGCTATTGCCCTGAAAGACACTCTCGGCAACCTCTGTCACTTTTACGATATGGCAAACACCCATATGGTGAACGCCTTCAGGGAAATGCGGAAAGCGGTTCGCTATCAGGAAGCGGCTGGGATTTCGATGTACTCGATGGACGAGATTATGCGGCTGGGCTTAAAGAACGCAAACGAGGCGGCAGCTGAATTCGTCGGCAAGCATCGAGAGGCGGCATGGATATCGGTTTTCAACCAATTGGAGTTCAGGAAGTGGCTCGATAAAAAGCAGACCAATGAATTCCTCCTGGATGTCAAAAAGAATTCGGCGGTTTCGTTCACGAAAGAGAACATCAAGGGAACATTGCGAAATGTTCTTGCCGCCAGAAACAAACTTTTTCAGAAATCATGCTGGAATGTCTTTGACGAGCTGACCAATTATCATGTGCATAATCGGTGCCATGTTGAGGGCTGGAAGTCGAACGCCAATTACAAGGTCAACCGCAAGATCGTCTTTCCTTATGGCTGCAAATACGACATTTACAGCGGCGACAAATACGGGTGGTTTTCTCGCAATTATGGATCGACCATGGACATTCACAATGATCTGGATCGAGTGCTGGCGGTTTTGGCCGGCAAGGACTTTGACGAGGTCTACACGATCGATAAAGCCATGATGAAAAAGTTCGAAGTTCTGGGAAGGGTCGGACCAGGTGCGTTCGATAACACTTTCGAAACAGAGTTTTTCGATTGCAAGTTCTTCAAGAAAGGAACCCTGCATATCACCTTCAGGGATAAGAAGCTCTGGGATTTATTTAACGTGACCGCCATCGATGGTAAGACAGGCATCGGTAGGGTCTGAGGAAGAGGAGTAAAATAAGCGAGTTGACATAAATATCAATTTTTAAAAAATAGGACAGAACTATGAATAAGTTAAAAAAAGTAATAATGGTCGGCGCTGCTGTCGCACTATTCGCGTTTAACGCCAATGCGGCGAAACTCGATACTGACCTGAGCACCAATGTCATTATGGGTACAGGGATAGGCAACGGCGGTTGGGCTGTGAGCCAGCAAGACAACGGCGTTGAATTAGGATTACGGGCAAAAACGCGACTCCCCGTTCCCTTGTCAGACTATCCTAATGACGGCGGAAAAATCTATTCCTTTGAAACTGGCGGCATCGGTTCTCGCCCTTGGTGGAATTTTGAATGGTCGATCAATTCGAATGTTGATGGAACGGGCGGTAATCTCAACGATTACACCTATCGATTGCAACTTGATAGTGATCCCAGCGCGGTACGGGATTCGTTCGGATGGGATGTAATCAACGGCGTTGTTTTCGCTGATCATTCAATCGGCACCAATGCAACGGCTCAAAGTGGCGGAACAGAAGCCACCACCAATGCCGAATATGCTGCGCTGATCGATAACAATAACGTGGCGCAAAATAGCTGGTCACAACATTGGTTCGATGCGGGATTTGATCTCAATGCACCTGGTCTATACGATTTCGGATTAACCGCATATGACGGCGACGGTAACCGTGTGGCAAATACAAGGATGCAGGTTAGCATCTCAGCTGTTCCTGTTCCCGCCGCGCTGCCTCTTTTCGGTGCCGCGCTGCTCGGCATGGCTTTCCTTGCTCGCCGTAAAAAGAAACCAGCCGTAGTATAAACATCAAACAGGGAGGGCTTCGGTCCTCCCTTTCATCGAAGGGATTAACAAAATGAGAAAAACAGTAGTAACAGATGTTCGAGTGAAGGCTGAACAGATCGATGCTGAGTTGTGGGTTGAGGTAAAAATGCTACGACAAAAGCTCGGGGAGGCTGAACGAAAACTTTTTCGCGCTGCCGCAGAGAAGCCAGTTTTTGTCCTAGCATCCAAGGCATCGGCCTATAAGCATCATGGGGATGACATGCCAAAATGGAGCATCGCTAACGATTGCGTCATTTACAAATATAAAGTTTCCGGAGAGGATGGTCAGGAAGCCACTTATCGCCTGAATTATGATCCGAAGGTTCTTAACTCGCTGATCAATGGCAAGCTGCTGAACGAGGAAGAAAAAAAGACCCTGCTTAAAACCCATGGATTCCTGCCGCCAGACGAGGAGGAAGCCGATGGATAATGAGACATTCAAATACAAAGACACCACCAAGGTAAAGAGGCCGGTGGTTGAAGGGCTCAGGTATTCGAACGAGATAGCTGCCATGAGTCCAGAGCGTCAAATCTGTATGATGATCCTCGATAAGTGCGCCGACTCGGTCAAGCGAGAAAAACGAGGGCGCAGCAAGGTATGGTTCTGGACATATACGATTGCTGAGACAGGCGGGGTTTATAGTCATGTTACTTTCAGGCAAGCCGACATCACGCCGTTGGGTGTTTTGCCTTTCTTGCGGCGGGAACTGCCATCCAAGTTCCTCGGTTTAGATGACGTTTTGTTAGGCTTGTATGCTGCTATCATCGAGGAGGGGGAAGTCCGCCGATAATTAAGGGGTACGAAATCGTACACCAATATAACTTACAAATAAGAGGGTAAAAAATGACAGTGATAATTCAAAACAATAATTTGCCAATAATGAACTTCCTGCCGCCGAACGGAAAACAGATACCAGGTTTCATCAATATCGGTGGCAAGGCAGCAATCCTCGCTCAAGAAATACTTGACAAGGGTTATGTTTTCGAGATGGAAATCCTACGCGGCAGAGAGATTTCACTGACCATTGCCGACAAGATCATCGAGGACGATGTAGACATCGAGATCACCCTGATTGCCGAGCGTCATGTCAAGATCGGTCTCGACATCTTGATAAATCGGTTCCATGAGCATATGATCAGCATAGGAGCGAGGGCTGGTGGAGTTCAATAAATCATGGCTTGGTGGGCAACAATGGGCGGAATAACAGCAGCAGTTTTGGGGGTAATCGGGGTCTTGACTGCCTTCGATATCTCGCCCCGTCCTTGGGCGACCAGAGCAGAGCATAACGCCCTTGTCATCTTCGTTGGCGCGGCTGAACTGAACCGTGACAATAATGATCTGCGAAAATATCGCCTCGAAATGACCCGCAAGAAATCCAAGATCGATACCCAGGTCGAGAACGGCGAAAAAGTCGAGGACTGGCAATATGACGAACTCTTCGAACTTGAACAGATCATTGACGAGATCAAGGACCAGATCGAGTTCGACAAAGAGTTGATGAAACAAAACGAATGACTTGGCCATTTGACGGGCTTCAGCCGTTCAAATACGGCTTGTTGATGGTTGATCCACCTTGGGAGTTCAAAACCTATTCTGACAAGGCTCTGCGCTCTGCTACGCGCCATTACACCACCATGACTACCGACGAACTCTGCGATCTGCCGGTCGGACATCTCGCCGCCAAGGATTGCGCCCTACTGATCTGGGGAACCTCGCCGCGACTTCCCGATGTTCTTCAGTGCATTTCAGCTTGGGGATTTCAATACAAGGGCAAGGCGTTCTGCTGGGCAAAGACTAATTCCAGAGCTGAAGACTTGCTGACCAAGGAAGGCCGGCGGATCGATGATCCGAAAAACTGGTTCATGGGTCTGGGCTATTCATCCCGAAAGAATACCGAGGACTGCTGGCTCGCCACGACGGGCAATCCCCAGGTTTTAGACCGGAGCATCAGGGAATTGATTGTGGCGCCTGTCAGAGAGCATTCCAGAAAGCCTGACGAGGCTTTTGAGAGAGCGGAACGATTGTTCGCCGGACCAAGGGCGGAAATCTTTTCTCGCCAAAAACGCCACGGTTGGGAAACCTGGGGCAACGAAATAAATAAGTTTGAAGCAAAACAAGATGTGCACGTTTAAATCGTTTGCACGTTGCTTCAATCTTTGCTAGTTTTCACGCGCTGGTCAAATTCCAATAGGTACCCTGTCCGATCCTCCCTATAGGACCATGACCAGCTTGCGGTCCCATAAGTCGGACTTTTAACTTAGTATTTTTTTTGGTTCAGGGAAAGACTTATGGGAAAAAAACTGTTGAGGAGCAGTGGGAAATCCGAGGTCGCCAAGGGCTTCGGATTTCTTTTTTATACTTGAGGAAGTGGCGAATTCGTTTAAAGTGGCTGGGTTAGGAGAAGCAAATGAAGTTAGCAGAAATCAAAAAACTGATTGTTATGCTCGTTGGATCCGTAATCATTATCATCAACACGATCTGGGGCCTCGACCTCTCCGGCCAGGAAGCAGAACTCGCAAAAGCGATTAGCGATGCGGTCACGGTCGTCGTTCTTATCCTGACATCATTCGGAGTCTGGAAAGTGACAAACGCGCCAAAGCCAGAACCGGAAACTGAAGGAGAGATTGACGATGCTAAATAAAGTCCTCGCCCTCTGTCTCACTGCCTTTGTCGTCACCGCTTGCGTGACATCGATCCCAGCCCGCCAACAAGTCGTTCTGACCTGTGACGGCGCTGCAACGACGATGAAAGTTGTCAAGGGCTTTGTTGATACCGGCAAGATCACTGACATCCAGACCCTGCAAGATATCAAGTCAGCGACTATTCTGGTCACCGAGACTTGCCTTGATCCGAGTTTAACCCCTGAAACCGCGCTCGATATCATCATGCCAAAAGTGCTGGTTTTACTGAACGCAAGGGAGGGTGTGTAAATGGCCATACCTATCGCAGCTCTGACAGGCGGAATGGAAGTCGCCATGTTTATGATGAAAGCCGTTAAGCAGGCTCAGTCTGGCGAAATCTCCAACGAAGATTACATGAAGATTTATGCCACCATGTCAAACAATTTACAGATTGCCAGCGGTGAGTTGATCGACTCGATTGACGTCAAGATCGCTGAACTGAAAGCCTTGGAGGACTAATCCCCCAGCCAAGGCCTGCCGGATCGTACCGTCTCTAAGAACACGATCCGGCCACCCATCCTCTGAGGAGCGGATACCATGATGCTATCGAAGAACTTCAGCTTGGCGGAGATGTGTCACAGTGCCACGGCAATCCGTCTGGGCATCGATAATACCACCAAGGACGAAAACACCATCAAGGCGCTGAGAGCGGTCTGTCAGGGCATCCTGCAGCCGGTGAGGGATCATTACGGAATCCCCTTCAGGCCATCAAGCGGGTTCCGTTGTCTGGAACTTAACCGCGCCCTGAAGTCCAAGGATAGCTCGCAGCATATTCTCGGTCAGGCAGTCGATTTCGAAGTGCCGACGGTCAGCAATATCGATCTGGCTCTATGGATCGACAACCATCTGTTTTTCGACCAGTTGATATTGGAAAACTATGTCTCTGGCGATGAAAATAGCGGGTGGGTTCATTGCTCGATCATCGGCGAGAACCGGCGAGAAGTTCTGACCTATTCAGGCGGAAAATTTAAAAAAGGATTAGTCGGTTAGGTCGGGATGCCCAGGAGGAGGAGGACTTTCGCGACACCAACCAGATCAGGAAAGCCGCGGTCGGTTTCAACCAACCAGGCAACAACTGTCACACCAAAGAAATAGATAGCGACTACTTTTTCTCCGATCATACCAGAAACAACCTGTCCACTACCAAGACAATGATGCCAGCCGCGCTGGTCAGGATCGCCCCTTTCGTCATGAGGTTGTTTTCGGTCTTGCTGGCCTTAGTTTCGGTGATCCAAGTCATGGCGTCCTCCGCGTCACTGAGGGCTTTCGACAATTGATCCTCGAGTGACTTAACCCTATCCACCATATTGTCTTCCGACTTGCGAAGTCCAGCGATTCTTTCCTCGGCGCGGGCAATCCGTTCTGCATGGTTATCAGTATTCGTCATTATTCCGTACGATTTTTAGAACTGTTGCCACTACTGCGAAGAAATATTTTGCGATTAATCGGGGTCGGAATAACCCACTCAGGTAGAGCAAATAGACGGCGACATCCAAGGCTAACGCTGCGTAAATATCGTTTAATGAGAACACCATTACCACCACCAAATAGCACCAATATCTGGACCCAGCCGACGACATTTGCCGTATAATCCAACGACTTAATGCCACTAATGCCAAGGAGAGCGGGTATATGGCCTACGATAATCAATAAAGAAATGCTTGCCAATATAATTCTGCCGACAATTGTATTTAATGCAAAGATGACAATTATCATCGCCGCCATAAATTCGACTGCTAGCAAATATTCAGGGGTCTGTCCGAACGGCATGAAAGCACGAACCGGCTGAACATACAGAGCGAGGGAAAGTAGCATCGCAATGCCGACCGCAATATGAGTACGGCGCACAATCATAAGACTGCACGCCGTTACCATTAGTCCCGCAAAGATCATCGAGATCGGTGACATGGGTTTATTTGCCGCCTCCGCTCCGTGGCTGCGGATCGTCTGACTCTGGAATAGGAACGCCGAGCAAGTTCAGGATAACGCCAGCGCGTTCGTGAAGTTGATCGACAGACGCGGCAATTTCAGCCATGCCCTTTGTGGCGGCAGCATCTCCAAGGATCGCATGATGGTTCTGCATTTCCTTGATCTTGTCTTCGAGGCCCCAAAGGATAATTGCTTCGGGCTTGACATCGATATCACCTGGTTTTACTGGTTTTGGCATTTACTAACTCCTCAATTGGGTCTGGTTTACCGTATGGATGATCACCATTATACCGGAGAAATCAATTCAATCTTGTTTTTATTTTATCGAACGGTGCTTTCCAGTTTCCATACTCTTCCTGTCGGAACAGGGTGACGCTGTTATAGTATCGGGTTCTCGGCCCGTCTTCAGCCCATAAATAATATGGCAGGATCGGAATAATGATCCAGGTCTCAACGCCCATGGCGGCGGCAAGATGCGCGACCGAGGTGCAGGAGCTGATCACCAGGGAGCAAGTACTTATGAGCGCTTGGGTTTCAGCCCATGACGCCAGCGGCTCCTGATTAAGCCATAGCGGGACGGCGACATCCTTTTGCAGTGATATCAACCGGCGACGATCGATCCCGCTGACCGCATCGAAAAACTGATCCTCTGGGAAAAGCCGGTGCTGTTGATGCTCGAACTCCGGATTGCCAACCCAGCGCAAGCCGATCTTGCCTTCGCTTTCCCTGGTTCTGGGAATGTAGCTTTTTCCGGTCAGGTCCTCATATTCAAGTTCAAGGGCGACAACAGCTGACATCGAGGGGAGCCAGAAGTCGTAGAACGCGCTCAGAGCGGCGTCATGGCTGATTACGGCAGAAACTCCCACGATATCGTTTAAAATCGGCTCTAGGCCCTCTGAGCAAGCCAGAATGACCCTGCATTTGTACTTCTTGGCCAGGATAGTGGCGAACCTCGCGCCATGTATCTGATCACCGAAGCCGCCTTCGAGGTTGAGAAGCACCGTGACACCATATCGCTGATACCAGATCGGCTTGCTAGTTCCAATATGACGATTGCCGAAAACGTTAATCTGGCGACCGGCATCGAGGGAGCGATGACCTTCGAGGAGCTTGCCCCGCTGCAATTCATACCAGCCACGATTAAAAGCCGCTCGAGGACAGTCAGGGGTTTCCAGGATTAACCGTTGAGCGATTTTCCAGCCCTTCTCAAAGTCGCCATTCAATCCGGCTTCCAGCTGGTCATCGAGTAAAGCTGAGTTATCAAACAAAGGCGAATTTATCATTTATACCTGTCTGATCCCGTACGTTGACGAAGAATAAGCCGACACAGAAGCCCAGTCGGTCAAAGCACCAATTTGAATTGGAGAGCTGACGTCAGAATTGCCGAATCCCAGTCGCCCTGAATTACCCCGACCGCAAGCCCACAGGGTTCCGTCTGTCTTGATTGCCATCATATGTTCGGTAGCATAGGTGAGCTTATCCCAATCCGTCAACGCTCCGACCTGGACCGGAGACGAAACGGCTGTTGTATTCTCCTGACCAAGCTGACCGAATTGATTCCTTCCCCATCCCCACAAGGTTCCATCTGTTTTGATTGCCATACCACCATTATTTTCACATTCGACGAATAGCCAATCCGTTAGCGCCCCCACCTGAACCGGTGAACTGATATCTGTTGTATTTCCTTGGGCTGTTCGTCCGTCTGCTCCATCTCCCCACGACCACAAAGTTCCATCTGTTTTAATGGCAAAAGTGAAACTGGTTGCACAAGATACTTGCGCCCAATCGGTTAGAGCACCTATTTGAACTGGAGATGAAAGATCAGTAGTTGAACTATTTCCAAGTCTGCCGAAAGCACCCTCACCCCAAACCCACAAGGTATTATCTGTCTTGACGGCAGCAGCGCCGTTGTTCATTGAATCGACTTGTCCCCAATCAGTCAAAGCGCCGATTTGAACAGGTGATGATAAATCAGGGGTTATCGTGCCATTGCCGAGACCGCCAGCAGCCGCCCTTCCCCACGCCCATAATGTCCCATCGGTTTTTATTGAATGGCCGGTGACCACCGTTCCGCCGACCGTTGACCAATCAGTTAGAGCGCCAATCTGAACCGGCGACGATTTATCAACGGTTGTTCCATCACCTAATCGACCGTTGCCAGCCTCGCCCGTTCCCCAAAGGGTGCCATCCTCTTTAACAAAATGAGCAACAGAGCTGCCGCCGAATACCCCTGACCAATCCTCAAGCGCCCCGACCTGAACAGGGGACGAATAAGACGTCGTATTTAGGGTTCCAAGTTGACCGACATTATTGAATCCCCAGACCCACAAGCCTCCGACTCCTGAAGGAATAACCGGAGGAGGGAAGGCAAGCCCGAGACTAAGGCCGTAGTAAACAGTGCCACCATCAACAGTATAAAATTGAAGATAGTCGACACCGGAGGCGGTCAACGTCGGCGCGGAACCACCAGCCCATTGAACACTTGCGGGCCAATTAACTGTTTGCGATCCGCCATTGGTCAGCAGGAGGGTGAAAGCGGTTTCAATCAGGGTGGCTTGCGGATTGCTGAACGTGAAAGTTGTCGCCGAAGTGCTGACTTCTGCCGTGACCGCCACTCCCAAAGCAATATCGATATCCTGAGTGCCACCGCCAATATTGCCGATCTCATTTACCGTCACATCACCAGTGACCGTCGCGCCGCCCATATCGTAGATGCCAGCCGCCCCTGAATACATCACCTTCATGTCGCCCGCCTCGATGTCGACAGTGATCCCGCTTGACTGTTTGACCGTGGCTATATCGTCCGTATTATTTATGACCATGAAAGGCCGAGTGGTCGAGGGAACAGTGAAGTCAAAAGCGCCGGCTGAAGTGCCACCGATAATATGAAAGAAATTGCGGGTGAATTCTGTTGCCGAGACAACGATACTAGCGGAGCCGTCATGGGTTGCAATTTCATTAGTGAGGGCAAGATCAAGCTCGTCGTCAGCAAGATTGCTTGTGGTCGATTTCGCGGTTTGCGTTCCCGTCATCTGTGTAAGATTTAATTCACCCATAGTTTATACCTCACGAACACCACCACCATTTGAGGCACCAGCCGCCGCCAGAAACCAGTCAGTTGCCGCCCCGATTTGCACTGGTGAGGATTTTGAAACTGTCGTTCCATCTCCAAGTTTACCACTTACGCCAGCACCACAAGACCAGAGACTGCCATCTGTCTTGACCGCAATCCAGTGAGCATCACCGGCTTTAACCGACGCCCAGTCTGTGAGAGCGCCAATCTGGACCGGCGAGGAGATATCTGTTGTATTTCCCTGACCGGTCGCCCCGTTACCGGAATCGCCAAACGCCCAGAGGGTGCCATCTGTTTTACAGGCAACCGTGAATTCATCGCCGCAAGCGACTTCCTGCCAATCTGTCAAGGCTCCGATCTGCACTGGAGAGGAGAGGTTCGGCGTCGTCGTTCCGTTTCCGAGCTTGCCGTTCGCTGCCGCGCCGAAGGCCCACAACGTCCCGTCTGTTTTGACAGCTAAAGTATGTCGTAATCCGCAGGCGACTTGCGCCCAGTCGGTCAAGGCCCCTACTTGAACCGGTGAAGATTTATTGACGGCAGACCCATCGCCTAATTGACCGAAGGCAGCAGCGCCCCAGGTCCAAAGTGTTAAGTCTGTTTTGACCGAGGCGGCGAAGTTATCACCGCAAGCAATGGTGTTCCAATCGGTCAGAGCGCCGACCTGAACTGGTGAGGATTGATTAGTCGCCGCGCCATTCCCCAAGCCGCCAGAAGTACCGGAGCCGAACGACCACAAGGTATTATCTGTCTTGACGAAGGAGCCATGATTTAAGCCAAGCGACAATTTATCCCAATCGGTAAGCGCCCCGATTTGACCAGGCGATGATTTATCAACGGTTGTTCCGTCGCCAAGACCACCGTTATTGCCTTCGCCCCACATGAACAACAAGCCATCTCTGACCCCGCCGGAATGATCTGCACCATAGTCCAGGGCATCCCATGTCGAAATCGCCCCGACCTGAACCGGTGAGGATTTTGCAACAGTCGTGTTATCACCGATTTGACCAACGGTACTAATACCCCAGCTGAACAGATCGCCAGCCAACGACGGGATAACATCACTTAGGTCCAGGGCGATTGCCCTGCCATAAATCAGGGTGCCACCATCAACAGTCACGAACTCCAATATGTCTGTTCCCGCCGTCGTCAGGGTTGGCTCGGTATCGTTCGGCCAGACAACATTAAGCGGCCAGGTTACCGTCTGAGAACCACCGTTCAGGAGATACAGACGAAACTTGCCTTCCAATCCGGTAATTGGCCAATTGCTCATAGTGAAGGTTGTCGCAGAAGTATCGACTTCAGCCGTGAAAACCTTGCTGACATCAAGATCCAAATCCTGGGTGCCGCCGCCGATTGCCCCCAAAGCCGTCACCGGCAGGAACCCATTAGGAGCGCCGCCTGAAATCGCATAGACGCCAGCCGTACCGGAATAAAGAAAACGGCTGTCACCGGCCTCTATATCAACCGTCGTGCCGCTGCCCTGAGTAACCGTCGCCGTATGCGCCGCATCATTTGTTACCATAAAAGGACGATCAGTCGCCGGGATCGTGAAGTTGAAAGCCGTGGTCGAGGTGCCGCCAATAAGGTGGTGCATGTTCCTGGTGAATTCGTCAGCTGTAACCGTGATATTTGCCGAGGCATCATAAGTGGTTATTTCATCAGCCAGCGCACTTTCAATTTCAGCGTCAGCATCATTTGAATACAGATACTTATTGTTCTGGCTTGCTAGGATTGTTTTTAAATCTAAGTTACCCATTTTAATTCGTTCCTGTTGCTGGATATCCTCGGCCTACTGCCGAACTGATCTGGTAGATGGTGGTTGAATACAGACCTGGGTCTGGGAATCCTGTCTCCGCAGGGAAGTCAGCTTCAAACTCTGCCACCGTATAACTAAAACTCGTCGCATCATTCACTGTTTTTGTCTGGGTAACAAGTCCGACCGTGATTTCAAGAACGTACTGCTCCAAGGTTTCTGAATTCGGGATCGTTGGCGTGTCGTCCTGCCATGTCGCTGAAAGCCTGTTTCGCCGCTCCCACGTGGTATCGAGCGTCGTCACATTATCAATTATTTCGAGCTGGGCAACGCTGTATGGTTTGAGGTGATTGCCAATCCAGGTGACCGAGGCAGTGTTGCCGCTCGTCGCGCCATAATGCTGAGAATAGAATGAAACGCGCAAGTTCAGTTCAGCCAGCAAGACAGGCAGCTTGACGAGATTGTTCAGAGCCAGTGGCGTGAACAGATCGCCGCTGGTATGGGTACCGGTTGCCCCTTCCGTCCCGCGCCGTCCTCGAAGTAAATCAGATAGCGTAAAAGTGCCATCGAGGTTATCTACTACCGTTGCGTACTGAAGCAATTCGTCGCCGATCAAACAGGCATTGGTCAGCCCGTCGTTCAGGGTGGTGAGGTCTGAGGAAACCAGAGTATCAGAAGTCCTGACAATGACCGAGTTTGTTTCGTCGGTCAGCTCGGCAGGGTGGTCTGCAAGCAAGGTCGTCGTTGCGCCCTGATTTGTCACGAGTTCCAGAGAGGTAAGATACGACCGCGATCCGCCGCTACTTTCCCGATAAATTTCGGCGCCCCTGAAGCTGGTCTGCTGACAAGAGATTGCGGCATAAACAAAGGCATTGCTGGAATCATTGCTATCAACGTCCCACAGGGCATTAAGATCGAGGAGGAGCAATTGAACCGCTGGTGTATCGAGAAGGTCATTGCTCAGATATCCCTGACCGGAATCGGCAGGAACATTGGAAACATAGGTTCCGTCATCAACCTGGGTTAAGCCAGTCTCCATCGAGAGGTCAGCGCCAATGGCGTTCTGATCAATCCTGACTTGATGAACCTTGCCGTTCGCCGTGACCGAGATAACGTCAGAGGGATCGAGCGCCAGGTATTTCCATCCCCACCCTGCTTTGAATTTGGTCCGTTCCGCCCAGTTTGCATACAGAACCTTGTCGGCGATCTGCTTGGCTGTCTCTGCGGTGAGGGCAATCGGCAAGCTCTGGTTTGCTGCTGATCTTGAATACATCGTCGGTGTCGGCAGCTCTACCCGCCTGGAAGTGGTTCCAGACTGTTCGTAATTCCGTTCAACATCGGTGAAATTTAAATGCACGGCAAGGGGCAGCTCTACCTCCTGGATCCTCGATTCCGGCAAGGTCTCTCCGCCGATCCTCTTCAGGTCGTCTTGTGGGATACTGAGAACAGACGACGATCCCCGCAGAACCGCCTTGAAAATGAAGTCGGTTTCGATCAGGTCGAAGGAATAAGCGGTCATCAGTGGCGCGAGATAATTCACGCCGGTCATGGCTTGATTGACGACATATCCTGGCACAATGATGCCGACCAGTGCCGTTACGTCGTAGTCTGCTGCCGTCAAGCCTTCCGCTTCGATAATATCGGCGACAATAACGGCAAGGTCGACACCGCCGCTGGTGATGCGCTCCGGAAAGATTTTATAGAAATGCTCCCCAAGCCCTAACAAATAGCTAAAGGTGCCGAAAACACCATTCCGTTCGTAATCTACTTGCCACCGTGAACCTGAATTAAATGCGGACGAATTTTCCAATCCCCAAGGATTTCCAGTGCCGAGTTCAACATCCGTAATTTCACCACTAATAGTATTAACCCAGGTCGCTGTATTATTAATCGCTGGCACATAGACATATCCATCCCTCGGATGCCCTGAGTATTCAACATTAATGCTATCCATGCCTCTTTCGTGAGTAGAGCCGTCAGCGAAAATATAGAACCTCTGTCCGAGGACTGGCTGGTTCAGTTCGTCAAGATTGATTTGCAGCCATGCGTTTGGCGTCATCATGTCGAGGGTCTGGGAGTCGTTATCAAACGCACTGATTTCCCAATCCACATTGCCGGTCTGCAAGCTATCAGGTCCGACGACATCTGCCAGTTCGTAAAGAAACTGTGTAAATTCGATATCGGTTCGCCAGTCAGGAGGATCGGCGTCGAGCGCATAAGCAACCGCACTCATAATATCTTCCTGCAATACGTGGTTCAAATACCATTCGTTAGTGACGATATTGATGTCCCGCTTGTACTGGAACCAGACTGATTTGCTATCCTGGGCAAATGCACCTGTTTTCGTGCCAGAGGCAACGCCAGTATCAAGTTCGTCAGTATGGCCATAATATTGCAGTGAATCCCGATCATAGAAATGGACAACCTTATTCAAGTAGTCACCAACTGCGATAACAGTCACATCAAGCTCGAACTCGTAATCAAGTTCACACCCAAATCGCCACCGCTGCGCCTCTGTTCCAAACGCATGTTCTACGCTCCCAAGCACCGCGCCGGTTTCGCCGTGGATTACATAATATCGGACACTGTCGGCGCAGTGAATATTGCCCAGACTGTCATACATGAACACCGTCCAGATGTCGAAGTCGAGCCGCCAAGTCTCCTCCATGGTGACATGGTTATAGGCGAACAGAAGAAAATCTGAATTGCAGCAAGCGCGGTCGAATTCAGGACTGAAATAATGAATATCAGAATTGAGGTTGTCGACCTCGTTGAACATCTCAAGTGACGGATAGACATTGGTGGCGTTTTTGGTCACGAGGAAACTGAACGTCGGGATACGGTTGCCGTAATCCTCTAACTCGAAGTTCTCCATTACCACATAGGCTAAGCCCCGATAGGCCGGTGTATTCGCTTCCCCGACATCAGCTGCAATAACGCTCGATGGCAATTGTGTTTCGGTTCCCTTGAAAACGCCAAGCGTAAACTTCGCCGGTTGAATAGGCTGAGTAGTTGAGTCTCCCTTGTCATAGATAATTCTATTATCAGCCCAGATTCGAACAACGTCGTCAATCTCGCCCTCACATAAGCCGATAGCAAAGGAGGCCTTGTAACTGTAAGTCGTCGTACCGCCAGTGCTTGACCCCTTGCCGCCGCCTGAACTATGGGCAGTCTCTATTTTATCGGTCGACCAGATCATCATGCCAGAAACGGTCGTGGTGCCGTAGAGCCTTGATATACTGCTGCCATATGTCGCGGTCGTGACGCCGACATCTTTCAGTCTTGGACCATAGATATCGGGAGTATCAGGAGCGAAGACAACAGAGCCGACGGCGGCACCGATAGCCGCCCCTGTTCTTGCTCCTTCAGCTCCGCCGAAATATCCGCCGATTGCGGCACCGCCGAGGGTAAATGCGAGTTGGCCTACCTGACCCATGAAAACACTCCTGATATGCGCTGACCGATAGCATCAAGCTCTGTCTCCGTGACCTTTCTGGCCGTGAGATAGGCATGAATGATCGTTCGCTGACCATAGCGATTGGTTGAGGCAATCCCGATGTGTCTGCTGGTGTCTTTCGAGAAAAACAGGATGTCGCCGTCTTCGATCTGATCGTCGGGTTTTCTGGTAAATCTTGTTTGCAGGGCACGAAGCAGTTCACGTTCCTTGGAATTGCGCGTATAACCGAGCCTGTCCTGCGCGTCGAAGCCCATATCAGCGAGAACCATTACCACCAGCCCGACGCAATCAATGCCCGTCCTTGATCGCCCCTGATCCCTATACGGCACATTCAGATAGGAGCGGGCGACTTCAATGACATCGAGATCTTTTTTTTTCGTCATCGTCTTGCAATCGAGAATAAGAACCGATCTCCTGGACTGTGCGGAAAGCCTCTAAAGTTAACAACATTGTCGAAGACATCACGGCAAGTCGAGAGGAGCTTGTCACAACCTGGGTAGACGCTGACCGTATCGCCCACCTCGATAGTCTCACCGGCTGGCAGATACAAAACGATTGTCTTGGTCGACAGGGTCCAGCTTATCACTTCTAATGATCTGCCAATGTTCGCGCCGCTGGTGAAGGTCAGAACACCAAGATTGAAAGCATTATCGGCATTGGTGGCCGTGGTCAGGGTGAAGGTCGTCCGATCAACCACCGTGGCGACGGTATCGACAACGGTGAGGGCACCGACATCGACCTGGCACTTGGCATCGCCCAGATCGACGCCGCACTCAGGATAGTATTTATCGCCAATGGTTCCGGCGAAGTATTGAGACATGCCACGTAATTCAATCGAGAAGGAATTGTTATCCCGCAGGATTGCCTCACCCAGAACACCGCGCTGAATAGCAATCGATCCGTCTGCGATGGATTCATAATTGACGACCGAGACAAAAATATTTGCATAGTCGAACAAGCCATTCCTGATCTCGTCCTCGTTGATCTGGGTACTGGCTAGAATTCCGATGACATCCAGATTATTTACACCCAGGTTGTTGTCGTTTTCAATCGCCGTGGTGCTGAAACCGGTCTGGGCTTCGTATATATCTCCTTCAAAGGTCAGGGCTGTATCGTGATTGGTGAAATAGAGTTCGACCAAATCCTGCCTGACAATCTTCCAGAGGACGGCGAGGGTGGTGACTTCCAGATCAAGGTGCGTCTGTAAATTGGCGCTAACTGTTTTCATCAGATAGCCTCCAATGCCACGCGGACTTCAACAATCCGCATCTCGGGAATTTGCAGGGCGGTTTCGAGAAACGCAATCATATTCATCTCGTCAGTATCGAACCTGACCGGCACATCAAACTCGCCGACAACGCCGACTGAAAGGGTGTCCAGAGGAGCAACATCAAAGGTGATGACCCCCGTCACCAGATCAACGGCGACGCCGGAGACTTGCAGAACGCCATCGACATAGACTTCAGGGGTTGCGACCGGCAGAGTGATCGCCCTGCTGTACGTATAAGACCCCGAAACATAGCGCCGGAAAATCTGGAACTGCGTGACAATTCCATCAGCGACGGCGATTTCTTGTGGTGTCCCTGTTGAGCCGATCTCGTAATCGGTCCAATCCTTGAACCTGAAACTGTTTGCCCGCCCCTGCCTTGCATAGAAAAAATCAATTACGTCCTGCTGGTTTTGCTTGCTATCAATGCCATAGGAAATATCCCATGATCCGCGTGTTCTGCTCCAATCAATATTCCGCTGTTCGAATCCGGAATCGAGAACCAGGATCGTTGTCTTGAATTGCGGTCCACCGGAGGCACCGCGCTCGACATCCTCGGGCAATCTTTCGTCATGAAAAGTCATAGTTTATTGTCCGTTTCTCGCTCTTGAACGCGCCAATGCTACTTGCGCCCTTGTCAGCAGTTGGGTTTCGCTACGCCGGAAGCTATCGGCATCAGGCGTGGTAATGTTGAAGTTTATGGTATTGCCGCTGCCATCACTCTGACCAGGTTTGTTGATCGTGACCGTTTCGTTTGGTGAGGCCCTGAAGGCGACCAGCTGACTGTCTGTGCCACCATGACCGCCAACCTCGAAACTACCGCCATTGGCAAAGGCAGGAACGAAGTCGCCCGAGAATCCGGTGCCGCCTGTCTGCTGGGCGAACTGGGTGCCGACCGTCTGCCGACCGACGCCGCCGCCGCCTGCAAGCCCTCCGAATAATCCGGCTATGGCGCCGAATAACCCACCGCCTGTTTGCTGTCCACCGATCTGAGCCGCCAACGGTCCGGTGATCTGCTCACGGATGGTCAGGCGAATAAGGTCCTCAAGGATGCTATCGACCAGTGACTTGAAGTCCAGCTTGCCGGTTTTGACGAAATTGACCAGCGCATCCTCGGCAGACTTGAAGGCATCGACCACCGTTGTTTCCATCAGGGTAGCGAGATCGCTAAACTCCTCGTTGATCGATATCAGGCCGCGCTCTAACCCGCTTTGTGCATCTTTCTGGGTAGCCAGATAAGCCTTGCGAAGTTTCAGCACTTCCTCCTTGTACTTCTCCGTCGATATTTTTCCCTGGTCGAGCAGCTGCTTCAGTGTTTTCAACCCGTCATTGTAGTCCGTCTGTGGCCCCTGAATCCTCTCAAGGACCGCGTTCTGCTTTTCGAGTTCGCTATTGGATTGCACCAGGCTTGTAATCAGTTCCTTCTCGGCAACCGTCAGCTTCCGCTTGGCGATTTCCGCCCCTTGGATCAGGGCTTCCCGAATACGGCGCTCCTCTGAATTCAGCTTCAGCAATTCATTTTCGTTTTTCAGGTCTTGCAGGAACTCGCCGAACTTCTCCTGCTCCTTCGTCACCGTCGCCGGAACCTTGTTGGTGCCGGTTTTCAGAAGCTCCTTGTTGGCATTGGCCTGTTCCAGATCGGTCTTTTCCTTATCCCGCAATCGCTGGGCGGCTCTGGCATCTGCTTTGCCTAAAACATTATTGACCAGGTCCTCGGCAACCGTGACCGACTTGAACCCCTCTTCAAACGCCTTGGCGACGTTTTCACCTAACGCTGCCGCCCCGCCTTGGAATTCTGACCGGATAGGATCGAAACTGATTTTCTCAATGGTTCCAGCACCAATGAATTCAGAGACTCTGTTTATGATGTCGATGGTATCGTTGGCAAAGTCAGTCACCACCCCGCCAATGAAGTTAAACGCCCTGATAAAAATATCGCCGATAGCGTCGGGAAAGGCGTTCCACAAAGCAATAACGGCATTAAAGGCACCCTTGAACAAGCCGAGGATTCCATCGTTCCATTTAGCCACGGCGATCAAGGCACCACGCAATGAGAATTCAAGCGGTCCGAAGATGCCTTCGAAGAACGCCGCGATCTGCTGGAAGGCCGGTTCAAAGATATCAAGCATGGCCTGAAGTCCCTCGACAATGGTATCGAAAGTCGCCACGAACAGGTCTGCAAGGGTTGTTATTCCGTCGCCAGATAGCATGATCTGATCAGAGAAGGAGATCAGGAGAGAAATACCCACCGTGAGGGCTGTCAGAAGCGCACCAAGCGGGTTGGCGGCGATTGCCAATGTGAGCAGCCTAATTGCCCGAATAGCGGCTGGAATCGCCTCCGCTGCGAACTTGATGCCGATTGCGATAGCCGCAGCACCGAAGATACGCGCAAGGGTTTCGACATTGTTGCCGAGAAAAATAATCGCCTTGGCAAAACTGGAGGTAATGCCAAGCCCAGAATCAAGCTCGCCAATAAATCTGATCACCTGGTTATTGAAAACCTGGAAAGCCTGACCGACCGTCGGGACCGACTTTGCGAACTTTTCTGTCAATTCCTCTCTGGCTAACTTGAAAGAATTAAGGACGACGTCAGCCGAGATTTTACCCTCCTTGCCCAAGGCCCGAAGCTCACCGCGAGTAACACCCATTCCCTTGGCGATGACATCGGCGACGACGGGGAGTTGTTCGAGAACAGACCGCAGCTCGTCACCACGCAAGGTTCCAGAGGCAAGACCCTGTGATAACTGGATCATAGCGGCATTGGCTTCAGTCGCACTCGCACCGGACAATAGCACCGCCTGGTTCAGGCTTTCCGTGAAGTTCAGGGTTTCGTCCTGACTGATCCCCAGGTCTTTCACCGCCAGCGCGGTCCTGGCATAGACTTCGGTTGTTGCCTGGAAAGACGATCTGGTTTTGTTCGAGATGGCAAACAGGCGATCCGTCACCGCTGCCAGCTGAGCCTGACCGGTGGTCACAGTTCGAATTCTGTTCTGCAGGTTGGTGAAGGTATCAGCGAGTTTAATGGCACCGCGAACGATTGCCGCTGCGCCGATAGCACCCAAGGCGCGACCGAGGAGCTTGACCGCACCTTGGGTTTTCGTAGCCGTTCTACCAATGCCGTCAAGCTCTCGCTTTACGACTCTGGCGCCGGTCTCCGAAACTTTAATGGTGATAAATTCTGTTGCCATTACTTAACTACCTTTTTATTCCGCTGCAAGGCATTCACTCTGGCGATTGCCTTTTCCACAAACATTGCCGGTGCCTGAGCCGAACTGCCCTCGTTCAGAAATCCAATGTACGGCAAATTGTTCGAAAGGTAAATTGGCGCACCGAGCGGCGATGCCTCCGCTGCAAAGCGGTTACTTGTGATCCTCCCCGCGCCGGTCTTGTCAGTGTCCGTGGTGGTTTCTCGGGTTGGCGAGGACGGGGTCAGGAACCAGTTGTTCCGCGCCCTGCCGGTATCGACGGGTGTTTCAAGTATGATGATATTGGAAAGCAGGGTGGCGGTTTCGATCACATGCTTGTCGACGTTGACTTCGATGCGACGGGCGAGGGCTTTAATGTTGCGAACAAAGATTGGTAATGACATTGAAACCACCTCTAACTTTTAGTTTTTGCTTGCTGCCACTTCAGCCAAATCCCATCCAATTTCGATACATGGTAGTGCATATCCTCCGCCTCGTCAGCATCTAACCCCAGGTGAATACAATATTCCTGTATCGTATGCCATGCTATCGGTCCCAACGACATTCCTAATTGCCGCGAATTGTTGAGATCAAAAAAGCCATTCAGGAACATTTCAAGCCCTAAAAACAGGCGAGGTGCGTTCTGGATAGACTGAGGCAACGGAAGCCCCCTTCGCGTTGCCTCTGCTATGATCTTTTCTTCAGTCGGCCCCTGCTCCAACATGTAGAGAAGGACCGCGCCTAGTTTCCCGCGTCTTCCTCGTTGATGACAACTCTGAACAAGGTGATTGATCCGGCCTGTTCCTGGATATCGGCGAACAGATCGGGAAGGGCGACAAAGGTAGCAATAATATTATCAACCGTGAATTGGAGGAGCTTGCCGTCCTTGCCTTCGATGCCTTTCTTCCACTTGCCATCGACTTTGGTTTCCCAATTAAAGACGACCGATTCAGCAAAAACCTCGCGTAAGAGGTTCAGCGCCTTTTCATCGGTGATCGTTTCTGTCTGGATAGCGCGGCGATGCTTTTTTGACTTCGCCGCCAAAATCCGCGCGTACCGTTTGTTAGAGCCACCAGCGCGGCCAATAGTGACCCTGAAATCACCGTAGTCGACAATGACGCCTTTGCTTTCCAGGCTAGTGTCGGTCTGAAATTGATTATACATGGACATGAGCTTGCTCCTCTGTAGCTCGTTAATGGATTAATCCCTTATACATCCGCCGCGTCTGGCAGATAATCGAAGAATACCATTAGTGCCGTATAATCTAGGGTGCTGTCAATAAGCGCCGCTGTTGCGGCATCCATTTCAAGCGGCAAGGTGATCGGCTGATCCTGCTCGACATTCGGTCTGGCATCGCCCAGCGAGAGCAGCGGCAGATCGAGGACAAGCCCTGTATTGTCTTTCGACATTGCCATATCGATCGTGATATCGACATTGTTCCGCACAGCTGATACTGCCGCCACATCGGCGAAGTAAGCGGTGATCGATCCGCCAACCTCAAAAGTGCCGGCAGTCACTTCGAACGATCCCAAAACGCTGACCGCTTTATTCGGGACAACGTTGTTGTTGATCGATATCGTCAGCTCCTGGGCAAAGGCAAAAAGCGCAGCCGGAGCTTCGTCACCCGCGACCACCTGGGCCAGACGAATCCGGCTGAAGTCTGAAGAGGTGTTCAGGGCATCGGATTCAACGAGGGCTTGACGGGTGCCGGATTTAACGCCGGTTGCTCCGGTTCTCTGCTCACTATCAGCAGCGACGAACGTCAGCGAGGACGTCAGCTTGTCAGCCGTCGGGATGTTGAAGGTGAATTCATTGGGAACCGCGCCGGTCAGATACTCAGACTGGATTTCGGCTGGCAACGCGGTATCAGGCGCACCAAGAGTTCGTTCGAGATTGTAGGTCCGTCGGACGATCAGGGTGCCAAGCTCGTTCTTCAGAACCCGTCCGACATAAAGATCAATCAACAGGCCGGTGCCAGTTTCTACAACCATCGTTAAATCACTCTTGTCAAGTGTCAGTTCCGTTGCCGTGATCGATCTGATCCGCTTGAACCCGTTATTGGCAGCATTAACGAATTGGTTTGCCGCCAGATCGCCACCAACGAAAATCCATTCCCCAGGAATCAAGCCAAGGGTTGTGAAATCCAAAGTGCCGTTTGAGAAAATGACTGGCAGGGAGCCGGAGACGACAACATCAAGATCGCCAGAAGCCGCTCGGGTGGCGACATTGACCACCTGGGCATCGGCTGGTGTTGTTTCAGCCGTGAAGGTCGAGCCAGCGAATTCGAGCGATACGTTCGTATTAACCGTCACGATCTGGGCAACCAGATTGTTGGTATCAGTCAGCATGTTCTGGGTCTGGACGAAATCGCCAACCTGAAATCCGGTGGTGTCTGCCATGGCCAGTGTGTCAGTGCCGCCAACTGTCAGGGAGGTAATCAACTCCTCGCCCTTGCGGCGCAGATCGGCAAAGAAGAATCCCTGCAACAAGTCCTGCATATTGGTTTGCGTGAAGTCGGTATCGAAACCGCCTGAAGCATCGAGGTCAGTGACCACGCCTTTCTTGCGCTGTCGGGAAGCATTGATCGGATTACGGGCGACGGTAGTGATCGCGCCGCCGAAATCGTTGTAGGTATTTGGCTCTAGCGGAATCCAGATCGGTGTTACCGGCAGGACCTTGAAAGACTCTTCCTCGGCATAGGAAAGTCCAGTGATGTTACTGTCAATTTTTGTAGCGTCGACCATTTAATTTCTCCTGAAGGAAGGTCACTTTAATTCGTCATATTCGAAGTCAACAAGGAAATTTATCTGGAACCATTCTCCGTCTGGTCCTACCTCGTTAATTCTTCCGTTTCGGAACCATGTTCCTAAAGGCGAGGCGACACCATCATAGGCATCGGCGACCACCTTAGCTAAAACATAGCCTTGGTTCAAGCCTTCACCTTTCGGAACGAATATTTGTGCAACGAAAATACCCGTCCGACCGAAGCGGGCAATGCCGCTATCACCAAACGCCGTCTGACCGCCATCAACAGTCTGAAGGGTCACTCGTGCCCACGGATCAGAGCCGGTCGGGATTTTCCCGCCTACATTCGGATAAAGCGCGATAAAGCCGGTCGTATCCCATGCCGCCTTAAACAGGGAAAAAATATCGGTCTGGGCTTCGGCAAAGGTAGCAGTCATCGTTTTACTCCTACAAACCAGAGCATACTGGTGCTGCCGGGAAATAACTGCTCTGTCTCGGTAATCATCCAGCGGGTTCCGGCATCGATGACCTCATGGAAGGTCGACAGGTCACTGGCAAAGGTGGCACCTGGGGCAATGATCATGATTTTCTCTGTTCTGGTGTTCAGGGTGAACTTGTCAGACGAGATCCCGAGCTTAGTAGAGCTTTCCGGCTCCACAAACACGGCAGAGACATCCACCGAGGCATTTGGTGCCCCTCTGGCGTCAACTGGGCCTAACCACGGCTCACTGGCGCTCTGAAGCGTTTCATCGAATTGAATGATCGTGATGGCGCGGCCGTTGGCGATGACCAGCGATTGCGCTTTATTGGCAAGGGCAACGTAATCAACCACGGGACACCCTGCCAGCTGGGAAGAGGTAGTCATTCAGCAGACGATCAGCAGCCGGATAGGGCGTCAACAATTGATCCAGGGCGCCGCCCGCTGAATATTTGGTCTGCTCCTCAATCGGTCCTACCTTCGTGAACTTCTCCGTGACCACCTTGCCAGTAGCATCGACCGTGGGGTCATTATACAAAAGTGCTGCCTGTGCCCTGTCTGCATATTCTGCCATGGCTTGTTTGAGTTTAAGGGGAATTCCAATTACCGGTTGGCCGTCATAATTGTATAACCCGTTGCGAGGGAATTCAAGCGGCTGGCTTCCAGCATCAATGCCATTCTGAAAAGGCGTTAATGCACCACCACCAGTTAGTGAAGAACTGAGTGGGATATCATTTCCAGACTCACCTTGAAGTGCTGCTGTCAATATCATGGCGTCGGTTGATCCATCCGCCAATGCAGCCAATAGTTCTGAATTAGCGGGTGTTAAATTAGGGATACCACTGTTGATCGCATCAATCGTTGCTTGAACAGTTTCTGCCAGCGTGCTTTCAATTTCAATTTGATATTGGCTGAGGGTGGTTAGTGCCGCTTTGTATGTATATGTTATACTTCCTGCGGTGAAAGTGTCATCAGCACTTGGATTTGCATTGAAGGAAGCGAGACCTTGTGCGCTAACCCCGTCAAAAACTCTAAGTTTCACGCCTTTGAATCGTGACCGCCAGCGGGTATCAATATAGCTCGTCGCCGCCAATACAGCCGCATCTTGAACCGTCGTGCCAGCCGCATCCCAATCGGTGTTCCGATTTAATTCGGTAAGATAGGCAGTCACAAAAGCAACAGATGCATAAGCATTCGCTGTTCTAACACCGCCGCCTGTTTCTAATATGACCGCCATGGTTTATTGACCTCCGGCCATCTTCTTGCCGTTGCCCTTGCCGCCGTTTGCCGTCATCCCGATCCCTTCGGGCACTGGTTCGACTTTGAGTTCAGGAGCGGGCGCTGGTGGCGGCACCTTGGATGCCTGAACAGCTTGTTGCAGGGTCAGGGCGGTCGCCACGGATAGCTGCTGCAGGTTCAGACCGGTGATCGGTATTTCGTTCAGTGTTTTGGTGAGCAGAGCGATCTGATCTTCGGAAAGAGTGACGGTGATTGCTGGGGTCATCGTTAGGGCTCCAATTAAGTTAGAATTCCGAGACTCTACACCATCGCGCTTTCTGTTCAAAAGATTTTAATTATTCTGATCTCACAATGAAAAATCAGTCAGTGTAATTGTTGAAGGTGTCGCTGTTGCTTTTACCTCTAACCTGAACTCATCCCCAGGATTAAGGAAAGCAGAGCAGTTTAGTGATGCGGCACCAGTGGCTGTTGAAATCGACCTCTTGACGGTGTGAGGGTCAAACGCTGGCGTTCCCGTTGTTTTAAACAATCTGAATTGATGCTCAACAGCACCACCGGTTTTAACCATGGAGATTGAAGGATTCATTTTTATAGTAAGCGGGTCAATGCCTTCATAGCGTATCAATCCGCTTATTTCGTCAATCAGGGTAAAATTCTGGTTTGTGTTACCGTATACCAATGCAACACCAGCGGTTCCGAATACAACAGCGCCCCACGCCGTTGTAGTGGTTGTAGTTGTCACATTATCCGCAACATTAAATGACGGTGCAGGGTTGCTGTCTTGCTGTGTTCCATTATTGAAAGTATTGACGTATTTGCTGGTATGATCTAGCGAGCCATCATTCCAGGTTCCCGCTGTTTCGGCTGTTGACCACTCTATATTAACCTGGAACGCACCCGCTACTACATTGTAGATAGTGCTACCGTAATTGTAGTCTATCGTATCGGTGATCAATACATCGTCAAGTTCAGATAGACCGTGAGCTGCCGACGTAACCGTGACGGAATTAGACAAGAAACTTCCTGTGTCTGCCCCGTTATAATCGACGTTAGTTTCAAAATATCCAGCGCCTGTCGCCGTGATGGTAGCCGTGACGTTATCATAATTGGTGAAGGTTGACAGAACCACCCGCTGACCAACATAGAGCGTTGGAGGCGCTGCAAAGTTAAATCTTGCTACACCCGCATTATCTGTAACGCTTGTCACCGCTTCCGCTGGAACCGAAGCATCTGCAAATAATGTTATTGCGCCTGTATCACCTGTTTGGAAGAACGTTTGACCATCTGCAAGAGTGACATTCATGCAAGTGACCGGCGCTTCGGTAATTGGCGAAATATACAAGAATTCAGAGGTGGCACTAACCATCGTGACTTCTGTGCTTTCGATTACACCCGCTTTCCCCATTCCAATAACACTGAGCATCGGCCCGATTGCATCAACAGCGTCATAGAAGAACGATATATCAATATGAATATTACCAGGTTGGATTAGAGTTAATCCGGTTTTGAAACCTTGAATTAACGATCTTGTAGAAATAAATCGGGCGCCTAATAATGGATCTGTTACTTGTGGGGAAACGATTGTACCAAGTGAACAATTATCCGCTGCAGCAATAATTGACGAATAGTCCATTCCCCAACCACCAGCGGTAATGTCAAACATTGTCGCATTATCAGAATTTAGCTGCCATGTCATGCCGTTGCCAACACAGCGAATAGTTCCTTCGCCATAAATCCACGGATCAGTACCGGAATAAGTCTGTGAGGTTACAAATACATCAGTGCCTTCGAACAGTGCATAAGCATCGTTTTCAAGGAGCATTCTGGTCGTACCCCAGTCAATCCCCTGCATAAATCTATACAGTTTATATTCTGGTATTACATCGCCGGTTCCGCCAACTCGCGGCATATCGTCAAGGCTCCAAACCTCAACTACTTCCAGCCCTTTTGTCCCTACTTCCCTAGCAGCTTGAATAAATAAATCACCAGCAACCGTCGCGCCTTGCGTTTGTGTTAATAGTGCATCAGCTTCTGTTTTCAGATAAGGCTTATCTCCTGCACCGTCTGAAACTTGCAAGCCCCAAACTTCAAAGGTTGCAGGGGCGTGTACTGCAAACACGAACAGGTCAAACCATGCACCACCAGCCCCTTGAACAATGTCAGAACTAAATCGCTGCCATCTTGAATTAGCAATCCAAGGGGCTGTATTATCCGTATCCAGTCGCGCTGTAAGCTGAGTGCCACCGCTAACGTGTCTAACCCATCCACT
>PJEL010000841.1_pt1 | contig 34359 bp, 27 predicted proteins | sample 1853271 | NCBI WGS metagenome assembly PJEL01 (sample SAMN08108733, study PRJNA415343) | Invertebrate metagenome, whole genome shotgun sequencing project. | host: Globobulimina | place: Sweden: Gullmar Fjord | collected 2015-08
ATCCCCGGAGACCCTTGCATTCCCGGAGACCCTTGCATCCCCGAAGACCCTTGCATTCCCGTAAACCTCTGCATCCCCGAAGACCCTTGCATTCCCGTAAACCTCTGCATTCCCGAAGACCCTTGCATCCCCGGAGACCCTTGCATTCCCGGAGACCCTTGCATTCCCGGAGACCCTTGCATCCCCGTAAACCTCTGCATCCCCGAAATGTGAAAGATTCTCTTCTTTTTCTATCCAACCTCCCAAGTCTCCTTTTTTCGAAAAACCAGTATCTCTCAAATACTGAATGCGATGTAGTGTTATATTATTAGTTTTCTTAGTTTCATTTGTGAACTCATATTTTTTATCTTCAACCATTTGTCATCCCTTGTCCTTTTTTCCAAAGAGCTTATCGCATAGCCCTCGCTGCTTTCAGGTTACCAATATAAATTTCATCCCCCTCATTGACATACTGTATGTCTTCCGCGTCAGCTAGTCCAACGTTGTTATAGACTGAATCGGGAATTGTTGCGAGTTTGACTTTGGCTTCAGGATTACAATTAGAAAGTTCTACAATCAGTTCTTTCACTGTCATAACCTTTTCAAAAGATCGACCCGAAATTCCTTTCAATTCTTTCTTTTTCATTTTGCTTGCTCCTTGTTGTTTTTCAACTTCATACTAAAAATATAACACAGATTAAACCATCTGTCAATATATTAAGATGTCTTATCAGAATAGTTACCCTTATCTAGTATGTTTTTGTGCTCTAAAATACTAATTAGCAATTTGTTTTCACCCTTCAGCTTTGATGCTTTTCCCATAAAAGCACCGAGCAAAGCTGCAAGAACGCCCAGTATCAATACTAAAGTCATCATGCCAACACCTCACTAACTGCCAAATAAGTCAACACTTTTGAAACACTCTCAGGATAACCCATTTGTTGAGCAACAGTGTTGGCTATCACATCATAGTCAGTGCAACCCGCTTCTATTGCAACCTGTACAATGGTGTTTACCAAACTTGCTTTCTTCTGTTCTCTAACAAGTTCTTCAGTTGTCATAGTACACCTCCCCTTCAAATTACTCAGTTGTTTACTGCTTTTTTACCCATACTTGTACCCAGAGCCCATTTTGCCTCTCACCACAGCGCAACCGCCATCCAGTGTCACTGAGATGTTTTTGCATTACCTCCCAATCTTCAAATAGTACATGGTTTTTACCAATTTGTCGAAAATGAGTTATACGCCCTTGTTTCAGAATTGTTTCCATGCTAAATGCTCCTTGTTGTTTCTCAATCCCATACTAAAAGTATAACACACAGAGAACCATCTGTCAATATATTTAGGTATCTGGGATTTATCGGGTAGCGAAAGATATTTTAGGTAAGGTTGTTCTCGACAGACTCAATGATGAAATCTGTTTTGGACATATCGCGTTTGTCGGACGCCTCCGTCATAGAATCATGAACGTCTTTGGGAAAGGCCACTACCATCTTAACCGGTGGGGCTGGATCAAACGACTTGCCTGTGAGCTTCCAATGCCGTCTGCCTTTGATTTTACTGCTATCAGCTACTCCCATAGCCTTGAGAACTCGCAAATTATTTCCCACTTTTTCGAGAGTGACTTCATCATCAGTAGGGACTTTGGCAAAAATCTCGTCTGCTGTAGTCCATTCCTTTCTCATCCTCTTCATTATGCCAAAGATGGCCTTTCTCAGAACGGCCAATTTTTCATCTTTTTCTTTCATATTGTCATCCTCTCCAAAAGAGTTAAGCACGTTCTAAACAACTTGTCAATACAACGTCCGTTTCAAAAAACTTACCGAAAAAACGGGAAAACGTTATTGCATCTCCTTGACACAACGCCAATACGTAGAACGTTCTACATGTTCTCCTTCAATTTCTCGTGTGTCTATAACACCAGTTCCATATCGAACTACCCACATATAACCAGATATGCCGGTAATAAAAGTAGAAGACCCATATTCACCACTACCCCATTGACAATCACCCTGCAAACCAACTTTCCAATAACAAGTAGTATTCATCTTACTAGACAAACATTCCTCTATATCAAAACAACTCGTTTTAGCACAATTTTCATATACCCCACAAGACCCTCCCGTACCAACAATTGTATAAGCACTGCCTGAAACTATCGATCTCAATTCATCAATAGTAGGAACTCGCCACCCAGACCCCAAACCAGAACAATACGTCTCAGCAGCAGCCATACCTTTTTGACTAGAATCAGGTTGTTTTTCCCAACAAAGATTTGTTTGAGTGTCAAACCATTCCGTACACACTTCGTTCTCAGATTCAGTGTCAGTATCGCTATCAGAGTCAGAGTCAGAATCGCTGTCTACATCACTGTCTATATCAGAATCAGAGTCACCATCACTTCCTGTGTTAGCTATTTTAGTATCGGTATCAGAATCACTATCAGAGTCAGAGTCACTGTCTGCATCAGCGTCCACATCAGAATCAACATCGCTATCACTGTCCGCGTCACTACCTCTTTTTTCAGCTTTGTTGTCTCTTTTTTCTGTTTTATTTAAATAAAGAGAACTATCATTTTCTTCTTCACCCAACCCTCCTTCATTATTGTTAGTATTGTCTTCTTTTGCCACTGAAAAATCGTTGGGATTACTACTGCAGCAAAATACGAAACAAAAAATCAAAAAAGGTATATATTTCATGTCACCTCTCCTAGCAGAATGTTATCTATCTTTAATTTTAACACACGGAGAGTCATCTGTCAATATATGTAGGTATCTACGCTGAACGAACGTTTAGAATTGGATACCAACATAAAGACCACCAGCGTTATAAGTGTCATAAATGTTAGTAAGCAGTACTTCAGCCTTGTACGCTCCAAGAAAAGTATTAACTTGCTCCGCAGCAGCACCTGTATAATCAACAACAACACGATTATTGTTACAGGTTAACGTGCCACTTTGAGTAGGGCCTATGCTAAACTCAAAAAGCCCTGTACCAACTATATTTGTATTTGAGCCAAATATAATGTTATTGCTAACAACAACCCTCCTATTTGGGAAACCTGTAGAAGAATCAATTATTAAACCAGAACTAAGTGACGCAGTTCCAGGAACAGTGTTCAGTACATCCCTATTGAAAATTTTGTTACCATCAATAGAGAAGGAATATCTACTATCCTGCCCAATATAGATATGAGCAGCAGAACCTGCACCTTGAATAGAATCATAATGCTGACGAGTAATATTCCCAGCGATTACAAAATTGGCAGCATCATCAGCCACGTAGATGTTACAGCTAAACGCAGTTGGGCCAGAATAAGCAAGAACCCCATAAGTACCAGTAGAATCACCTCTCAAAAACGTAGTATTATTAAGAATATCGTTGCCCTGAGTCTGAATACTTTGGTCTACATAAATGCCATATGCAGCAGCAGTCAGGCGAAACTCAGTTTGACATAGTATATCATTATCTGCAATAACATTCGCAAATCCAGCAACTACCACTCCCGACAGTTTCGATAAAACTGTATTTTCTTCTATCGAACTAAACTGAAAAGTTCCACTAATCCCCTGCAAATTTGCAGCTACTGAGTTATTACTTATTTTTACAGCATTTGCTGCAAGTGCATTAGGGAAAATTATACCGGTAGTAGTCAACGTAGGATCGTCAGTCAAAACATTTATATTGTTATTGGCGATCTTACAATTATACGTGTTTAAAGGATCAGCTGCACCTACATCAGCAACATTTATCATAATACCATATTGTGCTGTGAAAGTGGCTGCATTGTCACAAGCGATGGTGTTATTACAAATATTAAGATTTTCAAATCGAGGATCAGTAGGATCAACACTAAAGGGTAAGTCAACTATACAGTCAAAACGGATGTCTATGACATCTTGACTCGGATCGGGTATAAGATTGTCGATGTAGTTACTATTAACTGTTATATTTTTAATTGTAGGAGAAGCACCCGCACCACCCGAAATGTCAAAATGTACACCATAAACAGTAGCCACTCCTGGTGCAGGACACGCATTTATTAACGCAGGAATCCTATTGTCGCTAATTATGATGTCACTAGTAGGTAAAAATCCCGCATTCATGCCCAGAGTAACTTCGATAGCCTTAAGATACTCATCAAACTGATAGGTACCGTCAATAGTTGCATCTCGGTTACCTGTTATGTAGTTACCCGTAATAGTCAAACCAAATAGTGTATCATTCCCACCATCATCATCGACAACAATCCCTCTATTATAACAGTCGAGGATTCTGTTATTAGTCACAGTTTTGTTAACCATTGAAGCAAGAACTATACCTCTACCAGTATACAACAAAGTGTTAGAGTCTATGAGAGTAGTCTGGAGGTCATCAGCAACTCCGATGCCTACCACAGTATTAAGTGAAGGACCCGCTACTGGTGCGCCAAAAGTACCATCCCCTCTAATGAAATTGTTGGTTACTTCAATACCTCCATCTGCCCAAATACCAACAACAGCATCAGCCGGATCAGCTGGGTTGGTTATAGCCAAATAGTTACCAGAAATATTAACACCCGTACAAAGCACGGTGGTCTTAACTAGATATACGTTATTACCCGTATTTGACTTTTGTATTAAATTATCCTTTATAAATGCACCGTATAAGCCCAAGACAAATTGAAGATCAACTACAATAACGTCATCTAAACTAGAACTACTTGCGATATAATTATTACTGATATTGAGGTCCACTGCGTCAATAGCTCCCACAGTCGGATCATAGATCAAACCCTCATACACATGAAGGACATTATCCACCAAATCAAAGCCTACCAAATCAGTAACAGCATTGAAGTTGATAAAATAAGTGCCCCCGTCACCAACATAGTTACAACCTCTAATCGACGCCTTACCCACAGCAGCCGCAGCCATACCGAAGAAGCTCGAAGCCGTGACCGACGCATCAAATGCCAAATCAATATCAGAGACAATACAACCACTGTTAAGTAGCCAACACCCGGCTATTGCATCTTCGTAACTAGTGACTATTCCTGCCGAAGCAACACCTGACGCGATAGTCCCTGACACCCTTACATTCGTAGGTTGAATGATAGGGTATCCTGCAAAAATGTAACTATCGCCAACAATTTTCATTTCAACATACGCATTAAGGTTTTTAGCCGAATTTTGATAGATTCTTGCATGCAAGAATGCTGCTTCCAACGAATCGAATGCTGCCAGATGTACAGCCAATGTAGCCGAGTAGGGATCACTACGCCTTAAACCTACGCTCCATGGGTCTACTGGTCCATTGATATTCCTGGAAACATCGAGCCACCTCGTGATATTTCCAGCACTCGTCACCAAATAATAAAGGGGGACGCCCTTTTCAGCATAGTCTTCATCACCATCTACAAAAAGCTCATCGGGAGATACAGTTCTATCAAAAGTAGAACCCATAATCCACTGCATTGCTTTATCAAGATCATTTCCAAACTCGGTAGCCGCACCAAAGTTTAATACTTGGAAAGCTCCTTCATGATCCGCATAAACAATAGAACTCGTGTTGTTTACAGCTGCCAAAGTCAAGTCAGCATCAACTGACAACTTTTTCCCTCTACAATAATACGAACCACCAATAACCGGAAATGTTAAACCCGCACCAGAATACGTATTCGTAAAATTGCCTCCCCAATCATCACGTGAGAATAAAATGCCTGAATAATGAAGTTCATCAGTCGAGTTATAATCAATTATTGCCAAGGCTTCATCAGCCATTTCAGAAGCACACAAGTTTCCCCATGGTCGTTTGTCTATCGTATGTCTGCTACCAGCACCGGTAAAATCAGTGTCCCATCCTAGTGTAGGTCGAGTACCGTTATACCAACACACAGTATGCAGAACATCCATATTTTGATCTTGGTCCAAACGTGGCCAAATTGTTATATTGTCTGTATAAGTAGCTGCTGCCAATGGCAGTATAGCATCTGGTACTGGACCAGTTGTTGTTCTGTTTATATACAAGTCTATCCAATTCGTACCATCCGGAGCAAACAAACGAATAACTTGACCTTCAGGATCAGGTGGAACTGTAGGTTTTGGTGAATTGTCCATCGCTACTGACAACCCATAAGTAACACCATCTCCCCACGAAAAACTATAATCAAAGTCAGGACCAGATGCAGTAGCAATACATCGTAAAATATAAGTTCCGTCCGGATGGTCATTAGACATGTCTATAATCCATGTCCCTGTGACCGTCCTAGCTGGTAGTACAGTAGGATTTGTGTCAGCTCTCAAATTGACTTTTAGTACTTCTTCATCATCAACATAAACTTCATATAATTTAGAACCTTCCTTAACAGTCGCGCCAAGGTTCAAAGCAGTAAATTCTGCAGGAGTAAACAAAATAGAAGCCGGATTCATACCTTGCAGCTTCTTTCCATTCACATAATACAAATCACCAGCAACAGGTTGTTGAATAAGTAGTGTGTCACCATTCGGAGCTACAGTGTTTATCGTAGGAGCGAATATTCCAGCATAAGATTCACGCCAAATCCCATTACAGTGCATTACGTCTTGATGCTCCTCGAGCAAAGATATAGATGCAGCACCCTCAATATCATCTATACTCGTACCATGAGGATTATTAGGAGTTATTACACCAGTACCAACCAAGTTTCTATGATAGGTATCTTCACCAGTCAATCTCGGAATTGCTTGGTAATACAAGTTATGAATCGTGATTGTCTCAGTAGTCGTACCAGCTATAACCGGCAACTGAGATATAATCACTTGAACTCGAATAGTGTTACCTAAACCATCAGCAATGTTTCTTGTTTCATCAATCGTAAAAGTCTCTACAGGACCTAAACCACCCGTCAAAGATTCCCATTGCAAGGTGTAATTGGGTGCTCCAGTATCATCATAATGAAGTGTTCCATCTCCAGTAGGAGTATCAGACGATACAGCTAGTACTGTGACACCAGAAATCGTAGCCAAAATTCTCGGATCAGCGTACAAGATATTGTTATATATAGTAGGACTAAAAATGTTGGAAGAAGTTAATGGGATACCAGCTCCATTAGCCGTAACTTTTCCTATCAACAGACTTCTATCCCTAGCATCATTAGCCAAGTTATCGTCAGTCAGTTCAAGAGCGTTATAAACAGACTCCTCATATACACGAATACGCCACGCCAACTGAGCCTCAGTTGCATATCTCTGACCGTTTGACTCATGAGGCTGTTGTCCTACGTCAGATTCCGTATACACAGCAACAACATAGTTAATAGCGTTGAGCGTATAATCATCCAAAACAATCGAATAATAGTCACTTGTCGTCTGAATGAACTCGCCATTTGGAGTATACCCAGACAACTGAGCCACGTCTATTCTCGTGTTATCAATGGCATTTACAGTGATCTCAGCTCCCGTAAACATTCCTCTAGACGTTAGGTCAACACGGTTTCTTTTAATTTCTTCAGATTTAGAAGACTCCGTCCGTCGTGTTGCCACGTGGTCGACGAGCACACCATCTGGATAAATAGATCCTCTCATGATTTCCTCACTTTATTCATTACTTCCACCAAGGCCAACGATCTGACCCATATTTCTTTTCCCATTGTTCTCTTGGAATTATTACTTGTTGTCCAGCAAATGCCCGTGCTTGTCGCTCAAGCGGGTGATTAGCGTGAGCGTGTTTGTCTTCAGTACAAAACCGCAAATATAATGCTATTAATATATACGCTGGATAAAAGAAAATTCCCCAAGCATAGTTTTGAAACACATGTTTTAGTTCATGTCTCATTTGCTGATAATCGGGATGATCTTTTGGCATCAAAACAAGATTACCTGCTTTTCTTGTTGGTGTATCGATATCTACAACAATTCGGTTACACCCAATACAGAATCCGAACCATCCTTCCATCGCTTTGTCAAAAAATTTCGAACATTTGTTTATTTCGAAAGTAACACATAGATATTTGTTAATCCAAATATCAGTAAACAATTTTCTTCTACCTTCAAAAATTCTAATAATTCCAAGTATAATCCATCCAATAATCGAAGGAATAATACACCAAAGAAAACCAGGAATACAAGCAATAGTTGTCTTCATCTTATCTCCTATGCGGGTTCTGTCAAACCAGGAACCCAAGCATTCGCACCAAAAGCATGCAGTCCTTTTAAAACCATCGATCTTATTTTGAAGTCACTTAAATCTCTTATACCACTAATTGATAATCTCAATTGATGAAAATCGTGATCATTTCTAATGTTTTCATTTCTTTCAATCTGATTCCAAGAAGCAGCATTACAAGCAATTGAAGTTGCTCCTGATTTATGTTCAAACACAACAGTCAAACTGCTAGTAGCATACACTCTTTCTTCCATGTGTGTCAATACATACTGAGCACCATCCACTAATTGAGAAAGGTCCAACTCAATAGTCTTAGAATCCACAAATCTCCAGTATCTCTGTGCAACCGTAACTTCACGAGTTCCATCTTGCATAACCAAAGTAGACTCAGAAGTATTCATGTTAGAACGTTCTCTTATTGCCGCTCTTCCATTATTTGGATTAAAAAACAACGGAAGAGTATTCTCGTAATCATCCAAATTTTTATCTAATCGGTCCCACAAAAAATAATCTGCAAAATAAATGTGGTCCAACGGAGAATTTGCACTCAGATCTATAAAAGAAGTCGTAACTTGGTAAATTAAGTTGTAGCTAATAGTATATATAGCAGAACCTGAATAACCAGAAGTCATTATTATTTCATTATCATCTAAGAAATACCACCGATCATTAGGAACCTCTAAGTCATCCTCGAACAATACTGCTTCTAATTGGTCCTGATCAGAATGAAAGTCAAGAAAAGCTTTCCAATTAGGACCAACCGGAGCAAACGATAAAAGTTCATCTTCTTGAGATAAAAATTCTGGATAGACATATGATTCTTTAAAGGGATCTGCTGGTTGAATATCAGAATTTATTAAACCACAAATACTAAAATCAGCTTCATCTATAACTCCAAACAAGTTAGTAGGAACTCCATTTGAATCATACTCTGTAACATCTAACAAATCAATTGAAGAATTGGCAGCAGACATTCTACGAGCATGTCCTTGATTGATAGTTTCATCCGTGATTGTAATATCCCTATCCGTAGTCGCGGCTGGAGGAGTTCCACTCAAAACAAGTAATAAACTATACGTAACTTGAACAGTTATGGTTGAGCTATCAAAAGAAGTCAAAGTATAAGACCCATCACTAACAACTGGAACCCACGCACCATACGAACTACCATATGTTTTCCACCTTAATCGATGAGTATCACCTACATTATTATACTCATACTCTATTGTACCTGTTCCAGCTGGAGTATCCTCCGAAATATGAGTTATTGTAATGCCCGACAATGGCGTAACCATAGACGCTCTTTTATGGCGTAGGCCAAGATACTCTTTCTCCGTTAAAGAAAGGGCCTCCGGAGCCCACAGCCAGACCAATTCCCCAAAGTACTGCCGATGTCTGCTTCTGACCAACGTAGTGTCACCAAGATAGGTGGAAGAGATATTATCTACAGTGATATTCGGAGCATCTATAGCAAACGCGATAGTCCCTCCTACCCTATCAGCGACAGCCCTAACCAAAATCCCATTATCTGTAACAGCTGCTGGAATTATCGTCTCAAACTCCACATAAGTTGGTACTTCAGCCAACTGAGAATCTTTGATTATAGCTGTAGGTGGTCCATTAACCCATGTAGTGCCATCGTCGAACGAAAACCCAAGCGTAATTGTAGTTGCAACACCTCCAGGAATAATATCAAAAAACCAAGCGCTAAATTTAGCTTCATATCCTTCATAATCGTATAACAACCCATTACTACGTTGAGGAAAATTAGACCCTCTCGGACCTGGCCTAGGCATCGGCCATTTTAATGCATGAGTTCTGATTTCGATAGAAGTTTCTGCATTACCCAAGTTATCAATATACCACATAAAAGCAGAATTCGGGTCTAAAGGGTCTGCTTTATCCTTAATGACACCAGAAACAAACATAAAGGTTGCACTAGCTGCCAAAGTGGTTTCTACCCACCAATTATCTGGAGTTTCATCAAAACCTGAAGTAGTGTCATCAACAATTGTTATCGTATCAGACGCAGGAGCGGCCGGCAATAACGTTGAATCACAAAGCACCCATAAACCCTTCGTTTGGCCAACGTGCCTACTTGTTCTCATGTACCCGAGAGTAAAATTGTGAACTTCTACTGCAGGCCATGCCGCAGGCAAATCGTCCATCAAGTCAGTCATACAATTAACATATAACTCGACCGAAAGACTATCTGTCAACACAAAGTTTCCACTATCAGTTATTGGTATCCAAGGACTAAATGCAGCTGTTGGTGATTTCCATCTCAATCTTCTAGTAACGGGAACTACACCTCCGTCGTATTCATATTCTAAAGTAGCATTACCAATAAAAGAAGGAGAACCTTCTATTTTCTTTATTACAATACCATTTGTTATGTTAGGTGCAAAAACTATATCGTCAGACTTTATTCCTAACAAAGTTGGAGCAGCATTTCTGGCATTAGGTTCAACCACAATATTAGAACCTGCTACACTCGGAGACCGCAAAAGCAGTTTTAGATTATATACAGAAGCAAAAGCAGCATAAGGAGCACCATACCTAACATCTGCAACCAACGCATTGTTTATGTCCGTAACAATTGTAGCCAAGGCCACAGCACCACCAACCGTGATTGATATAATAATCGTTCCAAGGTCATCTATATTAAGATAAAGCCTATCATTCGTAGTGATGATTATGTTAAACGGACCAGCTAAACCTAACATATACGCTGGAAGTTGGTAGTCTCTTCCAGGCAAAAATAACTCACCACTATTTGCCGTTACCGGAGTTCCAGCCACACCATTTGGACTCCATGTCAATTCGTTGGTTACATTGTTATAGTCCAACGCGTGTAAAACATCAGGTTCACAATCAACTTCGACACCAACCATAGAAACACCCGTAATGTTACCAGTAGTAGAAAGCGCGTTAGATCTTTCTTTAAATCTATGATTCATCACCATGGAATGGTCAAGAAACCAGTTAGGACCCCACATTCTACGAGAATATCCAAAAGGTGGAACTTGAGTAAACTGAGCTACACCTGTCTCCAAACCCCTAAACAAAGCACCATAGTTCCTGTAACCAAGGCGCAATTCATGAACCATTTGACGATAAACATCTAAATCTTGACCAAGATTGTTATAAGTTTTTATAGCTTCACCAAAATGATCTTCAATTCCATTTATAGTGACATTTCCTATTGATAAATCGTCCTGCGTCTCCTGAATGTTATCATCTATAATCTCAAAAACTTCAGCATAAGAAGATAGCCAAATAGCATACTCACGTATTGTAAGCCAAGACAGTAGTTTTCTACCACTTACATGGTTTATTAGCTTAAGAACCACTTCACCTCTGTCAAAATGTCTTTTAAAAACAGCATTACCATCGGCATCGGTAGTTACTGTACCAGAAAAAGCATCGTTTATAAATATTCCATGCTCAGTGTTTGGAGCACTAGTTTCTAATCTTATTTCAGTCAATCCTGAGCGATATGGTAATACCATCCCACCAGACTTATAAAAGTCCCCACCAATAATACCACCTATTAGTTCGTTATACCTATATATACCTTCAATAGCCATAATCGTTAAATCCCGATTCCTTTTTTGACGCCATCTTTGGTTTTTATTTGTTCATCATTAATAAATGATAATAACGTTTGAGACTGTTCACTGTTTATCACCCTCAATTCGTCTAAATAATAGTATTCATATGGTTCAGGAGAAGTCAACACAGTAGAACTTACCACAGAAAGGCTAACAAGACCAGCAAATGCGGCAGATTGTTCCTTGTTATCCACACTTGGAACAACTATTCCTCTTAATCTATTATGAGATACAGTAACAGTATCATGAACAGGCTGATCTCCAAACACTGCAAACGTTCTAAATTTAAAGTATTCCACAATAACACCAAAGACATCATAAAGAGCAGCAGCATTATAAGCATAAAATCTGAAAGGAGCAGAAACTAACGGAAAACCAATAGTTTTATGAATAATTTCGCCATTAGCTATGTAATAAACCGCATCACCAAGCCTTAATATCTTAAAGATTGATAAACCCCTAGTCCAACTGGCACTGTAGCTGTTTATTAATACACTACTAACATATGTCTCACAAATTAGCGTCATCGCACCAGCACTGTCCATGTCTATTCGTATAGATGCATAATTATTAGCATCAATTCTCAGCATATAGTTTATAAGCGTTACCGTTGACAATGGAAAGGTTGCAATTCTTGGTATTATGACTCTTATTTCACCTTGAACATCATCCCAAGTTTGATTCGACTCTACCCCAGCAACCGAACCCGCTGTAGCTCCAGTAGTCAAACCAAGATGCGCCGAACCAGTAGTAACCGCACCACTACCGGCAGATATGTCAGTCCACTTCACTAGGTCTAGTATTCCAGCAAGAAAGTCATCATCCCATTGTGTAGGATTAAGTCCAGCACCTGTAATTATAAAATCGTTACCACCAATAGAAGGACCTCGGTTTGGTCCAAAGTAATCAATGGTGGCCCCATAAAGAATGGAAGATCCGTAGAGAAACGTGCTGTACTTAGCCATATCTTAACTCACCAAGTTAATAACCAAGTTTGTACTTATAAGACGAGCAAACTGGTTTGGATTTATTACTAAATCCGAAACACCAGTACCATCCAAATAAGCCAAAGTTTCATATGTCCAATTATCTACACCGTAAATTTTGGCAACCTCTCTATCAATATCGAATTCTTCCACGTTTATGTTCATTTTGAGACCATTGATATAAGCTAAAACAGCTCTTCTAACAGCAGCTGTAACTGTATCTGGGTTACCAGCATTTACCTTCAAATTAGCTTCAATTTCAATTTGTACGTCCTGAGCCCATCGGTATAATTTGTTCATACCCATAGAATAAAACTCCGGTTGAGTGAAATAAGAAGCCACAGTGCTTATCATTGAATTATACTCATAAACGATGTAAAGTGGATCATTCAAAGCAGCAGGAGCACTACCACCAGCAATGAATCTTATCCCATCAATTCCCATATTACTGTAAGCGTATTCTCCCTGTCCAGTCACTACTTCAAAATCAGTACCTTCTGTAAAAGTTACACCACCAGAAGTTGCAACCGACAAAATTTGTATTAAAGGTTGTCTATCTAACACAACCAAAGTTTCAATGCCAGGATAAGAAGTTGTATAGGTCCTTTCAGTTGCTATTTCACTCATAACCCAAACATCAACGGCACCAGCATCCACTTGTTCCCTAGTAAGAAAAGAATCATCTCCATAAACCACATAGGCATCTAAAATGTTACTGAAGTTATCAAGCGTGTATTTTTTAGTACCTACAGGTGTACCGAGATTATTCCCCTCCACTTGAAGTAGATATCTATCAGCAACTTCTCTGTTTGTTTCCCTACTACGACCAGAACTAGTAGAACTTCTATTATATACTTCATCAAAACCAGGAAGAAGTCTACGCATTGTTTTTATAGTATAAGCTCCAACACTAGTCTCTTGTCCTACCGACAAAGAAGCTACAGCCACATCTAGTTCAAATTTTTCAGTATCAGCGTTATAATAAGCATCCGGAGATGCTGAAAACATTGTTTGTGTCTCTATAGTTCTAAAATTAATAGAAACCCCAGTAGATGGATCAACAAGCGTAGCCAGTGGGAAATTAGCTGGAACAGTAATGTCTGCTGTAGGTGTCTGTGCTCTAGAAAAAGTTGCTATTGCTATCGACCGAGAACCATCCCATCGAATAATAGCTTCGTTAAAAACAATATCATCTAAGTCGTCTGGTACAAGTTTTTCAACATTTCTAAAACTAGCAAGGTCATTTACATATATTATGCGATCATTCTGATCCTCAAAAACTTCAGCTGGAGGGTCTATATACAAGTCCCTTATCGGACCAATTGCTGTATCTAATGAAGCATCTCGCCTATTTACACCACTAGATATCAACGTTGCAAAATCAGTTGCAGTTATCTTTCCTATAGTCATCTAAACCACCTAATTCTTAAATTTCCCGGTAAGAGCAAAGTTGCCTATACCATTGACTGTTTTTACTTCCATTTTCCATCTAACCACCCGAGGGTCGTCTATATCTTGTCTGAAATCAACAGGTGTAAATTCATATATCAACTCAGTAGCCGTACGCTGACTAAACAAGTATGTTCTTTGAGCCCTACGTAATCGTTCCATACCACCACGCACAAGCATTTGGAAGTCAAACATTACAGGAGCAAACGAAAAAGCAGATGCCGGCTCATTTTGATCTTCACCAACAGCTTCATCCAAACTACAACCAATGTTTATTATTCTTCTAATGTTAGTAGAAAGATTCATTTTAACATCTTGTTCAATTTTGGCCTTTTCTTCGATCATAGTATACTGACCAGTTGAAACATTTCTAACAACATCTCCTTCTGTTACTTTGAGTGTTTTAGACATTAAGGCACCCTACTTCAAGATTTTCAACTCGTTGTACTGTAGTTCCTTTAGCTTCATTTTCTTCGGCCCATAACGGTTGTAAATTAGTGTAGTGAAAAGCTTCCAAAAATTGTTGTCTGTCTGTCAAATCAAAAGAAGATAATGGAACTATATGGTCTATATTCCACATTCGAGGACCGTTAACCCGCTGTACACCCCAGTTGCCCCATGACATTTCATCGCCGGTTTCTTTGTGTTGATAAAACATAGACTCGAGATAATTCTTAAGAAAATCAACTGAACATCCTAAATCACGGACTGCTGAACCGGCCTTATAACCACATTTGATAGCTGTACGAAGTCTACTTCGAAGGTTACAGCCTAGTTTATAGTTAATACTGTTGTGTCTGTACCAAAGTTTTCTGGCATTTTCTTGCTTCAAATTTTTCTTTCTATAATCTTTCCTTCTAACTGCTATTTCGTCTTTGTTTTTCTTTCTATACTCTTTGTTCTTGCGTAATACTTCGTCTTTGTTGCCATAATAATACTCTCTAGATTTTGCTGCTATTTCTTTTCTATTTTTCTTTCTATAAGCTTCATTTTTAGCTGTTATTTCTAACTTATTCTTTTGATAATATTTACTCACTCTTTCAGCTATTTTTTCTTTATTCTCTTCTCTATACCTTTTACAATTCGCTAACACATTTCCTTTGTTGTTCTCATAATACTCTTTTTGTTTCGCAGCAGAGTATTCTTTGTTATCTTCTCGATATTGTTTATTCATAATCCTTATTTCAGACCGATTTCTATATTCTTTACCTATGAGTTTTAAACAACTTTTGCAATAAGTTTGAAAACCATCTTCTTTAGATTTATTACTAGAAAATTCAAAAAATTCCTTATAAGTATTACATTTAGCACAACACTTAATACCCTCGAACCGTATCGGAGTATAAGGACTTCTCCTTGATTTTTCAAAGCATATCTTACACTTAGTTTTATGGCCACCTTTTCTAGACTTATCTTTATAGAACTCAGACAAAGGCTTTTTTGTTTCACATTCAATACAAACTATGGTATCTGAACATATCATTAGGGTACCTGATCACTTTCGCGAATTAGGCTCTGGTAGATCGCGTCATCAATTATATCCAAAGATGCCACCAACTGAATTTTGATTTGCTCCCAATAAGAAATTAGTTGGTCGATCTCATCCATATAACTTATCATACCTTTGTAACGCTCTCTCGAAATTGTTAGCGTCGCCACTGCATTTTCAAAAATAGCTCTACCTGGCTCGAGAAAATATTCATAAAACTCAGGACAAAATTCTGCTAACGGACCTTCAGGAACAGCTAAAAGTTGATCTCTAATAGCTTCTATTATTTTTTCAACTTGACTCCATACAAATTCCTCAGCTTGAGCAAGTATATCCCATTGAGCCAACCAAGCTCTTAAAACTAATATTTGTGCATCAATAGCAGCAATCAAAGCAAGTATAAAGGCTTTGAGCATCTCCAATACTTTGGAAGCTTGTTCATAAATCCATCTAGCTACGCACCTAGCCAGCGGTCTCAAAGGTGATGCCATTTATTCTATCCTTTTTTCCAATATAATCATAACACGAGTTATCCTTCTCGTTTAAATTTCGTTATTCCACCATTACTTTGGTAGATAATAAATTCGCAAGCTGAAACTGAGCAGCAGTTATAGCCGCAACTGATGCTGAACCTATTCCTATAACGGAAGATAAAGCCGACCAGTCTCCCAACATTGCACTCAATACCGGGATAAGAATTCCACTGCTCAAAACAGTTCCTCTAGGAACAGGTTGAGCCGCACCAGACCCAAGTTTAACCAAAGCAGCGTCCAAAGTAGCCAAGATATTAGCAGCTAAGTCTAAATTAGTACCTGCATCAAGACTCATCTGAGTATCGGCCGAAAGACTCACTGTTAGACCAGACAACTCCATAAAAGTAGATGACTCTATTTTTGTACTTAAGTTAGATATATCCCAAGAAGCAAGTGGAGTAGACCAACCAAAACTAGTTGCTATTGTAGCGTCTACTGATTGATTGCCCCCTGTATCTATTTTCTTTTCATAGACACTCAAAACTCCGGACAGGTCTTTGTAATTTTCATACTCCCTGACAAAGGTTCCAGCTTCACCGATCATTGGTAAAAAAGTGGATTCGTCTATTACATCCCCAATAGAACGTCTGGCTATCTCAGTTCCACCCGGTATTAAACTGCCAAAACGCACTACGTCGTTTATCTCTTGAGCAGTACCTCCTCGGGCACTAGGTATATAACTTTCATCTTGGTCAGTGACAAGAACTAACCTTCTAGCACTTCCTTCACGAGTTTCTGAATACTCACCAAATCGACCAATATTTAAGAGAGTGGTTGTAGTTATATCACCAGATGGCTTATTAACTATTATACTGTGTGGTCCACTAGCAAGTTTGGCTCTATCACCCAAGTATAAAGTGGAATTCCTGGAACTTTTGAAATCCCAGTCACCAGGTCTTAATGCAGCTCTACCAGAAGCTTCTCCCCATCCAATACCACCTCTAGCCTCATTTGTTTCGTCGTATTGTTTCAAACCTCCATAAAAAATAGCATGATAACCCAAAGCATAGGGTGTTCCATCAGTACCAAAACCTATTAACAGAATATCACCTTGTTGTGGAATATACCTACCCCACGAAGCTCTTAAATAGTTTTTATCAGTCTCGTTTCTCTTAGGAGGCACCGAAAGACCCATCAAAGGAATAGTTACTTTTCTACTATATGGAAGCTTTTCGAACAAAACATTTACGGTTCCTTCATCAACGAATACATCCGTAACCCTAGCACGATGCAGTTGTTTTAAGAAAGAATCCTCTTGGTCCTTCCTCCTCAAGAAGGAACTAGAATGTCTGTCCTTTTTGTTACGACCCATTTATTTTAAACCCAGTCTCTCCAAACTTATAGCAGTTTTTCTATTATCTGACGATTTTGATTGCTTCAACAGTTCGGCCAAGTTATATGGCCTGTTTCCACCTCCAAAATGTTTATATATTGGTTTACCGTTTTCATCCATCCTACCGCCCCAACCTCTAATTTGGTTAAAATTGGCAGTCGTGTCTATATTAGAGTTCCAAACTATGCTGTGTTGGAGACTTACTATGTTAGCATAATAGTTCCTTTTCCTCCAAAACAAAGGTCGGTTCACCATCATTCCAAACTCAGGCAATATAGGGACACTCAAATTTCTAGCCTCCGCATTAGCCCTATTCAGCATCAATGCACAAAAAAACTGAGCTGCACGGTCACCAACCAAAAAACCCCATATACTTCCATCATCTATTCTCAATCCAAGAGTAGGAATCAACTCTTTAATTGATGCTATTTGATATTTTTTATCCATGTTATTCATGGCTTCTTGATTTTTAAACCAATTCGGTTGTGCTCGATATGCAGTTAACACTCCTTCATCTGTTGAAGTATTGCTAAATCCAGTTTGTTCGTGTTCCTCAATAGTAAAGTGTCTTGCATAATCAAATATGGCTTCTTTTTCATAATTATATATTTCAATGTTAGAACCAGCTTTCAGTGCTTCGAACGACATTTCAGTTAAAGCTTCTACGTCATCATATTTTCCATCATAAGACTTTCCAAACAAGTCCATATAGTTATGACTCAGTTTTTTATTGACGTCATCTTTATCAGAAATTCCGTATTTACCAGTAAAATCATTGGGGTCAAAATCAAAGAATGGCATTTCAAAAACTACATCACCTTTTGGTGTAGCATAAAATCTAAAGTCAATATTAGTAGCTAAATCAAAAATATAAGACAACCTATCTCTGAAATGTGAGTGCATAGAACTTATACTTCCCATACCTCTATCCAAAACATCACCAAGATTAGTATTTAATGTAGACGGTGCAAAATAAAACACTCTACCAGCACCAACGGGATACGATTTAGTGTTAGTTCCAATAGCTGTTATTATGTCATCTGTAGTAGGTGTGGCAGGAATACCAGCAGGAAGGCTCTCTTCTCTGTTGAGCATTTCTACTAAGTCCATTTCCCTTACACGATGATGAATAATTTCGTTCCATTCATTTAAGTCTTTTATACCAGTTCCAAGAGCTTTGTCCTGTTCATAGACTTCTTCTTCGTTGTATTGATAATAATAATAATTTACTCCAATTTTATTATCCCTACGCTTAAACTTAACTCTTCTTGGACTACAAACAGCTTCCATATTAAGTTTGTCAAGCCGATCTAACTTGTCACGCCGTTTGTGTTCTATTATCTGCCCGTTATAGGTATTACTAATATAATTGCTAAAATCTTCTTCTACTTTATCTGGGTTTTGTTCAGTAGTTCCATAAAATATTTCTTCAGGAGACATATGAACACTGTTTATTAGATAGTTAAACTTATCAGCAGCATCCATACCAGCAACTTCTCTCATAACGGCTTCTTCAACCAACTTAGTCGTCGATTCAGAACCGAAAAATATAGTCTCCAATATTTCCAAGATTGTGAAACCTTCAAATATCTCCTGGAATGGAATAACACCGGAACTGGCAACTGTGGAAAGTTCTTCTTTTATAACTTCCTCCACATTTCTATCCATAAGACCAGTACTCAACTGAACCAAAGCGTACCTAGCCATTTTAGTAACATCAGTACAAGTAATGGTAACCACAGAACTCTTATTTACATCTGCGTCCTCAGTATGAGTAGTCTTAAAACCTGCAAACATCCAATACCAAACTCTCGAATCAAACGGATCTCTGAAAGCTACTCTAACTGGATCATTAGCATGAAATATACAGTCTCCTTCTTGAAATAAATAATCATGAACAATACCACCTGGGTACTTTACAAGTTCCGACTCTTCACTGGTTGGATTTACCATACCCTTATAGCCTAATTTATCGGAAATCACTTCCTTTTTAATCTCACCCCATGGTGTCTCCGCATCGAATGCTATAGATAGTCTACTTTGTTCTTCTTCACTATAGTTTAATAACTCTTTTCTAAGAGCTTCGTTCGTGGCGTCCATTCCTTGATTATCATTTCCGACACCAGCTTCTAAAGAGTCTAAGTAGTCTTGATTCATATGCTGAAAGTCGTCCACCGAATTGTACTCACTTTTCTTTATAGTTCCATCAATATATTTATTATAGTCTGCTATCGATTGAGCAATAGCTATCATATCATTGTGTGTGATGATATATCTGTCATCATTATTTGATAACGTAATAGAACAAGAACCAGCAGTCCGTTCAATACTACCTCCTGCTTGATTCACACGAACGGCAAGAACATCATTCGTTACTTCTTTTCCATATATAAACACACGATACGCCGGAAACATGTTCCGAATTACCGAACCACCTGACATAGCTTCTTGAGCTAAATCATCTCCTAATTTTCCATCAGTCATTTTTATACCAAATCATTCATGAATTCTTTGCTCAAATTGTTCAACATTACTGTGTAAATGTAGTCTAAAGATGGATACGAATTAATAGCAGTAAATCCAAACGAATAATTAACACTAAATGGTGTTGGATCGGCTGAATCAGTAAATTCCAACACTCTATCAAAGTGTCCTATGAAAGTTATTATTGTGTTTCCAAAAGCAGGACTAGTGTAAGTGATATAATAATGAATAGGAGCACCTGACCTAGGGTCCATTACCGGTTCTCTAGTCAGTGAGTATAAGTTATGAAACATAGCCAACTTCGAAGCACCAGCCAAATTCTTAGTAACACCTATCGGCTCGAGCCCTACAGCAGTGTTTCTGGCCGATATTGCTTCAGCTGATTTCTGATTAAACCAGTCAACACCTTTATTTACTTTACTAGCAAGCCAATCCAGACCACCACCTCTGGGATAGGCACCTCTTTTCAAACCAATATTGCCAGTCTGACCGGAAAATTCTATTTGAAGTATATCGTTATTCCTACCCAAACGGTTAGTCCAATGAGTGAATACCGAACCTCCCTGTGTATCCTTCTTAGTTATCCTCTTGGCCTGCCTGAAAGTAACGTTATTAGGGTTTACTCTCATACTCACACCAGGAGCTTTTACCTTTTTTCGAAACGAAGAAGTCAAATAAAAAGGTACACGTAAGGTTACAGATTCATATGGATTGAGGGCTCTAGCCAAGGCTTCTGAGAAATTAGGTATACTGCTAGATTCCTGAAATAATCGTGCTACCTGTGTCATGATTTTTCCTTTCCAAGATTAAACACTGATGGATACTGCTCTCTCTTTGATTTCTTTTCTTGTTCATGAGCGTGCACATCAGTCATAGGAGTCAAACCACGCTTTTTAGCAAACATTCTTTCTTCTCTATCTCTCAACTTAGCAGTATCAGCAGCTTCTTGTGAAACCTGGCGCTTTCCACCCCAAAAAGAAGCACGGTTTATATTAAGAGTGTTGACTTTGTTCTCAGTGAATCGAGGTAAAGCAGTTCTCAGTTCTTCATGCTTTTTACTGCCATAACCTTTTCCACCGGTCGAATGAAAGAAATGCGTGGCTCCACCAGTTGGGTCACGGTATCTTCCTTCAAGCAGTTTCCTAGCTACTTCACGGGATTCATCAGTAGCTTTTCTTTTAGTGGCATATGGACGAAGTTGGCCTTGTTCACCCCATCCATGACCACCTGTTATGACATCTTCTAGTGTTTTTCCGTACTTTCCAGTTCTAAGACGATTAAGAGCTGTATAACCAATACCAGCAGCTTCAATTTGTCTACTACCTGTAATTGGTTTTCTACCCATTTCACTTCTAATCATACGAGCTAAAGTTTCCCCGTCATTTTCACTATACGCAGGAAGTCCTAGTTTGGTTTGACTCATCATAGTGTCATCACCAAACACTAAACCACAAGCGGGACAGTTACCCACAAGCATCATATTAATGTTACCAAGTTCATCAACTCCGTTAACAACAATAGAAAGTCCACCACCAATCCATTCTTCTTCATCTAAACGAACTGCACCAGCTGCTGTCTCAGCATAAGCCTCGGCCATTGGTACATTATAAGTACCACCTTCATTTCCTCCAACAGCTATAGGAACAGTTATGATACGAACTCTTTGCGTTCCTTCAGGAACCGATGGCCTTTCTTCTCCAAACATAGGTATATCTGCTCTTCCAATACCACCAGCACCAGGAGGTCCAGCCACACCCCTAGCAGCCAACCGCGTTGCAGCTCCTATAGCTCCTCCTCCAACACCAGATGAAAAAAGACCTCCCATTCCAGCTTTATAAGGATCTGCTTCAGACGCTTTTTTCGTGACTTCAGGATTAAAGTATAAAGCTTTTTCAAGAGTTTCAGCAGCTCCACCCAAAACCATTTGTCCACTCTTTTTGGCAGCACTTGCCATGTCTTTCAGTCCAAGTACTATTTGATCAGCACTCGGCTTCATATCTTTTGAAAACTGGTCAAGTCTGGTAAATATCTTTTCGTTCTCTTCGTCTTTATCTAAGATCCAGTTAGTGATAAGTTTTCCAGCTGATTTGAAGTATGCTATTATAGTTGCAAGCAAACCAGCTAGTATGCCCATTATTCCTTCTCCAATTCTGGAGATTCCTTGCATCCATTCATTCATGTTTCTTTGAATTTGACTTTGTTTCTGCCTTTCAGTAAGAAACGAACGTTGTAAAATGTTAAGATTTTTTCCAACAAGTTCATTTGCTTTCTTGACATCTCCTTCATCAAGAGCTTTTTTCACCATCATTACAGCGTTGGCACCTTCAGTACCTAAATTAAGACCAGAAGCTTCACGTAATATGTATTTAGCTAAAGTCTCATCACCTTGAGCTGCTCTTTCTACTACTTCACCTAGTTTACCTATTACCTCGATCCATTCACCTTTATTGCCACCTTTGGCAACTCTGGTAAAGGCTTCTTGCATCTTTTGAATGGCGTCCAGTCCTTTTCCGTACCCCATTTCCTCACCGATTGTCATTTTCCATTCATTGGACATACTGACAATACCAGATGCTAGTTGAGTTAGCCCTAAAGCAGCTTGACGGCCAGCAAATTGTTTGGGAACACCCATATCTTCGAATTGTTCTTGAAGAGTATTAGATAGGTCAATCACGTCGTCTATGTCATAACCAAATCGTTTTAACGAATCTGCAGCTGTTTCCACATTTTTTATATACTGCATAGTTCCAATGCCAGAGTCTCTTCCAGCAGCTACTAACTTAAGTGTGGTTTCTCTGGCTTCATCTACGGTCTTACCATAGTCGGACATATATCCAACCATTCTCTTAGCAGACTCACCACCACCAATATTAAGCATTTTATCTATTGCCAAAGTTAGCGTTAAATAGTTGTCCTTGACTTTAAAAATGTCAGTATCAACGCCACTAAGCATCTGACTAACACTAAACCCACCATCAGCAAACTCTTTAGCAACACCCTGCACTTCAGACCGAGCTATACCATAAAACTTCTGCAAATCCTCCTGAAGATCAGAAATGTACTTAGTACCTATTCCTACCATGCCCTTGACACCGTCATCGAACATGGTTACCAACGTATTCGTTACTTCCCCAGCTTCAGCACGAATTCTGTCTCTTCTCTGAAAGCCAAAACCCATCCACATAACACCCGTAGCTGCTATCATTCCCGTTTTTGTCGGAAGACGTAACCTACCAAGCATTCCTTTTATCGAATTACCTAGATTTTTAAGTTCAGACCTAATTATACCTCTTTTTTTCTTTTTATCCGATTTGTCATCATCTTCATCTCTTTGCTTTTTGCTTTTTTCCTCAGGACTCATTCCTGTTGAAGACACTTCCTTTATTTCAAGTTCTTTGTTAAGAAGAGCACCAGTTGCAAACTGAGATAACTGAGAAAACTTCTCTTTGGCTTCATCTAAAACTTGATTAAAAAGCATAATAGAAGCATTAGAACCTTGAGACAGGTCCATAAGAATACCCGTCACTTTATCTTGATGCACTTCTATTACATCTACAGTGTTTCTCAATCTCTCAATAGTACCATCCGAAACAACATCGGAAATAATGCTTTTAAAATCCTCGAGTGCTTCAAACGTGTCAGTAAAATGTTCATCTGTTTCAATAGATGCGTCAGCTATAGCATTACCAAGTTCAGTAAACTTGGTTTTAACATCATCAATATGTGTGGTATTAACTATCATTACCCACCAATTGCATTCTGTTCTGCTATTATCGTAGCACTTCTTATTACATCACCTTCTACGATACCAGTTACCTTTACACTTCTGACTTTCTTTTCAGTTGGTTGTTGTGCTTCAGGTGTAGGTCTTCTTGTCGGCATCCCTACTCCACTTAACGCAGGTGGAACAGCCTGAGTAGCTATTTGAGATTCCCAGTCTTCCATACCCTCAACACTACCTTGAGTCGGATCAGCTTGTTGTACTGCTCCTCTTTCTCTGAGTTGTCTTCTTATTAACGCCCTATCTAGTCTTTCTCTGCTCTCTTTTATATCTTCCTCAGGAGTACCCTTCTTGAATCTCTCATGTATTTCTCCAGTATCTGGATCAACAAGTTTAGTGTCATCACCAACTGCATCATTCCACCATTCAGAAACTGTGTCCTTAGCAATATCAACTATAAAACTACGTGTAGCTTGTATCTTTTGTTCATCGTCAATTGCTTTTCTAGGATCTGTTCCAAGAACATAAGCTCTAGAAGCAGCAGTAGCTGCAGACACTATGTCTAACGGCGGAGGGTCTCCTTCACTTTCGTCATCATCACCCAAAGCTTTTCCCAAAGGTTTACTTATAGTTTTAAGAAGTCTTCCAAGCGGGTGGTCCTTCATATACTCGGCACCCTTTTCTATATCCTTAAACCCATCTAATAATAAGTCCCATTGACCTTCCATCCTGTCAGTGATTCCGCTAAGCATTGCTGCTTTCTTTAGAGGATCAGGTTCTGCCATAGCTCTAACAAGGTCAAACGCACCTTTAAATCCAGAAGCAACAGCGGCTAACAATCCAACCAAAGTTTTTAGTATTCCTTCACCGATTTTTGCAAGTCCTTTTATCAATTCCCTTTGAGTTTTCTGAAGCTCAGATAACTGTTTGCCCTCAGTTTCAAAAGATTTTCTAAGTCTACTCGTTTCCTTCCTATTCAAGTCAGCTATTTTTATACCCTTTTCAAATTTATCAGCAGCATCTACTATGGCTACAGCCCCTTCATTTTTAAATCCTTTTTGTTGTAAAAAGAATATCCTCTTAGCTCTGTCTGTACCAACCATGGCCTGCGATTCATCAGACAAAGCTTGAACAGTCTTTTGTAAGAAATTTTCATCCTCACCTTCAGCTATTCTAGCAAACCCTTCCTGAAATTTTTGTAGTGTTTGATAAATGTCTTTTCCAGGAGTAACCCTTTGGGCAATTTGCGCTCTAAACGCACCTGACATTCCAGCAATACCACCGGTAATACCAGCAACTCCTTGAGTAGCCATCGTACCAGCGTATTGTTCACCTAGTCCCATATCCTCATAATGTTGTTTGAGTTTGCCCATTATTTGAGCTACATCTTCAACATCTATTCCGTATTGAGTAAGAGCCTGACTACCAGACATTACTGAGTCAATAAACCTACTAACTCCCATTCCAGATCTCTGAGCAGCAAAAGTTAACCTAGTATACTTATCAGCTGCTTCATCTAGATTATCTCCATACTCAGCAACAAATTTGTTTATATTTTGACCGGATGTTCCGGTAGCCACATTCCATAGTTTATCTAATCCCAATGCGAGTGTACCAACATTAGTGCCGACTTCTCCAAGATCATTATTAAACTCAGCCATAATCTGTTTAGAAGTATACCCAGCATCTACAAATTGCTTAACAACTCTCTGTACTTCTTTACGGCCTATACCATAGAAAAACTGAGCTTTCTCCTGAAAATCACCAAACCATTTGGCAGCTTTCTGAGACCCTTCTTCAAACACACTTCCAGTAACAGACTCAAACACATTGAGCATCTCGCCGGCTTCAGATTCTTTACGAACATCTTCTTTGATTCCAAGAATCATAAGTCCGAATAAGGACCCTAGTATACCACCTCCAACCACACCAGGAATAGCACCCTTCATCTTCTGAATCATGGATTGTTGACCTTGTTGTAAATCCTTTCGAACAGTGTCAACAATACCACCAACAGCCTTCCTGAGACGGTTTTCAGATTCTTCTACAGTACCCAAAGCCTCCTTAGCTGCCTTAACAGCACTATCAGCTTTAGAGAGAGCGGCTTCGGCGGCATCAAGGGCGCTCTTTGCGGCACCACCCCCTACCTCAGCATCCATGCTACTTCCAGAGGAAGGAAGGACGTCTTCTCTGCGTTCCCGGACGGTATCAATTTCTTCCGCCCGAACACTTGGCAAAGTAGTTAAATCGACCCCAGCTATTTTATTTATATTTTCAGATATTGACTTGGACTTCTCCATGAATTCTTCGAGACCAGAAAGCGACAATTTCATGTGGCTATGGTGGACCTCGTACATGGCGTCCAGAACTTCTGAAGCATGGGACAAAGATAACGAAAGGTCTTCCATCTGACCCTTGAGGTCAGACACATCCTCCTTAGTAGCATTTGCAATGCCCTTTACAGTAGACCCAAAACTAGTATATGATTTTTCGACATCGGATATGTCGGTTATTAGATCCGTAAAATCGAACGAAAGTACGTATGAACTAGAATCTATCATTGTTGGTATAAACGTCTCATTCGTCTATTGAGAATCTACTCCCCATTGTTCTGTCGGGCCTTTCATCATCCGAAATATCCTCAGGTTCTGGACCAGGCTCTGGTTCACCTTTAGAATCCAACTCGTCATGAACAGTAATAATTTCATGTTCGCGAATGTACTTAGACTCTTTTGAATTCCATATCAAGAATTTTTCCAAATCCTTTGGGTCATCGAATTCTATATCACCGTCTCCATCAAGTACTTCTTGTCTTTCCAGCTCCTCTAACTCCTCGAGCGTGTTTATCATACCAGCAGGTGGTTGTCCAAGGTCCTCTTCCAATTTTTCTTGTTCTTGTAACTGTGTTATTTTTTCACTTATCAATTCAGTCCATTCACGTCTACCCATCATAATGGCCATCGGAGTAAATTCACCGTCAAGAGAGTTTTGACGTCTCAAAATTCCAGTTTCTTCATCCGTAATAGGCATCAAGTCTAAACCACACAGTTCTATAAAAGTCATTTTGAAAGCATCGAACAACTGTTTTATTTCATCTCTTCTATCATCCTCAGACTTTCTCATACTCTCATATTCAAACAACCACCTCGTATCGTTCATTTCCCCTAGTATAGGGTCACTAATCATAACGTTCTTCTTAGATAAGACTCTTGATTTAATATATAACTGGTTGTTTATTGTTCTCCAGTAGGGGAAGATTCGGTCGAATTCTCCTTCTCTGTCTTTTCCGAATCCTCCCCTGATGATTTTTTTGATGTTTCCTGTGCAGCCTTACGACGAGCTTCTATTGCTTCATATTTAGTCCACAACTCAATAACCACACCAGGTAATCTTTGAGACAAAAACTCCATGAAGTGCTCAGCAGCAAAGTATTTCCTATTGAAGTTATTCATCTTATTATAAACAACCATTTCTTCTTCAGTCAGTTTGGCCCACTCGTGTTCAACCAAGTCAATTATTTTATGACCATCCATTTCGCGTACAGCCATTGATAAAATAGGCAGCTTCATGGAAGTTGCGACTGTAATCACATTAGACGGATTAACATATCTATACGTCCAACTGGTTTCCTCATCATTGAGAAGACGTATTTTCCACTTGTGACCCTTTGCTTCAAAGATATCTTCGAGTTCATTTCCATCCAGTTCTTTTGCTAGGTCTGTTAGGATGTTACTTAAATCAGGCTTGTCAGGCTTGTCGTCTGGCATGAGCTTTCGCTCCTCTCTCCTACTTGACGTAGGGTTTCAGATTTTGAATGAGGCTTATGCCTCTACTACCTAGAATTTATCTTTACGTACGAAATCAATAGATGAATTTACACGTACAACCTTGTCTCCATCTGCCGGCATATTACGTCCAAGCGATGTAAACCAACATCCAGAATAAATTTCTATATCAGAAGAACCATCCGGATTCGACCATTTCTCCTTAATACTCAAAGGATTGACTTGGTCAGTTAGCATGTTAATGTCGAAACTCGGACCCCATGCTTGTTCCATCTTTTTGTTGTACAAATCGACGCGATTGCAATTGATCGTAGTACCAGTGATATTCATAGGCACTCGTTCATAAATATCTCCAGCCGTAGCAGCATTCAATTCGTATACAGGTGTGGTGGGTCTAGCTTGATTTGGAGCCCAGCTCTGTATCAACCCAATAGTGACACCGTTTACACGGATGGTTACTGCGTGACTAGCTCTAATTGACGTGTTCGGAATTCCCATATGTTATCCTACTTTCAAATGGCCCTATGCGGTACCAGAGAAAAATGGGTTGTCCACGGAGTACTCACCAAAGAATCTCTTCGCCGGATATCTCCTGTTATACCAATATTTAAACCTAAATGTTCTCGGGTCTGATGCAGATTGTACCACATTGATGTCTGAAACTGGGTCCAACCTTCTAGTAGTGTTATCTGCATTCCTATATGGTGCAATATATTTCGCTTCGATGCTCGCTTCAAGGCCAAGCTTGATCCACGATTTGACATCAGACAAGAAATCAGCTAAATCATCTGGAGTAACACCCTTAACATTTCTATCAAGCAGAGTATTAATTGTATTGGTGACAGCGTCATCAGCCGAGGATGCTTGTGGCTCCTCGAACCCTACAACCTTACCACCACCAGCTTCAGTAGTGAGTGGATCAAGCATCAGAGCCCTTCCACCCACCATTGTAACCACAAGCACTCCACTATCTGCAAGCTCTTTTCTCTCTTCGTCCTCGTAGGTCTCGAAGTCATCAACCTCAAATCCCACAAGTTCATCACCAACCATCGCATCCGATGGATTCCCAAGAGCAGTGAAATGAGCTGCTGCTGCAGTTGCTGCATAAGAACTATCGAGTTCCAACGTGATTTCGCGTTCATCTTCGAGTGTAATAATTCTATCCATCTCAGAAGGAGCCACAAGTATTTGTCTACCTCTACCAGGGGAAGTACCACCAGGTTGCAAAGTGACTTTGGATCGATAGATGAACGTATCGGGAGTATCCGGGTCTCCAGGATCAGTTCCACGTGCCATTCCATACCAACCACGGCGAGGCTTCTTCTCAGCCTGAGTGCTCATATTTGATACATGGTTCTGTAAATACGTAGCAGCTCCAAGCGAAGTATCAATAACCACCACATCTGTAATTTCAGCAGTCTTCTTGCAAACATCGATTGCCGCTCTTATCTGAGCAGAACTAGGAGTACCTGGAACAGTAGAATCGTTTATCTGAACCAGAATACAAGAAGGAGCTTCCTGCTCGAAAACAATTTCACCAGCAATGGCGAGTTTGTTACGAGGATAATTCGATAGAGTCAACGGAGAAGTATATTCATAAAGATCTTCAGGAGAATAGACCTTATGATATGTATCATAGTCATCTGAATCTCTGGTATGATCATATGTTGTGTAATACGTAGTTGCGAAATCTGGTCTAACTCCAGTACCAAGTACCTCGTAAGGTAGACTGGCAGCAGGTACACCAAACAGAGTTGTGAACCCATTGTTAGCAACCGCGAAAAATTCTATAACCGAAGATTCACCAACGTTAGTAGGATAATTCTCAAACGGCCTTGGAACAACCATTGCCACAGCTGTTCCGGAAACATATGCACAATGAGCATAAAGAGGTCCATAGTTAGAACTTGCATTCAAAGCAAGATTAATGTCTTCAGCAATGTTGGCAGCCGTTTGAGCTGCACCATTCGTCAAAGGCACCGTTAATTGAGCACCACCGTTTATTGATATAAGAAGAGCATCATTCGTTGCAATAATAGCATAAGGTCCGTTAATACCAGTCAAAGTGGCGTTAGTCCAATAAGTGGTATCCCAGTCAACATTATTCCCGTTCTTCTCATAGTCACTGTCTTTGGTGTAGTTACTACCACCTGGGTAAGTCCCTACATTGGATATGCTGTCAAGCGGAGTAGCTACGGCAATTGCAGACAATGGATCTTCAACTGTACCAACTGTGATGTAGTCAATAGTGTAAGTAGTAGTCGCACTAAAAACAGCATCCACAATTCTAACAACAGTAGGAGATTGATAACCAGCAGTAGAAAGGGGAACCCAAGCAGCATTAGATATTATACTTGAAGCATCCTGATAAGTAACAGCATCATCTTCGTATGACAAGAAGACTTTCACATCAGAAGAAGATGTAGTCAACGGTGAAGTGATAACCAAAGTATCGTTTGGTGCTCCACCTGTAATTGTGGTAACAACGGCAGAATACGCAGCACCATAAATAGGACTTGCAAGTAAAGCAGCATTAATATCAACAGCAATCGTTATCAACGTGGTACCAGCACCACTAGTTAAGTCTACAGTGATTGGTGCCCTTCTATCTAACGAAAGAGTGAACTTCTTCTTGGTAGTAGTATCAACCGCTGCGCCTGCTACTGCGTTTCCAGTAATTTTTGCTGGGTCGAAGCTCCAGTCACCAAGTCCAAGTTCGTTACCATCAGCATACAACTTGACATTGTTTCGGTCTCGGTCACATACATTTACCAACGTGTCTATGAAAGGGGTTACAGCAGGAAAACCTGAAAGTGCCTCTTCATATACTTTACCACGAACCACAGCTTCATCAGTAACTCGTTTCGTCCTCGGTGCGATGGCAACAATAGCCAAATTTCTCGAAGATGAAACTGAAACTGAACCGGGCTCAGTTTTTCGCTGGGTATAACTACCTGGGTCTACGTAATCTGTCGCCATTTCGTGTTCTCCATCTCACAGGCGAAATGCCCATAGCGAAGGTCGTACTGCATATTGTTATTGTTCAAATGCTTCATAACAGTTAGCTCTTAAAGCTTAACCAATCAATTATTATTATAGCGTGAAATTTGTAGGGAGTCTTAAATAAAAACGCGAGGATTATTGACGTGACAGATTAAATTTAAAATGTTATTATTCATTCATTCTTTTTAACCAGTTATCCTGTGTATGGTCTCCAACAGGAATTTCACCGGTTTCATCATATATAATAAGGTCTCTGTCAAGAAACACTGGAGGAGTAACGAGCTTGCGGTCTATGAAATCACAAGTTAGTACCGGTATAGAACATCGGTTAGCGTAGATATAATTATAACCTTCTCCTCCACCTTGGCGAGGAGTATTTATTTCACCGGTCCAATTCGATTGACCTTGAAAAATGATATGATACCATTCCTCAGGGTCAATGTCTCTGGACTGATAAGACCTTCCAATAAACTGAAATCTTCGTTTCTCCATATAGAACGTGAAGAAGTTTGTAACCAAATCGCCAAGTTCCGACCTAGTGTTGGGGTCATCAGTTACAACATCTATGTTTACCACCATATCAGCTGCCAAACCGTATCGATTTTTCGGAGGATTATCAGTGTTCGTATAAATGTCAGACTGTCCAACAGTAAAACCGAGAGCACTCAAAAAAGCTGCATCTCCGTCTGTTATTTCAATGTAGTTCGGATTGGTTACTGCCATTGGCCCGCCACAAGAAATTCGAAGACAGTCATCGGCCGTAACATCGCAGTGATAATAAAGAGCTTGAGATTTGTTTATTGCATCCGCAAGTTCTTGAGTCGTAACAGGACTACTTATATCTGCAAACAAAACACTAGCTACTTCCATGATAGAAGTTGTTTCATTAACTTCATATCCACTTGGCCACGTCTTGAATTCAAGTGTCCATCCATCTGTTAAGTCGTATGGACCTGGAACTGTACCACAGATACTAGGTGGATATTGCACACGGTCAACAAAACCACTACCAATTCCAAGCTTTCTTTCCCTGCTACTGACAACAGTAATCGCTACCATAGGAAGCTGATCAGGTGTATCAGCGTAAGCCATTATCATTTGAACGACTTGTTCTAATCTTTGTTCGTTACCGTCAGCACCAAGCGCAAATTTTTGAATAGTGGGAACTTCTGCTATCTTAGAAGAAACATCAGCAGTTTTGTAGCTAAAGAATTTTTCCAGTTCAATTTTGAACGCATCCTTCGTACTCTCAGTTACTTGACCGAACTTTGAAGGATCATTTGAATCTTCCGGTTCAGTAGTGACGTATCCTCGATCTTCTAGGTTTTCATCAGACATTACACACCTATGATTTTATACATCTCATCATACACCTGGTCAATGTAATCTTCGCTCAAGTCATCTCCATTTTCGACAACTCCAACTTCTTCAGCTGCTTCACGAACCCAGTCAGCAGTGTCACCAGTATATGATTCAGAAACGAAGTCAATCTCTCGGTCTAACAATCTTCTTGCAATAGTAATTATGCTCTCATCATAAGGTGATAAGTCATTTCCTCTTTTAATATCGTCCTTTGCGTCATACACCGCTTCAAGCAAGTCATCTTCATAATCATCTTGACTCACTCCAACGTCTGCTGCAATTTGTTCTACCCAGTGGCTTGTATCATCCATCCCACCTAGTTCATATAACCAGTCAGTCTCGTATTCAAGCAGTTTCCTAGCAACATCTTCTACGCTTATTGGCCCTCGTTCTTCTTCAACTTTTTCAGTGGAAACTCCCTCCGTCACATCAGTGCTTATTTCTCCTACAACTTCACCCAGTCCTTCCAAAGAAGTCAATTGAGTTTGATAACACCAAAAGTATCCACCAATATATTCCGGAGATCCTTCCAAAGTAACTAGTGGATTAGAGTTACAACTAAGATTACCCTCAATTCTTCGAGGTGTACCTTCTAAAGTAGTTAATTGATTACCACTACAGCTATAATTTCCACCAACATGTTCAGGGCCACCCTCCAGCGTTTTAATTTTATTGAAAGAACAGTCAAAATCACCGGAAACCTCTAACGGTGAACCTGCTAGGCTAGTTAACCTGTTATTATCACACTTGAAATCACCATTAACAGACTTTATAAGAGGTAGTTTAGTCATTCTGGAATTAAAAATCCAAAGGTCTTTTGGTACTACCCAACCTTCTGGTGTCCATTGGGCTTTGTACACTTCCATAGCCTGCTTAACTTGACCAGGATCTCCTTTACCATAGTCTGGTTCTTCTTGCCCTCGAATGACTTTAGCTATTCGTCCAATACCCCTATCTGAAATTGCTTTTCTCATAACTACTCCTCACAAAACTCACAGTTAGTGCCATATTCTTCCCATTCTTCACCGTATTCTGGATAACCCCAGTCAAGGCCATACTGATCGGCCAATGAATTCATACATCTTTCACAACAAGTAGCAGAAATAATGATAGCATCTCCTAAGTCATAATCACCCGATTTGACAATAGCTATCACTAAATCCTCAGGAAAACTCATTTCACCAGACATTAAGTCACGACTACCGTAAGCTTCCCATTTGTGTGGCCAAGGTTCTCCTTCATCTTTCTGCTGATGTCCACCACAGTATTCACACTCACGACCTTCTAATCCGTCTATTAAACCGTGGTCTGTTTTTATATATTTATCAAGATGATCACATTCATCAACGTCTTTTTGGTCAATAGTTACAAGACAATTTTCCCTCAACATCGTGGGAAATCGACTCCACTGGTATTTAAAACCTTCAGGAACACCTTCAAAAGCTTCATCCATCGGCGGTTCATAGATATCACCAGCTTCGTTTTCAAACCATAAAGTTCTTAGACTTTTCGGCTTTATGGTTAAAGCGATTCGCTGAATTCCTTGGTTTGTGATGCCTTGAAGTTTCATAACCCTTTACACTTCTACAAACTCTGTAGTATATTTTCTCAAATTAGTACGAAATTCCGTTATTAGCTCTTGTCTAAAATCCATAAATTGAGACGAAAAATCATACCAATCATAATCAGTACCTTCAATTAGTGGATTAACCATTTCTTGTAACTTCTTTGCTGCATTATAAAATTCGTTACCATAAAGCTCAAGCATATCTCGTGTATTTAAAACTCTATCATTAGCAAGTTCTATTAAACTTCCTGTACTTGGGTCAAATAACATATCGGCCACAATAGATGGCCATTCGTTTGTTATTATGTTTTTTATTTCTTCTACCAACGCCGGTTCTACGTTATATTCATCTTCTGACTCAATGTCAGTAAAATCATCTGAAAAGTGTTTGCTGAACGAATTAACTATAGCTTCTTCAATAATTTCCCGTTCACCTTCTACACCACCCATAGCTTCAGCCTGTTCACTTAGTATGGGGTATACTTCTGCTATTTCTTCTATAGAAAGACCAAACTCCTCTTGGAATTCCTGTATATATATGTTAAGATGATTCCAAAAATAATTTATAGCTAAACCGGGACTATCAATACCAGTGTACCTATCAATTACACTAGCCAGAGCGTTGTTAATTTGGTCGATTAAGTTTTGGTCAATATCCGAACTAGGGTCTCCAAAATAATCAGGAAGCAACTGGATTATTTTGGCTATTTTATCTAAGTCTGCTTCATCATAATGTGGTTCTTCTTGACCTTGAATGACTTTAGCTATCCGTTGAATACCCTGATTTGTAATTCCACTGAGTTTCATTTTCTTCTCCTTACCATACCAATGAGTGAGGTCCAAACGGATCTAGGTACCGAAGGTCCATTGTTTGTTGAACTATTACATAAGCAAACGGGTCTGAAGGTTGCCATGTAGTAACTTTATATCT
>PJEL010000842.1_pt1 | contig 34355 bp, 23 predicted proteins | sample 1853271 | NCBI WGS metagenome assembly PJEL01 (sample SAMN08108733, study PRJNA415343) | Invertebrate metagenome, whole genome shotgun sequencing project. | host: Globobulimina | place: Sweden: Gullmar Fjord | collected 2015-08
CCTCTAGGCTCATCACCTTCATAAAGTACAACATCTGAATGTAGAAACTGAGCAGCTTCATTTGAGCCTCTTACTTTAGAAGCACTGCGTGTTACCATTTCTGCTTCAAACTCAGTTAATACACTTTCTCTTATACCGGCTTCTCTCCATTGTGAGGAAGGTCTACAGCCTTTTGATATACCTCGAGCCAATGATAGTGCATCTAATAACGCTTGATTTGCACCTTGTCCCTTGAATGGGCTCATTGGATGAGCAGCATCGCCGATTAGCGTTGCTTTACCTGCCTTTTCAAACAATTCTGTTTTGAGTAATTCACGGTCATAACCAGGATAACCAGAAATTAGTGAGGATTTAGTAGCCGATAAAATTTGAGGGATGGGATCATGCCACTGACATTTTTTAATGGCTTCTTCTTTAAGTGCTTGAGGGCCTTTCGCACTTAATGCCTTAGCTTCTTCTTCAGGTATAGGAAAACTGAGCTGCCACATTACCGTCTCTGAATCATAAGGCATAATGTAGATTCGCTCATGGCCATTGGCAGTTTGAAATACCGTAGCTGAGTCGAGCAAAGGACTCTTAATCCCGTTGAGATCGGCTAAAGGACAGATGCCTAAAATTACCATACAACCTAGGTATTGTAGCGGTCTTAACTCATCACCAATCAATAATTTTCCAATCGAACTGCGGATACCATCGGCGCCCACGACAAGGTCGGCCTTTAAATGTTTTACCTCCGCAGTGGATTCGTCCTTAGATTTGCTGTGAACTTTAAAGCTTAAGTCAACGGCTTTCCCTTCAGTTTCCTTAAAATCGACTAATTGATGGCCCCATTGCACAGCATCATGACCACCAAGTTGCTCAAGCAAAGCAAAACGTAAAGATTGTCGTGCGATATGTACATTTCTGCGTTTCACCGAAGTTTTAAGCTCAGAGGGTAACCACTTTCTTATACCCCATTCACCAATCTCTTTGCCATCAGTAGTGTGCACTACATGTCTGGTAGAAATTATGCCATGCTCTAGTGAGAATATGCCTAACCCTTGGATCGCTTTACTTGCCTGTTGTAAGGTGAGTCCATAACCTTGAGAGCGAGCACCAAAGCCGCTATCGCGTTCATAAAGTGTAAAGGGAATGCCGCGGTGTTTACATGCAACAGCTAATGCTACCCCACCTATGCCACCACCAATAATAGCAACATGAGGGTAGTTTTCTGTATCGGCTATAGGAGCACTAGTCGATTCAACTAAGCCAGAGCCACTGCAGTTCAAACAATCATAAAGGTGACCTTTTGGTCGAACGGGTGGCGGGCCTTCTCCATTCGTTTCTTCAAACTGCGCTAACGCTCTTTGAAAACTGAGTTTCACTTTCTTGCGCAGCTTCCTCGTTTTTTTACCGCGCCCCTGACATTCCAGACAAGTAGTCCAATTATTCTGTGTGTGTTCCAATTTTTGCACTACCTTTTGTATTTGTCAGAGATGATACTTCTATCTATAACAGGCATTTTAACCGATACAGTGGATGCTAACCTAATAGTAATGCTGTGATCATGATTTATATTACTTTTAGATTAAGTTAACTCGAAAAATTAATTATATTATAGGGATTCAAAGAAGGGGGAGAAGCTTACATCATTAAGTTATAGCTGTTATTGATTGAGCCTCTAACTCGCTTTGGGGCACATAGCGAGTTAGTTGTAAGGGGAGATCTTTTGGTGTAAAAAGCTGACTAACTCTTTTTATTAATCTATTTCGTATGAATAATAGATGTCTATAGGTTGTTCAAGCTCACTAACAACTTCTGGCCATAATCGGTTAATTAAAAATAACTTTACCGTTCGCTCATTAATTGGCCGATCAATACCATACTTCAGGTAAATTTGGTTACCTACAAAGCAACTAGCAGTTGCTGGCTTTGTCGTTAAAAGACTAAAGTACTACAAAGAAGAGGTATAGCACTCCAAGCTGGGTTTAACTGAATCACACACTTTAGTATTAGCAAGTCACTCTGTTTTTCATTGCTCTGTGGCGCTTACTTTTAAGTAACCTTGATAAGAAAAGTAAAAGCTAATAAAGCTGATACTTCTTTCTATTTCCCTAAATTTCGCATTTATACAGCGGAGTTGTAATCTTACTGAATATAATTTCATCTGCCTACTTACCTTCCTTATATGGGTAAGCTTCCTGAACGGCGTCACTATAAACCCTAATAATAACAACCTATTAGCTCTGATTCTTTTGTGTGTTTCTGAGTGTTTTTTAAATGCGACAACTGAATTAAATTACACTTTTGTGTAAATATTATTCTAATTTAGGTTGTTTAGTGTTGCTGAATGTATACTGGTATGATAGGTTAACTGCATGATATCAAGGGTTGGGTATTATACGAATAATAAAAAGTTATTAAAACAGTTAAGTTGAAGTCAAAAATATTAAAAATAATTAAAATATGAAGAGGGAAATTATGAACACTAATCAAAAAGTATTTCGCCGAACGGTATTGTCAGTTTGTATCGCTGCTTTGTTAAGTCCTGCTGTAATGGCAGCTGAAGAAACTAAAGATACTGAAAAATCAGAAGATGTTGAACGTATTGTGGTAACTGGTTCGAATATCTTTAAAGGTAGTGCTAACACTACGTCTTCAGCACCTATCACTGAAATTGGTAAAGATGCCATTGAAGGCATTGGTGCTATATCTGTTGGTGATGCCTTAAGTAAGGTGCCATCAGTAACCTCAGCTATGAATGGTTCATCAGGTAACGTCTCTGTTGGTGGTGGTGCCGGTGACATTGGTGTTGCAACTGCAGCTTTACGTAACTTAGGTGCTGAGCGTACTTTGGTTTTAGTCAACGGTCGTCGTTATGTTTCGGGTGTTTCAGCTAACAATGGGTACGGTGTCGATCTAAACTCTATTCCTGCGGCTATTATTGAACGTGTTGATGTTTTAACTGGTGGTCAATCAGCAATTTACGGGTCAGATGCTATTGCTGGTGTTATTAACATCGTCACTAAAAAAGAGTTTGATGGCTTTGAAATTAACGCCATGGGCTCTACAGCCGATAAGGGCGCAGAAAAATCAAATATCGATTTAACTTATGGTAAAAACTTTGACTCAGGTAATGCTTGGGTTTCTACTGCTTTTACCAAGCAAAATGTGCTTATGTCACGTGATAGAGACTTTGCTGCTAACGAATTAAGGTTCCTTGATACTACAGGTGATGGTCTTCGTGATTCTATGGCAGTACGTAATGGCCCTAGCCATGTTGATGGTGCATACCTTGGTTATGGCGATGTTAAAATTTTTGGTAATGGTGACCCATTCAATACTAACCAACCTCTACTTGATAGTAACTATAACCGTATTGGTACTACTGATTATGATAACCAACATGACGGCCGTACAATTGTTACCCCTTATGAGAAGTTTTCAATTGCTTCAGGTATCACCTTTGATATCTCTGACCAATCTATGGCAGAATTTGAACTTAACTATTCATCAACTACTGCCTCTACCGCGATAGAAGAAGCGCCGATTGATGTTAATGGTAACTTATTTAGAACAGGTGCTGGCGGCACTAACCCAATTGATGTTGCAACAAGTCCATATTTTGTTGGCAGTAGTGCTGGTAATCAATTAGTTGCGGCAATGAATGCAAATGATGGCGATACCAGTCTTGCTAATGTTGCAACTAATAGAAGACTCTGGGAGTTTGGTGAGCGTGGCGTTAATAACAGTCGCGATACTTTCCGTGTTGCTGGTAGTTATAGTTACTTCTTCGATAATGATATGGAATGGAAAACCAGTGGTACTTACGGTGTTACCAATTCTTCATACGTTATGACGGGTGAAACCTTCTTGCCAAATATGCGTGAAGCAGTAACTATTGAGTCAGACGGCAATGGCGGTTATCAGTGTGCCAATGAACTCGCAAGAATTGAAGGCTGTGTACCAGTAAATCCATTTAGCACTGAAGATAGTTTAGCAGGACAAGCAGGTATAGTTGGCTTTTCAGAAGCAGCCATGGACTATATCCAAATTGATGCTAGTCAAATTGGTAAAGTTGAGCAAACGGTTATTACCAGTGTGCTTTCAGGTGAGCTAGATTTTGCTATTGGTCAAGATAATATGGGCTTTGCTGCGGGTGTTGAATACAGAAAAGAATCTGCAGAAGAAACGCCAGATAGCTTTCGTCAAATGGGCTTAGCTCGTGGTCCAAGTGTTCAAAAAATCAAAGGTGAATTTGATGTTGTCGAAGCCTTTGGTGAGTTATATGTTCCCGTTGCTGATTGGTTAAATGTAAGTCTTGCTGGACGTGTTGCTAATTACTCAACTGTTGGTACTACTTTTACTTACCGCTTAGGTCTTGATGCACCAATTACTGATTGGGTTCGTTTACGTGCTAGCCAGTCTAGCTCTGTACGTGCTCCAAACATTAGTGATTTATTCGCTTCAGGGGCAACTAAAACAGGCTCAGTAACTACCGATGCCTGTAATAACACTAGCAACACAGGTACTAGCAATATTGATGTTAACTGTGCGTCTATCCCCGCGATAGCTGATCGTATGGCGGCCAACGGTGGTGACTTTATATTAGAAGGCTCTGAGCTTAATAATACTCAGGTAACTCAGACTGGCTCTGAAGATTTACAAGAAGAAACCGCTAACTCGATGACATTAGGTGCAGTATTTACGCCAATAGATAACTTATCAATTTCACTTGATTACTATGATATTGAAATTGAAGATGGTATTGCTGTGGTAAGCGCACCAACATTTGTTGAACGTTGTCATGATGTGGATCCTGGTTCGTTTGATGCAAGTTGTGGTGGAAACTTAGTTCGCGATGTGAATAATGGCCCTATTTTATTCTTAACTTCAACGCCAATTAATGCAGATACTATCTCAACGAATGGTATTGATCTTGAGGTAGCTTATTCTCCTATTGATGAACTATCACTTAACTTTAACGCTAACTTCTTAGGGGATTACACTCAAGAAACTGTTGGTGGCACTGAAGAGTTTGCTGGTCGTCCGCAATATCCTGATATGAACCTTACATTTAATGCTTCATATAACATTATTGAGGACTTAAACCTTTTCGCTCAGGTAACTTATCGTAGCGAAACTGAAGCCTACCTTGACGCTGATAATGGTGGATTTACTGCAGACCTAAATACCATGGATGCAGTAATGTACATGGATATTCGTGCAAGTTATCAAATCAATGATGCGTTAAATGTTTATGTTGGTTCAAACAACTTGCTTGACCAACAGCCAGACATTTTAGTACGTGGTGCTGCTATTGGTACTAACACTGAGCCAAGAGCTTATGATGTTATTGGTCGTACATTCTTTGCTGGATTAAAACTAACGTTTTAATTAAAGTGACAAAGTTGTTTAAGCCAGTTGACTGGCTTAAACAATGATTAAATTAATAAAACCTGATCATATTTGATTGGGTTTTATTGTTTTATCAATATTATTAAGGATTTAGTTATGAAGTTTACTAACCTGTTACTTTTGTGTATCTTACTGTGCTGTTTGTACGTTAGTGCTAATGAAGGGCGGGGCGAAAATGGCGCTGTAGCTATTCAATGGCAAAAAGCAGCAGAGTTGCCTCATCCTGAAGGTTTTGCCAACACCATAGGTATATCTGGGGCTTATAGTGCCTTTTTAGGAAATTACTTAATTGTTGCTGGTGGTGCTAACTTCCCCAAAGGTCATCCTTTTTTTCAGCAAGGAAAAAAGCAGTTTTATTCAGATATTTTTGTCTATGAACTTATTTCAGGACAACTTGAGTTAGTTTCACGCGGTCACCTCCCAGAAAAAGCAGGTCATGGGGCTACGGTTGTTGTCGGCAATAGCCTTTACTTGGTGGGTGGGAAAAACAATGAACGAGCGTTTGATGGCATAATTAAAATATCACTAGACTCTGAAAATAAACCCCAAATTGAGATGTTGGCTAAGTTGCCCTTTACCTGGCATTCAGGTGGTGCAGCATGGCAGAACAATAGTTTATACCTCTTTGCAGGCAAACAAAATGATCAGGTAACAAACCAAGTTTGTAAGTATTCTTTTGTTAGCCAATCTTGTAGTGATAAACAAAAAGTCCCTCCGTTACCTGGGGTGGCACGTAGTGATTTTCCAGCTATTAACCAAAATGGTCATTATTATATTTTCGGTGGTTTAAACCTCAATGTAGGTAAAGGTAAGTATGCTTTAACTGACGCTTATGCCTTTAATTATCAGCAAGGGTATTGGCAAAAATTAGCGGACATTAAGCTATTGAATCAGCCATTTTCAGTTGCTGGTGGTGGGGCGGCAAAGCTTAGTGATAACAAAATTGTATTGCTTGGTGGGGTGAATAGAGAAATATTCAACAATGCTATTTTTCAATTAACCACACGTAAAGGTGATGACTTACAGGCATTTAAGCAATATTACTTCAGTTTAACAGAGAGTGAGATTAACTTTAGTCGTCAGCAAGTTATTTATGATATCAGTAATAACTCATGGCAAAGCTTGGCTGATAAGGTGCCTTTCATTGGCGGCGCAGGGCCGTTAACAATTAGTCAAAAAGGGGATGATATTTTCTGGATATCTGGTGAAGTTAAGCCGGTTATTCGAACTCCTAATGTGTACGTTGGCTCGGTAGTAAGATAGAAAATATATAAATAAACTGGCTAATAAAGTAAAAAACAAATAAATTTTCGGTTGCTATGCAGCCTTTCATCTATATGGGATATCGAAGTTTTGATGAATATTCATTGTAGTAAGTACCTAATGATTTTGTTGTCTGCAACACTTTTATTAGGTTGTGGTAGTGGAAGTAAAGAAGAAGAGATAAGCCCAGCAATTGAAGAAGTTGCGCCGGATTCAGGCACAGGTACTGATTCAGGCACAGGCACTGATTCAGGCACAGGCACTGATTCAGGCACAGGCACTGATTCAGGCATAGGTACTGATTCAGGCACAGGTACTGATTCAGGCACAGGTACTGATTCAGGCACAGGTACTGATTCAGGCACAGGCACTGATACAGGCACAAGCACTGGTTCAGGCACAAGCACTGGTTCAGGTACAGGAGTAGAGGATGAAGAAATTATTGTTGACGCTGGTACAGATCTCACTATTTTTTCTGATGAGACCTTAACATTATCAGGTTCTGCTAATTTGACAGGTTTAGGTTATTTATGGAGCCAAGTCAGTGGTGATGAAGTTATTATTAATGATCATACAAGTGCAAATGCAACCGTTAATGTAAGTAAAGTTACCCACAATGGTAAGTTAGTTTTTAAAATAATCGCTTCTGATAACCATGGAAACAGCCAAGAAGATATAATTACAGTAATGGTGCTAGATAGGATCAGTGCAGCATTATCCTCTGGAGATCCATCACTGCTGCCAATTACCCCAGAACCGATCCTTAGTCGTATATTATCGGTAATTGAAGCTGAAAAAGCGGCAAATGAACAAGTTTTACAGAGTATTTATGGCGACAGTACTATCAGTTACTTACCTAGCCGAAACTCTCAATATTTTAGTTTTAAACAGCGTGAAGGTGTTTATCCGCTTATCAAAGGCAATAAGGGTCTTAATTTAGCGGCGTTAGTTGATATTAATGGTCAACATAATGCTGCATTTGGTACAAATATAATCAGAAGCTTTTATGATGGTGCATATCTAGAATATGAGCCACATTTTGCCAATTTATTAGCTTGGTTACTAAAGCGTGATAGTGCTTCTTTGGCTAATACTGCAGTAGTTAAATTGGCTTTGATGGATAGTACAACGGCCAGTCGTACCAGTAGTTGGTTAACAAGTCGATTTGAAAACTGGGTCGTTACTCATTGCTCTGTTGAAAGTGAGCTTAACACTTGTTTAAGTGATGCTGACCTTGTGATCACCGGTTCAAACAATGATGCTACGGGTGATATTGCTCTTTCAGCACTGCAAGCAGCTCAAGCAAATAATGCAGCTTTATTATATGTACACTTACACAGCTGGAATTCTTCTGCATTAGCGGTATCAATTTTATCGCAAATGAATTTAATTATTCAAGGCTCAGGTGGTCCAGGTAATTATTTTAGTCAAGATACGGCGTCTTGGGATAACTATCAGCAAATGTTAGCGGCAAGTTGGGAGCTAAACGGTATTTATCAACTCGTGAGCGATATACAACAACAAACCTTTTCTTTTGATTTAAGTAACTGTGCTAATAGCTGTGATGACGCTTTTAATACTGATTTTAAGGGTATTGTCCAAAGCTTACGCTCAACGGTACACAATTTAGATCGTCAAAAGGTAGATATATTTGCCAGTGAACGTTATCAAATAGAAAAACTTTTAGTATTACTGGCTGATTTTTATCGACAATCTATTAGCTACCCAATGAATGTAACAACAACACCTGCGATTGAATTTTTACAGTCATATTTTGCTGATCATCTGGTTTATAACACCCGTGATTTTAATATGCTGCAAACAGATTTAGGTAACTTTAGTCGTACTGATTTTAGTCATGTTACGCCATCTTCTAAGGCTTTGGATATTAAGAGTAAAGTGAGCTTTCGTTCGACAGGTGTTTACGCATTACCGGGACAAACTATGACGGTTAGCCGAACTGACAACAGTGATGTTGAAGTATCTGTATTTATCAATACACAACGTTCTGCTTCAACGCATGAATTTGAGGGGAATGGTTATAATAGACCTAAATACTTACAGTCGGTAGCTGTACCTATTGCTGCAGGAGAAACGATAAAATTAAACTCTCCTTATGGAGGTCCAGTGCAGCTTAAGTTTAGCGTTAATGATAAGGCGGTCGCGGTAACTTTTGAAAATATTGGCCAGCACCCACATTGGGCAAGTGCTGCTGATGATGAAAGCTTTGTGCAAAAAATGGCAGCAGCTGATTTTGATTGGGCAGAAATTGTTACACCAAATTTTGAAATACACTCGCAACTAGCCAAAATGAAAACGTCATTAAGCAACGAGAGCTTCCCAAGTGCAGCGGCTATTGCGGCAGGCGCGCAGCAATATATTCAGAACTATCCGCATGTTTTAGCTGGATTTAAAGGACCAGGTATTGCTGTTGTTGCCGAAATTCATGATTTTGCTACAGATAAAGGTTGGAGCATTGATAACATTGATATTGTTAAACATATGAATGCGGATCAACCAACGTGTGGCGCGGGCTGTTCGGGTAATCCTTATGATGCTAGTTGGCACTTCACCCCAACAGGTCATGGTGATATTCATGAATTAGGTCATGGTTTAGAAAAAGGGAAATTTAGGTTTGCTGGCTGGGATGGTCACGCCTCCACTAACCCTTATTCTTACTATTCAAAAACTCAATTTCATAAGCTCACAAATACTGAAGTCTCGTGTCAGAGTTTACCTTCTCAGGATATGTTCTTAACTTTACAAGAGAGCCTAAAACAAGCTGATCCATTTGCCTATATGCAAGCCGCTAACCTAGCAGGTTGGAGCCAAGGTATGGCTATTTATGTGCAAATGATGATGGCGGCGCAAGATCAAGGGAACTTAATTGATGGTTGGCATTTATTGGCTCGTTTGCATATTCTTCTACGTGAGTTTGAACGCGCTGATAATAGTGATGATGAGTGGTTAGCTAAGCGAGACAGCCTAGGCTTTGCTAGCTTTACCCGTGAAGAGGCCAAAGCGCTTAGCAATAATGACTGGTTAGTTATTGCTATATCAACGGTTACTGAGCGAGATTATCGCGAGTTATTAACTATGTGGGGATTAAGCTTTGGCACTGCTGCATCCGCGCAAGTGGCAAGTTCTGCTTATGCTGCTATCACAGCAACTTTTTATCAAACAACAGGCAATGATTACTGTTTAGGTTTAGATAAGGCAGCAGTAAGTATTAATGATCGAGATGGTGATGGTGTCATTGATCTCTATGATGTATTTCCTGATGATGCAGCTGAGAGCAGTGATGCTGATGGCGATGGCATTGGTGATAATCAAGATTTGAGTTACGACTTAGATCCGGCAAAACTCACTTATCAAAACATTGAGTTTAAATCTGAGCGAAATGGCGAGTGTTTAAGTATTGATGCTGCAGCTGAGTTAGTTGGGCAAAAAGTTGTTAGTGCCGTTTGTAGTAATGATAGTAATACATTGTGGAATTGGGGAGATGATGGTCAGCTACACACTGCTGCAGATGCTTCAATGTGCATTGCTGTTGAAAGCATAGGTAATGGCGCTCAGCTTAAACTTGCTAACTGTGCTGATACCACAAAACAGTCTTGGGGATATAATAGCGACAATAAAGCTATTTTTAGTAAGGCTTCGACTGGTTTAGCTTTTGATTTATACAGCAATAAAGAAGTGCACCTATACAATACACATGGCGGCAGTAATCAACAGTGGGTAATTATTACTCACTAGGTTAAATGAAACTGTCATAGAGTCACCGCCTAACAATTAGGCGGTGACTCAATTATCGTAATACCAAACCAAACCAAACCAAACCCCTCAACTAGATACCCTTGTTGGATATTTTATTATCTATGTTATTTATTCCTCATTTTCCTTTTTCATTCGCTAGCCCATCACTTAATTCAGTGAGCTGAAACTAATTTAAGCATATTTCCTAAAAAGCAGTAATTAATTTACCTCAACAAAAACAATACCCTTCAATAAAAAGGTTACCTAATACTGTTTTATCGTCGACCTGTTACACCACAAAGTGCTTGTGTATTTTTTGTGCGTATGTTTTTATGTATACTGGTATGATAGGTGAATGTATGATAGGTCGAATTGGGAGCTACTCCAGTTACATTATTAAAATACCGGATACCGTAGCGCAATAGGATGAGTGCTAGTTATATCAATTTCATAAAATTTACTTTTTACAAAGTGAGTATTAAATGGATTTGGTATTAAACAATAATAAATCTAAAACAAGGTAAATTTTATAATGATAAAAATAATCAAAATACTCTTTATTTTCATTACCTCATATATCTTTATATCGAGTAGTGTAAATGCAAATACAGTACTAGCTAATTTTGATGCTAGTAATTCAACAGCACCAACAGAACAAGGCTGGAGTGACTTTACTGGCGGCCAAGCACAAGGTTCAATAGTGCAAGATTTAGGTGTCACAACATGGAAAGCAGACGGTACTTCAGGGCGAGCACAATGGAATATAGTGCCTACGAGTCAACATAATAATGATGCCAGTGTTAACGGTTGGAGAATGACTTGGAGCAGTCGAGTTGCTTCAGGGACTTATATCACTGATTATTATGCTAATGGCTCAAAACGGTTTTTACCTATTTTAAGCATCAATAATGCTGGTGATTTAGTGGTGGCGCTTGCTGGTGGTGGTACTCATACTTTGGTAGCTACTACCGGCTCTGAGGCATACCATGATTATGCGGTTGAATTTGATGCTAGTACTAACTTGGCATCCTTTAGCTTTGATGGTGTGGTCATTGATGCTGCATGGGCAGGGCAGGAAAGTAATCAAAATATGGTTGTCTGGGGCAATGGCTCATCAGGCACCGACGGCATAGCTTATTATAAAAATGTCGCATTTACTATTTTATCGGCAGGTGCACCAAGTGAGCCAACTATTGTCACTCAATGGGATACTTCAAGCTTAAGTTTTGATGGAACTAGCCAATTCTCAGCGCATGATAATGATGTGCCTTTAGTTGAAAATTTATCGCAAGGCAGTATTTATACTCATTTTAAAGCAACGGGGACTACAGCAACTTTATTTAGTGTTTCAAATTCTGCAGTTGGCTCTAGTGAGTTTGCTTTATTAATTAATAGTGATGGCACATTACGTGTACACGCCCGTTCAAATGGCTCTTTTGTTAATGATTCAAAAACCGTCACCACCTACAATAATAATCAAGAGCATAAAGTTCTGATTATGGTTAATAGTGAAGGTACCAAGATTTATGTTGATGGTAATCTTGAGTTTACTGGAAGCGCTACAAGCTTTTTCAGTGCCATTTCAGGACTAGACGCTATGAATATTGGTCGTAACTATGATAATAGTGGTGGTCAGTGGTACTTTAGTGGTGAAGTTTATAATACCCGTGTTTATGACAATGTTTTAACTGAATCTCAAGCACAAGATTTAACGACTTTATCTACTTTAGTTGCAACTTTTGATGCAGCAACAGATACAAATCCAACTTTAGTTGGTTGGACTGATGATTCAGCTAACTCAGGTAGCGGCACATTAATTAATGAGCAAGGGCAAAGTGCTTGGCAGGCCAATGGCACGGGTGGACGTGCTGAGTGGGAAGTTCAACCAAGCTTGCAAGTAAACAGTGATGCTAGCACCTTAGGTTGGAAGATGAAGACCACTAGCCGAATTGTCTCTGGTAGTGCTATTTCTGATTATTATGCCAATGGCAGTAAGCGATTTTTAGCTCTATTAAGCATTAACGCTAATGGTGATTTAATCGCAAACCTTGAAGGTGGCGGTAGTCATACTTTAGTTTCGTCTATAGGTGCTGATGAATATCATGATTATGAAACCTCTTTTGATGTAAAAACATCATTAGCAACTTTTAGTTTTGATGGTCGAGTCATTGAAACCTGGGCTGGTGCTGCAACTAGTCAAAACGTTATTGTTTGGGGTAATGGCTCTTCAGGTACTGACGGCATTGCTAACTATAAAAAAGTGAGTTTTGAAACCTTTGGTAGTGGTCCGGCAATTTTTGAAAGTATTGTTTTTCAAGGCGGACAAGAAGGAGTTGATGGTATGAGTAATTACCGTATTCCTTCTATGGTGCAATCATCGGACGGTTCACTTTTAGCCTTTATTGAAGGACGACCTAGTGGCGCCGATCCAGGTCAAGCAGGACAAATTAATATTTCAATGAAGCGCTCTGTTGATATGGGCCGTACTTGGTTACCGGTGCAAATTATTCATGAAGATCCTTTATATGATTATTCCGATCCAAGACCTTTTGTAGATAAAACGACTAATACTGTTTATGTCTTTTATGTGCAGTGGCCTGACTTGTGTGCACAAAATGGTAACTGTGTTGGTCCTGATGATGCTAATTATGTTTATTACCGTAGTAGTAATGATAATGGCGTTACTTGGAATGCACCGGTAGATGTGACTTCACAAGTTAAAGATCCAACGTGGCGTTCAATTAACCCAGGTCCAGGGCAAGGTATTCAACTTCAGTGGCAAACGGCTGCTCAAGGTGAACATAACGGTCGAATGATTTTCCCAGCTATTGTGCGTGCTGGTAATAGTAACTTCTATGTTGCGACTATTTTTAGTGATGATAGTGGCGTAACTTGGCAAAAAGGGAATTTCACACCTGTTTCTGGTCCTACTGAAGCAGATATGGTGGAATTAACTGACGGTTCATTATTATTAAGTGCTCGAAATGATGGCGGCGCCGCAGGTACGCGTTATCACTTTTTAAGTACTGATGGTGGTGTCAACTGGGTTCAAACTTCCCATGACTTAGTGGTATCGAAAGTGGATATTGGCCTTACTCGATATTCAGCGGTACGAGCAGGTGATACTGAAGATAGAATTTTAGTTTCTGCACCCATGGGAACTTCTTCTGGTCCTAATCGTAATAACTTAGCTATTTGGTCAAGCTTAGATGAAGGTGTGAGTTTTGGCTCTCCACATCAATTGGTGTATGGCATGAGTGCTTATTCAGATATCGTGACTTTGCATGATGGCTCTATTGGCATTATTTATGAGGCAACGGGAAGTACGTTATTGAAGTTCTTAAATGTTGAACTTGAGCAAGTTCAGTAATAAAGCTGGCATTAATAGTTAATCTATATCTTTATTTAAAGGGTTATCAGTGGAATGGCTGGTAACCCTTTTTTACCGACTAAAATACCTGCCATTCTTATTGATATCTGAGTGAATAAAAGTCTGAGCAAGAAATACTTCTCTAGCAAAGATACGCGTAAATTTAGTCGTTTATTTCATTGGAATAGCTCAGAGGAAGTTTGCATTTAGCTTAATAATTACTACGCTTTATCTTACTCACAAAATTTTAATAGAACAGGGACTTACTATATGAACTCTTTACAAGGATCAACTTCTTCTCATCCAGATTTAGGCTGGAGTCAGTTAAAAGAAACCATCGTCATGCTCAACTTGGCTGTTACTCAAATTGATCAATCTATGAATGAGGGTAACGCTTCGGTTTCGACCTTATCGACATCATTTACTGGGCTGGCTACCAACTTAAGTGATATTCAAAGTTCTATCGTACAATTAAGTCAAAAAGAGAAAGATAATGAAAAAATGAAGTTAATTATTGAAGGCTCAACCTCTACTGCCTTGGATAAAGTGCATTCAGCCATCATTGCTTTTCAGTTTTACGATAAATTAAGCCAAAGACTAGATCACGTTCGAGAAAGTCTTACCTCTTTAACTGCGCTTATTGCTAATCCAGAACAACTCTATTCACCGGTTTCTTGGCAAGCATTACAGGAAACAATACGAAGTAAATATACCATGGAAGAAGAACGACGGATGTTTGACAAGGTCATTTCTGGCGTGTCTATTGAGGAAGCATTACTTGAGTTTAACCAAGACTTAACGAGTAAGCAGGGCTGTGAGGACGATGAGATTGAACTATTTTAGCTTTCAGTTTTTAATAGATGATTTATGTTTTTTTCACTAACTATCTAAACAGCTGGCTATTTACACTATTGTATAAACGACTATGATTATGGTGGTAAATACACCATTTAAACACATAGCTAACACTGAAAATGCTGCACACTGATCACTTATTTGTAATGCCGCTGATGTACCTATGGCATGTGAAGCGACTCCGAGTGCTAACCCCTTACTTATAGGATGCTCTATTGACAAGAATGAGAACAGAGGCGTTGCTATCGCTGCACCAATAATTCCGCTGATAATAACAAATATAACTGCTAGTGCCGGAATCCCTCCAATAATATTAGTGATATCGATAGCAATAGGGGAGGTGATTGATTTACTCACCATGCTGAGCAATAACGTATGATCAACGTCAAATAACCACAATAAAAATAATGCTGAACAGGGCGATATTAATGCGCCCAGCAGCAAAGGAAGGCATATCACGTTTTTGTATTGGCTAAGTATCTGCAAATTTTTATATAAAGGGACACCTAAAGCCACTGTTGCTGGGGCTAACATCATCATGAGCACTTCACTGTTTTGCTGATACGCTTGTATTGAAATATCAAAGACAGTTAACAATAAGATTAAGGTAATAGCACTGAGTATTAATGGATGAAATAAGGGAAATTGTCGACAAGTATTGTACAAGCTTGTTGATAGGGTAAAAACGAACCAGGTGATTAAAAGGTTCGCTGTAAGCATTATCAGCATAGTTGAACTAAACACAGCTGAATTAAACGTAACACTAGTTAACATCAGTGTGGAAAATCCTTTATAGTCTTATTTTTTATCGTGTTAATTAGTTTGTCGCTGATCGTGCTCGTGATAAATAGGGTGAGTAAGGTACTAATGAACAATGCCGATAAACAGGTAAACCAAAAATCTGCAAAGGTAGGCCAGAATAAATTGATAGTTACCACGTAAGGGATGAAAAATATCGCCATGTTCTTGAGAAGGAGGCGACTGACGATATCAAGTGATTTTGGTACTTTATTTAAGTAAAAACACACGCCACAACAAAGTAACATCGCAATGATAGTTGCGGGAAACGGGATAAAGTTGCTTAACCATTTACCACACAGTAGATATAAAAAAATCTGACCAAAGCCTAAAACAATTAAAGGAAACTGCTGCAATTTATCCACGCTTTACCTACCACTTCAATGAATTAAACAAAGCTTATGTGAGTCGTATTTCAATACAGACGAGTAAATCTAGATGACCACTTTGTCCAATAAGGTGATCAGGCTATTAATATAAGAAATACGCTTATTAACACTGACATTGTTTGGACTTAGTGATATTTTTCCGCCGATAAAGTCAAGTTGATCGTAATGGCATTGTTGCAATGAGTTTTCTATTTGCTCAATGGTTAAGTATGAATTTTCTGCGTAACTTGGAATATTAAAAGCTTGTGCTGGCGGCATGTGAGTATCCTTCCATTGACCGTAGGGTCCTTCTGCTCCAGAGGCTCCAGAGAAGATGATGCCTTTTAATAAGCCACTGCGATAAGCTTGTTTTATATGCAACAAAGGGCCGGTAGAGCTGCGCGTTTCAATAGCACTTCGTCCCCAGTTAATACTGATGCCTATATCACAGCCCAGTTTCTTATTTACTTGTTTTATCGCAGAAATTTCATCTTCTAATAACATAAAGCCTTTTTCACAGGCTTGCCCAACAATATGGGCATCACAATGTTCAATAACCAGCTTTGTCCCATACCAATTCCATGATTGCATCGTTTCTAGTGAGGCTTGCAATGCTTGTAGGGAAGATTTAGCTTTGCTGTTAAGACTGGGCGCTGTATGAATTTTAATATGACTAACTGCTTCTCGGTCAAGAAAGCTGTTTAGTTTTAATATTGCGCGTTGTGCTTGCTGATAAAAAGCAAGTGCCGCTTGTCTGCCTTCTTCATTTGCTGAAGCAATTCCAAAGTGAGGATTTTTAGCTAAATTAGCCATTACTCCGGGAATTGAAGTAAAAATAAATTGCCAGTCTTTAGCAATATTATCCAAAAACCACTGATCATCATGAGCATGTAATTGGCCGACAAACGGATGTTCTAAACCGGAGATACTGTCGATAGCTTTTAATTGTTGATAATACTGAGTTTCTAGCTCTTGATTCCATTGTTCAGTAGAAGGAGCAGTGGCGTAAGCGCCAATTATATATTCCATTAAGTGTCAGCCTTGATAATAGATAGGTAATACAAGTTCGGTGTACCTGTTATACCATTGCACCTTTCGTGTTGCAATCCGAGTTCATAAATTTTCTATTTCTCTATCATGTATTTAGCAATTTTTCTTTAGACCAGAATGATAAAAAACAATAACTCCTCGTGCTAATGGCCATAAATACCAAATATTTATAAATTTAATTTGCATATATTTCAAGTGCTTAAAGTGCTTCTGCATCCCTTGGTCGAACAGGTTACTAATTTCGCTTTGACAAAAAATAATTTGGAGGTATATTGGTATGACAGGTTGATAGTGTACTTGTGAGTGTACTGTACCAGTTTTACATGAATTACTTTATCCAATTATTGAAGCAGAGAGCACATGATCACTACCATAATTGCCGAGCAAATGTTTGATGGCATCAAGATAGTAAACAACCAGCCGGTTAGTTTTGAAAATGGCAGAGTTATCGCGTTAGATACCGTTGAAAATGCCAAAGAGATTAAAACTACGGGCTTACTTGTTCCTGGTTTTGTTGATGTACAAGTAAATGGTGGTGGCGGGTATTTATTTAATCATGACCTCGATATTAATACGTTAAATGCCATGGTTTATGCACATAGTCGTTTTGGGACTACAGGCTTATTGCCTACACTTATAACGAGTGATCTAAAGACAATAAATAGAGCTGCAGACACTATTGCTCTTGCTATAAAAGAAAAAACACCCGGCATTCTTGGCGTTCACTTTGAGGGTCCCCATATCAGTGGGCCTAAAAAGGGCATACACAGTAGTGACTACATCAGAAAATTGACTGAGCAAGAGATGGCTGTTTACTGTCGAGAAGATCTTGGGATAAAAGTTGTCACCCTAGCGCCTGAAAATGTCAGTCCGGAGCAAATAAAGCTGCTAACAGCTAACAAGGTAAAAGTTTGTTTGGGTCATTCTAATGCAAGCTATGAAGTAACTCTGGCTGCACTATCTGCTGGTGCTGTCGGTTTCACCCATTTATTCAATGCCATGTCAGGGCTAACGTCGCGCGAGCCAAATATGGTGGGAGCTGCACTGCTCGATAAAGACAGTTACTGCGGATTGATTTTAGACGGCCACCATGTTCACCCGGCAACGGCAAAGTTGGCAACCCATGCTAAAGCTAGCGGCAAAATGATGTTAGTCACTGATGCTATGTCTACCATTGGTAGTAACCAGCAGTCGCTGAGTTTTGATGGTCATCAAATTTTGCTTGAAGGTGACAAGCTAACTAGCCAAACAGGTCAATTAGCAGGTTCTGCTCTGGATATGATCACAGCGGTTAATAATGCAAAAAAGATGCTTGATGTATCACTAGAAGAGTCATTGAGGATGGCGAGTTTATACCCCGCTAATTTTCTAAATATGAATGAATTGCCACAATTAACAATTGGCTCAAAAGCTGATTTTACTATTGTTGAAAAAGGTAATCACACGGCTTTACAAGTTCGTCAAACGTGGATTGACGGCAAACAAATATTTTAAATTTACAGAGGTTTACCATGCAAAAACTTACCGGACTTATCGCCGCACCCCATACGCCTTTTGATAAAAAAGGTGATGTTAATCTAGCTGTTATTGATCAAATAGCAACATTACTTATCTCACAAGGCGTTAAAGGGGTTTATATATGTGGCACCACGGGTGAGGGCTTAAATTGCTCTGTTGCTGAGCGAAAAGCGATAGCTCAGCGGTGGGTTACTGCAGCTCAAGGAAAGCTGAGTATTACTGTCCATACTGGCGCGTTGTCAATTGTGGACACCTTAGAATTAACAGAACATGCTGAAACACTTGATGTTTTGGCTACCTCCGTTATTGCTCCTTGTTTTTTTAAACCTGGCTCGGTTGATGAGTTAGTTAGCTATTGTGCGGCTGTTGCCGCTGCTTCACCATCAAAAGCTTTTTATTATTACCACTCGGGCATGTCTGGGGTGATGTTTGATATGGAGCAATTTTTGCAAAAAGCTGAGCAAGCAATTCCAAATCTTGCGGGTATCAAATTTAACCATGTAGACTTATATGAATATCAACGCTGTTTACGTGTTTGTGAAGGAAAGTTTGATATGCCGTTTGGTGTTGATGAATTTCTCCCTGGTGGTCTAGCAGTAGGTGCAATTGGCGCTGTTGGTAGTACGTATAATTACGCTGCGCCATTATATTTAGACATTATCGAAGCTTTTAATAATGGTGAACAAGCACAAGTTACGGCGCTGATGGATAAAGTTATTGGCTTAATTCGTCCATTGGTTGAATACGGCGGCGTTGCTGCGGGTAAAGCGGCTATGTTGTTACATGGTATTGATGTCGGCGATCCTCGTTTACCTATTCGGTCGCTTTCTGCAGCTGAAAAAGAAGATGTCGTTGCTAAAATGAGAGCGGCTGGTTTTATGGACCATATTGCTAAGTTATAACAAGTGAGACTACAACCAGCAAACCATTAAAACAAGAATAATTAATCAGTTATACACGTTTTGTATATGTGTACGCACTAAAAGGTTTTGACCATTTATTCCGATTGCTAGTGAATACCCTGGAGCTAAGTTAACTGCAGTTATATACAACCATCAACATTTTGTTGATGGTTTTTTTTCGCAAGTTTATAAGGAAACTATCATGCTTACCGTAGACATATTAGGCTGGCTAGCAATGTTGTCATCAATTTTATATTTATGTTTTGGTTTACCATTGCAAATAGTTAAAAACTATCAGAATAAATCCACGCAAGGTTTGTCATTAATGTTAGTTATATTTTGCTCAATCACCTTAGTAATGTGGTCAATTTATGCTTGGGTGAAGACTCCTGTTGATTGGTATATTTTAGGTGCTAATTTGCCTGGTTTTTTCTTTTCGGTGATATTGCTTTTTCAATTCTGGCTTTATAGGAATGGCAGCGGAAGTGAGGGAGCTAGATTAGAGTAGGGCGGATAAATTTAAGACTTAATATGTATCACCTGAGCTGCAATACATATTAAGTGGAAGGTATATTGATTAAAATAAACCATAAGCCTGATTTATTTTTTGGTGTTCAGTGTTTGCCCAGAGGTAGTAGTCTTGATCAGGCAATTTACTTGCAGCTTCTTTATCTAAAATAACAATGGCATGCTCATGCAGTTGTAGTGCTGAAGCAGGACACTTTGCCGAGAGGGGACCTGAAATCATTTCATTTACTGCATTGGCTTTATTTTTACCTGTCGCCATAAGTAAGACGTATTGTGCATCTAATATAGTAGAAATCCCCATAGTCATTGCCATCGTCGGTTGGTATTCCCCTGTTTTAAATAATCGACTATTATCTTCGAGTGTTTGCTTAGTTAATGTTTTTAATCTTGTCCGTGAAGCAAAGCTTGATGAAGGCTCATTAAAGCCTATATGACCATTTGCCCCTATACCAAGTATTTGTAAATCTATACCGCCAGCTTTTTTAATCTTCTCCTCAAAGACGAAACCTTGTTGCCTAGGGTTTTCATCTTGATGGCAAGTAGGTAAATGGGTGTTTTTATCGTTAATATTGACCTTGTCAAAAAGGTTCTTTGTCATAAAAGTTCGATAACTTTGTTCGTTATTAGCATTAATATTGTGATATTCATCTAAGTTAAAGGTGGTCACATGGCTAAAGTCAATATCGAATTCTTGATGGCTTTTGACTAATTTCTTATAAAGATTAATTGGCGTACTGCCAGTAGCTAAACCAAGTACAGGTTTAGCTTTTTTAGAGATGAATTCAATAACCCATTGACTAGCGTGCTCTGCGACCTCATCAGGGTTTTCTAATATTATAACCTGCATAATTTACCTTGTTTGTAAGAAGTTATTCAAACGCATTATTTGAAGTTTTGTTGATGTTTCTAAATAAATTTTATTGTTGAACTGAATATAAAAGCGCCCCGATTAAATCAGCGTTTGCGCCCATTTGGGGTGATGAAATTTTTACTTGGTAAATAGCGGGTAAGTTACTTACTTTTTCAATGACTTGTTGATGGAATATGTCCGAAGAGCCAACACTGCCACCAAGAATAACGGTTTTTGTGCCGGTAATGGCCTTGGTATTGGCAATTAAGTCACAAAGCGCACTGCTAGCATCATCAATTAATTTTGCGATTGCAGGTACTGCTAGATACTGTTCAAAAACTTGTTTGCAACTAACTGTTTTGTTTAAAACCAATGAGGCTTGCTCTGCTATCGCTGTGCCTGATGCAATTGCTTCAGCACAGTTAATACGGCCACAGTGACATTTTATAGTTTTGCTTGAATTGTGTTGCACAGACATGTGGCCTAAATGAGCGCAAAAACCGTCATGGCTAGTAACCAGTTGGCCATTTTGGATCATGCCACCGCCAATACCTGTAGATACCGTGATGTAGACTAAGGTATCGTCGGTATTTTCTTTAGTGTATTGGGCTGACTGTATTTTATCTAAAGAGTCGCCATCCGTGGCCGTTGACTGTATAAAATGAAACTCTGCCCAAGCAGCTGCAGCGGCATCATTAATTATGGTTACAGGTAAATTAAAGGCAGCTTTAAGTTGTGATTTTAACGGAAGCTTTTCTTTCGCTGATAGAAAGTTAACGTATTCACTGCCAACTTGACCAGTACAAGCAATAGCTAGGTGTGTTGCTTGTTCAAGCCAGTCCTGGCAAAGCTCAAATAAATGCTGTGATAAATTTAATAAATCCGTGTGAATTACCGAGGGGATTTTCCGTTGCTCGAGGATTTTGTTGTTATTCATCAGCGCGGCAGATATTTTGGTACCGCCGACATCAATTGCAATAATCATTTATTTACCTTGCTTCTTCGCGCTATCAATACTTGTGACAAACCATTGTGTTATGTGCTCAATACGCGTTATCGCTGAGCCTACTGTCACTGAAAAGGCTCCTAAGCCTATGGCTTTTTCAGCTCGCTCTGGTGAATTGTATCTACCTTCGGCAATAACATTTATTCCTTGTGTAACCCAGTTTGATACTAGCTGGTAATCAGGTTCATTTGGCGTAGTATTTAAATCAAGGTACCCAGACATAGTACTACCAATAAACGTACAACCATGCTTGGCGAGCATTAAACCCGTTTGGTAATCTGCGCAGTCGGCCATGGCAATACAACCCGTGGCATGGATAGCGTCAAGTTGCGCTAACATGGCCGTGGGACGAGGTCTGTCAGTGCCATCAAAAGCAATAATACTTGCGCCAGCTTGGGCAAGATCGTTAATGTCTTCAATAAACGGCGTAATTCTTATGGGGCTATCGGCTAAGTCTCTTTTGACAATACCGACAATAGGCACTGATGTTGCTTTAGCTACTGCTCTTACATTTTCAACACCTTCAATTCTTAAGCCTTTAGCGCCACCATCAACAGCAGCTAATGCCATGGCAACTATGTGTTCTACTTTATCCATAGGGCCATTATCAACAGGCTGACAAGAGGCAATTAAAGATTGCTTTAATGATGTTAACAATTGGTTTTCTAAAGCCTTATTAGCGGTAGACATACAAACTTCCTAGTTAGGTTAATACAAGTGATAATATTTTTAGCTCTTAGTTTCAATTGAGCGCATGGTGTAGAGGGTTAATCCCGTTAAATCTTTATTGGCTGTCTTACTCGTTTGACTCAACAAACTGGCAATATAGCCAACGACTAAACAAGATACTATGCCGATTGTGGCGTACAAATAACCATTGGCCCAACCCATTTTCCATGCTGAAATCATAGTGGCAACACCAACTAGAATACCTACAATGGCACCGAATGAATTAGCCTTTTTGGTTAAAGCTCCAAGGACAAATAAGCCGCCCAGAGCGCCCATAAACATGCCTATAACTTTAAAGTATGCTTCCATTAATGAACGAATTTCAGGGTTAATAAAGATAAGTCCGGCAAGAGTGCCCAGTGCGCCCATAATAAAAGTTAACCAACGAGCAGCGCTCATATAACCTTTTTCAGTATTAACTAAGTTAAATGGGCGAATAAAGTCTGTAACTAAAGTGGTAGCGATAGAGTTCATGCTGGTTGAAACGGTTGATTGTGCCGCTGCAAAAATACCAGCAACAATAAGGCCTGCTAAACCAATGGGTAGTTCTGTAGCGATAAAGGTTGGAAATATTTGATCAATTTGAATAGTTGGATCTAACTTTTCCGGGTGTAATTGGTAAAAGGCGTATAGTCCTGTCCCTATACAGAAAAAAAGTAATGCGCCCGGTGCAGCTATTATTGCATTAGCCCAAATCGATTTACTGGCTTCACGAGGATCTTTAGTCACCATATAGCGTTGTACCACAGCTTGGTCAGCTGTATAGCTAGAAATGTTTTGTCCTATGCCACCAATAACAATTACCCAGATAGATAAAGTGGTGATGCTATCTAAACTAAAATCAGCGTTGACCATAGTAAATTTATCATCAAGTAGACCAATGCTAATAAACTCGGTTAAGCCGCCATCTAAACCAATAATAATGGTGACAAAACAAGTGATTGCGCCAATAATCAAAACGATAGTTTGTAAGGTGTCAGTCCAAATTACCGCTTCTATCCCGCCCATGGTGCAATAGATTAAACATAACACCCCCATGATTAACACACTATCACTAGCAGAAAGTGGTGTTACAGCAGAAAGTGCTAAGGCGGTTAAAGCCATGACAATACCCATTCGACCAATGTGAAATAAGGTAAACAAACCACTAGCAAATAACCTGACACTCATATTGAAGCGTTTAGATAAGTATTCATAGGCACTGGTTGCATCAATTTGACGGAAGAATGGCATGGCGACATAAATGGCAACGGGGGCAACAGCGATAATCATCCAAATACCAATTAGCAATAACCAGTTACTTTGATATACCACGGCTGGTAAAGCGACATACGTTAAAGAGCTCAGCATGGTGGCATAAATTGAACAGGCTGCAGCCCACCATGGGATAGACTGACCACCACGAAAATAATCATCCGTATTTCTGTTTTTAAATACAAAAAATAAACCAACCAATACCACGCAAATTAGGTAAATCACCAGTACGGTCATGTTTACCCAACCAAAGTCTTTTTCAGGCTGTATTAAGTTTGCTTGCCATAATTGCAGTGAATCTTGTGAGTTATTGGTTCTATTTAATGAATAGATAGTATCTGAAGAGGCAGTTAACTTCTCACTGACATGTTTGTGAGCATTTTCAGTTTCACTGTCTGTAGGTAAATATTGAGTCCAGCTATTAGTAATGGCATTAAATGAAAGTGTATTCCCTTCATTGGTAAAAGCCAAAATGTGTGATTGTCCAAACGATGTTAAACTGTTTATTTTCTCTTTTAACACTTGCTTTTTAAGGCTTATCTGTCCAAGAACTTGCCAGCCTTGATTGTCAATGCTGTCTTGTATTTTATACTTCCAATGGTTAGTAAGAGGTAACTCCTGATCTTGTAAGTGACTGTTAGATAGGTTATAGCCTCCGATAGCGAAAATATTGTTACCACTACCATCATTTTGAACCGCTAATTGAATACCATTTTGATAGGGTCTATTTTTATTCGCAAGGGGCAATGAGGGCAGAGTTTGCCATGAATTATCGTTAAAGTAGGGCTTGTTATCATTTTCATTTAGAACAAGTTCACCCTCAGCACTCAATAAATTATTCAAGTCTAAAGAATAGAATTCATTATCAGCATCTGAGCCTGTTAATACATAAAGGATATTGTTAACAATAATGCTTGATGGAGATATTGCTGCTTTGGGTAGCGTAGCTAAGGGGTAGCTAACCATTTTTTGCGTGGAGCCTTGCCAGGTAATAATGTTTGTTAAAGCAGACGCTTTTGTATCGGCAATACCACCAACAACTATGGTTGCACCATGAAAATTACTTGTTGTCGCATATGCTCTATTACCTTGCTCAACAGTCAAATCAGAAGTTAATACCGAATTACCATTTACTATATACATGGTACTTGTTTGTTTATCTGCTGAAATAAGTTGTTCAGCAATATAGGTCTGCTGGTTGCTGCTTTTACCGTTGATAGCTTTAGTAACCGTTATACCAGAAGAAATAATTAGGTTTTCATCTTGTTTACTAATAAAGGCACCATTGCCAACTTTTAATGGTTGATCTGACATTGGTGTTTTATCGTGCCAGTCAATAAAGGTTTGGCTATTAACTAATAATGGCGTCATTAAAAATAGAATAACGACAGATCTAAACATTTTGGTAATCATATGTGCTCAAGTGGTATTGTTTTGTGCTGTATACCTGTTATACCACTAGTGTTTTTATAATGCTATAAAAACCTCCAATAAGATCCAAGTTTTTAAGGTCATTGAGGTTAAAAGCTGTCATTAAAACTTGCTGAGAGCCAATAAAAAAGGCTACCTACTGGTAGCCTTGATCAAGAAAAGTGTTTTTTGATTTATCTATGCAGTTAATCTGCGTAATATTTATCGAAAACATATTCTATATGTTGAGTTAGCTTTTTATCTGCCCCTTCAACATCACGATTTTTAATACACTCTAGTATTTCTATATGATCTTGATGGCTTTTAGCATTTAATTCTTTACTGTTTTTCTTTTCAGGTCTGGCATCAATGACCCAATCAACAAGTGCTTGATGAATAGCCAAGAATATTGGGTTACCAGGAATTGAAGCAATAACGCGGTGGAAGTAAATATCAGTCTTTTTAAACTGGCTATCGCTATTAATCGCTTTACTGTTTAACTCTAATGCTTTTTCTAATTCTTCTATTTGTTCTTCTGTTGCAAACTCAGCAGCATGTCTAACTAGACTTGATTCAAAAAAGCTTCTTAATTGATCAAAGTATTGCAAACCATTGGGTTGTGATAAAAAATCTTTCGACATTCCTGATAGCTCTGAAATGATAGTATCAGGAGAAGGTCTAGTTACGCGGGTTCTTTCACCACTGCTTATTTTCACCAAGCCTTTTCGGGCAAGTGCAGATAATGCATCACGAATTGAAGGTCTACCTACACCAAATGCTGCCATTAACTCCCTTTCTGAGGGAAGCGCGTCACCTTCAGCTATTTCACCTTGGCGGATCATTAACTCCAACTCTTCTTCAACAGTTTCAGATAATTTTTTTCGTTCTACCGGACGTTTAATGGTAATTGGCATGTGTAGCTCCTTAACACGTTATCAATTATATGTTCACCTATTTTGCTATTATACCAATCAGATGAAGAATGTATACGAAATTATTCATATTGATGGAATTTTAATCATTTAGATCAAGTTTTTATAAATAAAATAAAATATTGAATGCTTGGTGTACCTGTTATACCATCTTGGTGTTATTCATATTTTAGAGCCTACAGCGATGAAAAATTATTCTTGTAAAAAAATTGCTTACGGTCCAAATAATCAGCAGTTTGCTAAATTATATAAACCTAAGCAGCTCAAAACTGTGCAAGAAAGCTATGTTGTTGTCATTGTCATTCATGGTGGCTATTGGAAGGATAACCATAACTTAGACTCTTATGCGACTACAGCGATTGTCGATTATTTACAAACACTAAATGTGGCTATCTGGAACCTTGAGTATCGACGGATGAATGCTGCGGGGGAGAATGTTAAAGCCCCATGGCCAGCAGTACATCAAGATGTTGCTGATGGTATTGATTATCTGCGTGAAATTGAGTCAGACGAAGGCTTAGATTTAACGCGTGTTTTGTTAGTAGGGCACTCTGCTGGAGGGCATTTAGCAACATGGGCTGCTTCAAGGGCAATGATTCCTTCAACAAGTGAGCTTTATAAAGAAATGCCTTTAGCTATTCAACGAACCATTTCAATAGCGGGTATTTTAAACTTATTCTCCCCAAGTGATGTGGATCAGCCAGAGCAAATACAGCGTTTGATGGGCGGTTATGCCAAAGATTACCCTGAACGATATCTTGCTTGTGATCCAACAAATTTATATAAAGCAGATGTAAGTATAACCGTGATGCATGGTAAGCAAGATACTTGTGTAAACGTTGCGCAAGCACATCATTATTGTCAAAAATTCACGGCGAGTATCAATCAAGTCAAAATTTTAGAAGCTGATCATTTCTCTATGTTGCCGCATGAAGGGAGATGGCAAGAAGCACACTGGCAGCAAGTAAAGCAGTTAATTAATGCTGAGTTAGCAAAACTGTCATGAATTAAACGTAAATAATATTATTTATACCTAGCTATGTTTATAAAACTTAAGGAGTTACCGTGAGTGATAGAGAATCATTACCAAGTTGGCAAGCGCTGAAGATACACAGTAAAAATATGAAAAACGTTCATATGAATGACTTATTTGAAGCAAATAAAAACCGCTTTGATAGTTTTTCTGTGCAAATGCCTAGCATGTTACTCGATTACTCTAAAAACCTGCTTAATCAAGAAACCTTGTCTTTATTATTGGACTTGGCTAGTGAGTGTCAGATTGAGTCATGGCGCGATAAAATGTTTCTCGGTAATAGTATTAATAAAACTGAAGATAGAGCTGTGCTGCACACCTTATTGAGAGATCGTACCAATACGCCTTTTACTGTCGGCGGTAAAGATGTCAAAGAAAATGTACGCGCAGCGTTAAAGCAGATGAAGCTATTTAGTGACAAAGTAAGGCAAGGGAAGTGGTTAGGCTACAGTGGTAAGCGAATTACCGATATTGTAAATATTGGTGTTGGCGGGTCAAACTTGGGGCCGCAAATGGTGACAGAAGCGCTAAAGCAATACAGTGATAACAGTGTTAATGTGCATTATGTTTCTAATGTTGACGGAACACAAATTGCGAATGTTTTAAGGCCACTCAATCCTGAGAATGTCTTATTTATCATCTCAAGTAAAACTTTTACCACAACCGAAACTATGACCAATGCGCAAACTGCTATGCAGTGGTTAGTATCTTCTTCCTTTGATGACTCAGCCATTAGAAAACACTTTGTTGCGGTTTCATCGAACAAAGCCAACGCTATTGAGTTTGGCATTGACCCTGAGAATATTTTTGATATGTGGGATTGGGTAGGGGGCCGGTTTTCACTGTGGTCAGCTATTGGCTTGCCCATTGCCTTAGATTTAGGTTTTGAAAAGTTTGTTGAATTACTTGATGGCGCATTTGAAATGGATAACCACTTTAAACAAGCGCCCCTTGAGCAAAATGCTCCTGTTTTATTAGCACTAATTAGCGTTTGGAATTGTACCTTTTTAGGTGCCCAGTCTCAGGCAATATTGCCCTATGATCAATCACTGCATATGCTATCAGCTTACTTACAGCAAGCTGAAATGGAAAGTAATGGTAAGTCAGTTAGCTGGAATGGTGATGAAATATCTTATGCAACAGTACCTTCTATTTGGGGGGAATTGGGCATTAATGGCCAGCATGCTTTTTATCAATACCTGCACCAAAGTAATAATATTGTACCGGCTGACTTTATCGGTTCAGTTAAAAGTGTCACACCTGTTAAAGGGCATCATGAAACGTTAATGGCCAACTTTTTCGCACAAACCCAAGCGTTAATGCAAGGTGTTGATGAGGCTCAAGTTAGAGCCGATTTAAAAGCGAAGGGTCGTACTGCTGATTATATTGAAAAGGTTGCACCGCACAAAGTTCACAAAGGTAACCGACCTACTAATACCATTTTATTGAAACAAATATCGCCGAAAAGCTTAGGCTGCTTAATTGCACTGTATGAACATAAGATTTTTGTTCAAGGTATATTGTTGCAAATATGTTCTTTTGATCAATGGGGAGTTGAACTAGGTAAAGGGTTAGCGAATAAAATCCAACAAGAGTTGGTGACACAAAATATCAATTTAGAACACGACTGCTCAACACAGGGATTGATCGAGTTTTATATGGATGAGACCTAACTAGATAAACACTAAATTTATTTAATACTAAAAGGTTCTAATTAGTATTAAATAAATTTGAGAGCTAAGCATAGAGTTTAAGCGACTTACTCTTTTGAGTGGTCTATTTTTTGTGATAGAGCAAAGTATTATGTAGTGGCCCAACAATTCTGGTCACTAACTTGTAGTTTCTATCTCACTTTGGGGGCGAAACCGCCTTAGAATAAACATCAGTCTTCGGAGTTGTGATCTAATCGACCACTCTCCATAGTTTTATAGGGGAAGTTAAATAGCTCGCCTAGTAGGACTTGTTTCTTTCTAAATTCGGATAAAAACTGACTTAAAAAACCATATGTTTTAAATACTTTGAAGTGCTGGTCATTTAGGCTTTGCTCAGCAAGCTTAGTGGTTGTCATTAAACCTAGCTCTTATCGTAAAGCCTGAATTGAATTTAATTATACAGATACTCAGGGCTAGATGCACTGAGTCTGCTGAGTGTTATGGTGGAGTTAAGCAGACTACCGTTTTATCGCTTTCTAAGTTGCCTTTTGGAGTTATTTCTATTTAGTTTTTTATCCCTCTCAGGGGCCCACTTTAGTATTAATGCTATCTTTTTGTTAAAGTACTTAATGACATTGTTCTGGAATCCAAGCTTGCCAAGTAGTCTGATTTTCCTTCAACCAAAAATCAGCAGCGTCTTGATGGCTCATCAATTTAACATCAACTAAAGTACTAATATATTCCAGCTCGGTATTGGTAAAATTAATATTTTTTAAAATCTCGAATGGGCAGGGCCATTTATTGGGGAAGTCAGTAGAGGCCGCTTTTTTAAGCCAACCGACTTTAGGATTGCCGCAATCATAGAGGAAAGAGGCATTAACTCCCCATTCTGGAATGGTTTCACATTCAATAGTGTGCTCAGGAAATTCAACAAATTTTCCTTTGTATATTGAGCCAACCCAATTTGGTGTCCAATTAAATAAAATTATCGGCAGCTTAGCTTTTGTTGCTTTTTTAAGTTCACGCCAAAGTTCATCAGCAGTATTGGTATTAATTATTTTAAACTTTAACCCTAAAGCTCGAACTCGTGCTTTATCAGGCTTTTCCCATGGACCCCCTAGGTAGATACCATAACCTTTACTGCCAGGCTTAGAAAATACTGAAAAACAATGCTTTAGTGCTTTCCAATCAGGTAGGCCAGGGCAGAGCTCTTCTACATATTCAGGGTACCACCACTCTTCTCTCGTGTTGACATCATAAGTCCCGGCATCAACTAGCCAATTAGCCTTTAACATCTGATTGTACTTTTCAGCCATAGTGCCTTGCCAAACTTCAACCTGAACATGAACACGGTTATGTTTTAGCATATACCATTGGCCATTTGTTGGTACTTGAACATATTCAACAGCAAAGCCTTGTTGCTGATATATGGTGCCTGCAATGCGTGCCACAATAAGCTGGGAAGACCAGTTATTTAATATTATTTTAATCGGCTCTGGAGCAGAGGGTTCTTGTTGAGCAGTTGTCGTAACACTGAAAAGTAGACTGGCTAAAAAAAGAAGATGCTTTTTCATTAGGTTGGAGAAGTTCTTTTAAGTGAAGATAAGCTCAGTCTAGTGCAATCATTCTTTATAGACAAAGTTAGTCTGATTGCAAAAGGCTAATGTGCTTGAGTATAAATCACTTAAATTGAAACATTGAATAAAACAGTATTCGCTAATTTGCTTCTGAGTTTTGCCATCAAGTTAGGGAACAAATTATTCAAACGATAAGTTTCCCGTTGTAGTTCAGTTAATAGCGAAGGGTTATTTTTATCATTTAGGATTGAACCAATTAAGTTTACTTTTTTTAGTTTTAATTTTTCAATGCTCTCTTGAATCAAGCTTGCCGGTGTTGCTCCTGCTTCAATGACAAGTATCGCCCCTTCGCAAACCCCACAAATGATTTCTGCGGGTATATTGCTTTGATTCAGCGAGGTTAATGCTGAGGTATCAAAAATAATACAATCAAAATCTATTAACCAAGTGTTTATTGCTTCTAAGAGCAGGTTAGCTTCTCGGTATTGCAGTACATCACTCATATTTTGCGGAGCGGGTAGAAGGCTGTAGCCTTTGTTTTCAACCGCTATAATTTCATTGTCCTTAAGTTGATTGCACATAGATAATCGCAATTTTTCTGATAATGCAGGGTTGAAGGTATTCATTTCAACCAATAATACCTTTTTACCGGTAAGTTGAGCACGTTCCACCAATGCCTGAGCAACAGTCGTTTTTCCTTCACCTACTTTGGCAGAGGTAATGGCGAGGGTTGTATAACCAGAGCCAATTGTTTGATTATATATTGCTTCAACTTCAGCATAATGAATGGGTAATTCTTGCATATTATAGTCCTCCGATAATGGCAACAAGCGACACTATGCTAACCATGTCTTTGACATTATCCATAAATACATTCCAGTTACTTTGAGAGGTATCTGGCACAAAAATAGTATCACCCACCCGAACTAAGGGCAGAGTGTTAAAGTCAGGGTGTTCAACAAATTCTTCTAAATCAAAAATACGACTGACATTTTCTTGTGATTGACTAGTCGAGATATTTACTACCATAATTCTTTCTAAATCCGCTGTTTGTGTTGGGCCACCGGATTCAGCTAAAATATCTAATATAGTCATGTCAGCACTAAATTGATAACGACCTGGTTTATCAACTGCCCCTATAATTCTTACCGTTTGTTCTTTTTTATTGTCTATCCAAGGTTTGTCTCTTTCGGGTACATAGATAGTATCTCCAGCCTTGACGTTAGGGATTAAGGTTTCATCACCGGTTTCAAAATACAGGCCCAAATCAAGCGTGGTTACTTTGCTTTTAAAGTTATTGCGGTGAGTGATTTTTATATGGTGAATATCTGCATGTTGATTAGGTCCATCTGCTGCTGAAAGTATGTCTAAAAAATGCAGTTTATTATTAAATGCATAGCGACCCGGTTGGCCAACTTGACCAAAGACGTAAATGGATGACTCTTGAGATTGGCGTAACCATCTAGCCTTGTTATCAATTACATCACGTGGTCGCTCACTGATAATAATCGTGTCACCAGCAGCAACTTTAGGTAAAAGAGAGAAGTCTCCGCCCTCAGCAATGAAGTGGTCTAAATCAAAAGGCTGCATACGTTTGGCTTCACCTTTTTTTATTACTCTTACTTGAGACATATCAGCATCTTGGGTTGGACCTCCTGCGTGAGCCAATATATCAAGAAAAGTCATTTCATCCCCCCATTCATAGCGGCCGGGTTTTTTTACTGCCCCCATGATTCTGATTGACCTATCAGGGGTTATTTTAAGCCATGATTTTTCGTTCATATCCGTTTTTTCAGGTACAAAAATGGCGTCACCAGGGGATACTTTTGGTGGCTCCATTTGTGTTAAGCCTTCGGTATAAGCCTGTAAGTCAAAGGCGTCAACTTTTCCTGTCGTTCTGATAATTCTAATTTTTCTTGATTCAGCGAAGCGAGTTGGGCCACCAGCATTTGCTAAAATATCAAAAAATGCAGTGTTGGCAGGTGATTCATATGCGCCAGGCTTAAATACTTCACCCATAACATAAATTGTGCGTAAACCACTTTTAACCTCTTCTTCTTGAATAGGTATAAATAAGGTCGAGCCCGCGGTAATTTTCGGCATATGCGAAGCGTCGCCAGTATCTAAGTAGGTCTTTAAGTCAAAAAGTTGTGGTGTACCATTGTTAATTACCCGAATATGTTCAACACCAGCATAGCGAGTTACGCCGCCAGCTCTCATTAACATGTCTACTACGGTATTACCTTCTTTAAAGGAAAATACACCTGGCTTAAGTACTTCACCAAAAACTTTAATTGCAGTTTCTGCTTCTGAGCCATCGCCACTTGCTGACAGGGTTGCTGCATCAAAATCCATTTGCACATTACCAATGAGTGGGGAGGCAGGAACAAAAATAACATCTAGCGGCATTATTTTAGGTAAAATAGAAAAGTCGCCAGTATCTAGATATTTTTTATAGTCAAAGGTGATTACCTTACCTTGACGATTTAACTGGATCCTATCGAGTTGAGCACCAGCTCGAGCTCCACCAGCTTTTTGCAGCGCCATTTGCACATTACCGTCTTCTGGTAAATCTATCATGCCGGGGTTGTCTACAAAGCCGAGCACTTGAATGGGAACTCTTCTTTCAATTAAGTAAACTTTAAAGTTGTTTATGGCGCGATATTCTTGACCTAAAATGTCAGCGAGATCAGTATCTACTTGAGCGAGTGTTTTACCAACAATTGAAACTTTACCGACTTCAGGTAAGTTGAGGCTACCATCACGTTTTACTTGAAAAGTTTGTTCAAAGTCTTCTTCTCCGGGAATTTCAATTTTTAATACATCACCAGCGCGAATGATAACTTCGGCTTGTTTAGCATGACTTATACTAATAAAGAGGCATAACAACAGACTTATTATTAATTTAATCATGGTAAAGCTCCTATATGACCTTGTTATCGCGCTTATCTAAAAACAAAATAATTGATGTATGGCGATTAAACACTCTTGAGACATCACTTTCTTCAACTTCTCTAATTTTTTCTTCTCCTTGGTATTCTTTAACAATGTGTGATGCTTCAATTCCTTTATCTATAAAATATTTGGCCAAGCTATTTGTTCTTTTCTGGCTTAAGTTCATGTTATAGCGGGTACTGCCTTTACTATCTGTGTGTCCACGAATGAGTAACCTTGACTCTGGATAGCGCTTCATTAATTCGACAAGATTGTTTAATGCTGGGTAATAGATTGCTTTAATTTTGTCTTGGTCAAAGTCATACAGTGTTTCAGTGATAAATATGTCTTTTGGCTTGTCACTAGCTGTTGTCATTGAAGACTTTTTACATTGATTGAAGTCACCTTCACTGTACCAGCGTTTTAACACAGTTTTTTTATTGGTATAGGCACAGCCCAAATGACCATTAATGTACTGGTTGATGCAGCGAATTTTCCTAATTTGCCTATCAAATTCAACTAAGGTGATAAATGCATCTTTATCCATATTGGCTTTATGTTCATTTGAAGCCTGCAATAAAAACGATTGCGCTATAGATAATTGTCCAGCGATGCAGTGTTTAGTATCTTGTTGTTCTAACATTAAGAGTTGAGACTCGGCGCTACTGATATACAGGTGCATTTGCGCGTCGTCAAAACCCTTAGATGTATTATGTTGCGAAACTAAACTGCTATTATCTGATGCTGTTGATGAGCTACAAGCTGACAATAGTATGACAACAAATAGTGACAACAAAGCAGGCTGGATAGTCATTAGCTAGCTACTTGCAAGTTAGGCGACGTTTCTAAGTAACAGTTGGTTGATGGATAACAGTTTATGGTTTTATCTAGAAAGAGCATTTGAAATAGCGCTAAAGGTTGCTCTGTTAATCCTGCCACTGAGACACTAAACCCTTTAGCCGCCATTCTTTTATATAGAAAAACTATTGCACCAATTCCTGATGAATCGATAAATGCAACTTGCTCAAGGTCGAAAACGATATGTGTACTTAGCTTACTGTAGCTTTCGATATCTGCTTTCATGTGATTAACCGAATCAGCATCAAAGTCACCATGAAGTTTAATAATAAAATCGTTATTTAATTCGTAAGTTTCATTTAACATAACAGACCC
>PJEL010000843.1_pt1 | contig 34343 bp, 26 predicted proteins | sample 1853271 | NCBI WGS metagenome assembly PJEL01 (sample SAMN08108733, study PRJNA415343) | Invertebrate metagenome, whole genome shotgun sequencing project. | host: Globobulimina | place: Sweden: Gullmar Fjord | collected 2015-08
CATTAGTAACGAATGAAACCTTAGGGATCATCCTGGCCGGTCCTTCGGAAGTCGGAAAATCTACCGCATGCCAGCGCTTACCAGAACCATGGTTGCCTTTGAGCGACGATACAACACAGATTGTGCGCGATGCCACCAGTGATTCGTACTGGGCTCACCCGTGGCCGACTTGGGGTCGATTCATGGCCGATGAAAACGCCAGCGGACCGGGAGGCAGCTGGGAGTTTCATCGCGCAACTCGTCTGAGTGCGATCTTTTTTCTTGTTCAAGCGTCAGAGACTGAAGTTCTCCCTGTGCAACCTGGCGAAGCAGCGTGTTTGCTCAACGAGTGCATTGAACAAGTTGGAGCGCAAGAACTCTGTGGACTTCCTCCAGAATTGCGCAGGGTTTGCCGCCTGCAACGTTTCGACAACATCAGCAAACTCGTACGAAGAGTACCGTGTTTCATACTGCGATTGAGCCTCAAAGGTGCTTTTTGGCAACATGTCGATTTGGCCCTGCAAAAACTGCCAGAAGCGTGAGCGAGATTCACTCTACCAAGCTATGATTGAGCAGGAAATACGTGCGTTCGATGACTGGGGTAAGCAAAGTGGATCAGAATCTTGGAGAGCCGAAACGACCCGCAGAGTCAGTTGTAGCTGCGGAAAACGGCGGTCGTCCTTACGAAGCTGAGCGGTGGTCCCAAGATTTTGACGAGCCCGAAATCAACCTGAATGAGTACATTCACCTGCTTTGGGCCAAACGCTGGCTCATCCTGCTGACAACCGTAGTTGTTGTCGTAACCGCGGTCGCCTGGGCCTTCACCCGCGAAGAGGTTTTCAGTGCTTCGACAACCATATCAATCGACGTTCGTACGCCTGAAATCATGAGACGGCAGCTGATTTTTGGGCCGTCCAGCTGGGAACAAGAACGCTACCTGCTTGAACAAGAACGTATTCTCATTTCATTCGACCTGGCGACGCGAGTGGCCGAGCGAGTTGGCATTCTAAACCCGCCTGAAGATCCGGAGGAAATGCCATCAGAGGGCGTGCTCCTGGGTATGCTGAGAGTCGAATCCGAAGCCGGTGTCGGAATTTTGAACCTTTCGATGAAAGGCTCGAATCCCGAACAGATCACCGAATGGCTCAATATCTACGTCGATGAATATATCCGGTACGGCATCGAAGATACCTTGCGGCGAACGCAGCAGGTCTACGAGGTGATTCAATCGCGGTTGCAGCCTTTGCACGATCAACTGAAACAGTCGGAGAATACGCTGACCAGTTTTAAGGAACGGCGTGATTCGTTGCTCGCAGGCGATCAGGACAAAAACGTCATTTCTGAACAGGTCAATATGCTGACGACCGATTTTGCCGAAGCCAGAGCTGAACGCATTCGTCTCGAAACCAAAATCCACACGCTCAAACTACTGCGTGCTGATGGATTGCAAATCGATAGTTCTTCGGACCTCCTCAACGACAGCACACTTCAGACCCTGAGAACAAAGCTATTTGAGGATCAGGTCAAACTGCAAGAGGCATTGACGGTCTATCGGGAAGGCCATCCAGACGTCAAGGACCTACGCGGCCGAATCCTCGGTCTCGAAGCACGTATTGAAAATCAGATCAATACAATTCTTGGTGCGCTCGTCAGCGATTACGAGACCACCAAGCGGCGAGAGCAGATATTGGACGAAAACCTGCAACAACTGCGGGAAGAAACCATCGAACTCGGCCGGCAGAGCATGGAATACGAAACCCTAAAACGGGACTACGAGCAAAATAAGAGTTTTTACGAAGACATGCTCGCCCGTTCCAAAGAAGCCGAGATTTCGGGCACGGTATCGTATAACCGCATTCGAGTCATTGACAAAGCACGAGTTCCGAAAAACCCGATTTCACCAAACATCCCCAGATCAACGATGGTTTCTTTAGCACTGGGTCTATTTCTAGGGATCGGTCTTGTACTCTTTATCGACTACCTCGATCAATCGATGAGAACCCCGGCTGATGTCGAGCGCCATATCGGGCTTGATGTGTTTTCGGTCGTGCCGGTCAGCGACAAAGTCAAAGAGCGGGCGATGCTTGAGGTCTACCAAGGCTTACGAACGGCTCTGATGTTTGCCGCGAGGGATAAGACCTGCCAGCTCGTGATGCTGACTTCGTCTGGGCCATCGGAGGGAAAAACAACCACAACTATGAACCTCGGTAAGGTACTTTCTTCAGGCGGAAGCAAGGTGCTGATCATCGAGGCTGATCTGCGCCGGCCCGCCCTGCGCCGAATGCTCCACGAAGAGAGTCGCACCGGACTCTCAACTCTGGTCCTCGGTGAGACGACTTTGCAAAAATCCATCCGCACCTTCGATGGCTATCCCAACCTCGACATTCTGACTTCGGGGCCACCCCCGTCAAATCCGCCGGAGATCTTCGGCAAGAAATCATTTCAAGCCCTTATCGAAGAAACACGTTCGCTCTACGATTGGGTTCTGATCGATACGCCACCAGTCATATCGGTGACTGACGCCGTCATCTGTTCAAACTCGGTCGACATGGTGCTCTTTGTCATCGAATACGGCCGCCTCGACCGGAAAGTCATCCAGGGCGCTCACCGGCAGCTGCAACGCGCCGGCGCACGCATCGTCGGCGCTGTTCTCAATCGTGTCAACTTCGAGCGCAGCCATTATTATTACGAAGCCAACTATTATTCGTACTACTACGGTTTTGACGAAGACGGCGAGAACCTCGGCGCGCTCGCCGGCAATAGCAAGGTCTAACCCGCATATCTCACCAGGTTTGTCGCTTTATTTGACCCGCTACAAGGTAGCAGCGACCTCGCGCAAGACTTCGGCTGGGCGTTCCGTGATGATTCTGTGGTGGGAAACGATGATTCGAACAAGATCCGGCGTCGCCGCGAGGCGTTCGAGATGCTCGCGAAACGCTCTTCGCTCTTTGACCGCGAGCCACCGAAAAAGCCGCGTCACTCGGGGACCGCCGGTTGATCCAGTGATATGCCGGAAAATAAAACCCGCAATGCCCTTGCCGTGCGACATATTAAAAAGTGCATCGTTGAATACCAATGTCGAACCTGCTGGTGAACGAACGATCATCACACCTTCACCATCACGCACACCAGCAAGATGTTCCACCTCACAGGAAGCATCCATCTCGAGCGCGTTGTAATCACCATCGACCCCGACAACTTCTTCAATCTTGCGGCGAGACCCCCGCGGACAATAGACTTTGAGATTCGTGTACCTGGCGCAAAACGCTGGTGCGTCCAAGCGGTGGTAACCGTTGGGCACAAGCAGAACAGACGGCGAGCCCCACGCCTCAATTTCTGCCATCGATGCATCGTCAAGCGCGATCGCACTATGAATGATGATACGGCCGTCATCGAGACGTACAAGCGTCATCACCCGCTTGAGCGCCATTCCCGGAAGGCTACCCCTGACCCACCACAAGTTTTCTTCAAGCTTTTCAATCGCACCGTGTGGCAGCACCTGCCATTGCTCATGCGCTTTGGCCATCGATCGCCTCCTATTTCGTAGTCATCGCAATTGAGCGTAACACCTGAACGACGCACACTCAAACAAGAGATTCCTGAGATATCCCTGATAGAATCGTCCGACAAACAGGAGGAATTGAGAAAATGGCGCACGCACCTGTAGTGAAAAGAGAACTCTTTCGCCGAACCTGGGAGCTGGAATTGCTGGTATCGGGAGCGGTCGTCATCGGTCTATTCCAACTTCCGTCCGTCGTCGACAACGCCTTTATGCAGGTCGCACCGCACCTCTCCAGCGAGCTTCGTACCATTCCGTTCCTCGCGTATTACCTCAGCACAGCGGCGATTTATGCGCTGACCAGCGCTTTCATGTTGCACCTCCTGCTCCGCGGTTTTTGGGTCGGCCTGATCGGCCTTGGTTCGGCCTTTCCCGATGGTATCCACTGGGATCGCCTGAAACTCGGTCCGGTAATGCGAGCTACCCAGCAGGAGGAACTCATCGGCATCGACCGCGTCGAAGCGATGATCGATCGAACAGCCAGCACGCTTTTCTCGGTACTTTTTTCGGTGCTCGCAATGTTGACAGTCATCGGCATGTATTCGACTGTGTCGTCAATCGCCGCCGTGATTCTTGTGCGCCTCGGATTTGTCTCTTTGTCTGTCAGCGCAACATTTATGCTTGTTTATTACCTCTTGCTCGGATGTCTCTTCGGACCAATGGTGATATTCGCTGTAATCGACCGCTTGCTCGCCCGTTCAGGTAAAACACCGAAGAGCCCCTGGTTTAAGAAAGCCGTTCGCGCGTCTTTCAGAATCTTCAACGTCGGCTTTCTCGCTTTTCTTTGGATGCCGATCGTCTACGTTTTGTCCTCGAACCTGACCCGCGAAGGGCGAAAGGTCGGATGGCGGCAAAGTGCAGTTGTCATCGCTGTGATCCTGTTGCCCTTCTTGATGTTTTTTGCCGGCGAGTTCGGGCCACGTCTGATGTCCCGCTTCCATAGCTACGTCTACGTCCCACCGGGCCCAAACCCGTTTGTACATGACCCCGACCTTTACGAAACAACCCGCGATGCTACCGAACGTCCGAGGCACCCTCTCATCGAATCGGAGATCGTCAGCGGACCCTATCTGCGCCTCTTTCTTCCATACCGGCCGCGAAATGACAACCCAGTTCTTGCAGAATTGTGCCCGGGATTTGTCCCGTTTTATGCAGACGGCACGCTGGCTCCGAGGGAAGCGCCCGACGATGTATCTGCCAGAGCGAACGAGGCACTTGCCTGCTTTCAGCAGCTCTATTCGATCGAACTCGACCAGCAGCCGATTTATCCGGACTATATCTTTTCCAGCCATCAGGCAAGCGAAGTGCGGGGATTACTGACTCGAATCAATGTCGCGGATCTCAACCCTGGACGACACCAGATCGTAGTGACCAAGCTCTCGAGCGCCGGGGAGGACGACGCCGAAGATCCCGTGGTGACCTGGTTGCCCTTCTGGCGTTGACCCGACTATCTCGCCAGCTATCGTCGCGAGGCGCGCAAGACGTAGTGAGATGCTGCGTTTTCGCAGATTGAACGAGTGAAGCGTACTCGTCAGTACGTTGATCGAGTGAATTCAAGCAAACGCAGCAGATCATTGGTGAGATACGCGGGTTAAACCTATCTCAAGCGGCGTAGATTCTTGCCTGCGTAACGGCTCAGCTTGTAGGCGGGAGTCGTTTTTTCGACCTCTGCCAAGGTCGGTTTGTACGATGGATCACCCGAAGCTCCAAGGATATTGCACAGCCACGACATCGCATCAACGTGATACGCATCAGAGGGGCTTAGCATAAATCCCTCGAGCAGGGCAGCCTCGGCCGATTTTTGCACTAGCGGCTCATAACGGTAGTGGCGATACAGCACCTTTGCCGCTGTCTGCTTTTCCCTCGAGTTTCCAGAGTTCAGAAGCCGAATGCTCGTCTCGATTTCAATTGCGGGATCGAGCAGCCTAGGTCCAACTTCACCCCCGCTTTGAACCGTCACCGGCGGTGCAGTCATACTGGTATTCAGAAACACCGTCGCCCCTTGACCGACGGCGGGCATCGAACCTTCACAAACCGGGGCGATCCTCAAGAAGCAATTGCTGACTTCGACGACTCGCCAAACACCAATAGTCAGTTCGTTTCCCTGGTTCTTTTTGAACCCGATTTCCAATAGATCGTGGACTCGGGGAGCTTCATACGAACAAACCTCAACCGATACCTTGTTTTCTTCGACGCCAACTACCGTGCCTGGAAGCGCAACAACCTGCGCGAAGGCTGCAACAGAAGAAAACATCAAGGCCGTAAAAATCGTTCTCACCAACATTCTAACCTCCCGTGACGGTTCACATAATCTTAGAAGAACCGCCCCACTCATAACATATGAACTTCTGAGGTATTGGGCTTGAGGGAATTCTGAGGTTTTCACGATGCTTTTGCTCACGAGCAGAAACTCAGCGAGTACCAGTGCTAATGTACTGCCACTTGAATGAGTACCACGGATGAGTGCGATCAATACCACCCATTTGCACCGATGAGGCGCGACATATCACGTGAACAACAGATGTGCCCGCGATGAGTAGGTGCTCTTTCGGTGTTCTCGCTGTGGGACAATACGAGGAGGTCAGAACACAGAACTCGCAACCGCCATTTCAGACCTCAATTGCGCTTCCGGGAAGGATCAGAAATGACTCAGCAAACGACAAGGAGAACGTCGAAATCGTCTATCCTGGTACCGGCAGCAAGAGCGACTCGCCTATCGTTGAGGGCTACGAGGGTACTATTCATCATGGCTGCGGTGTGGACCGGATTGGTTACTGCCCAGACGAACGAGTCCAGCTGCTACAGGGTCGAAGACGGGCTCGTCTCATATCATCGCGAGACCTTCGATCCCCAGTTCAAACGCACGCACACTGTTCAACGGGCAATACCGGAGGCCGACGCCAAAACCTTCATCGAACTCAAGGGTCCGCCGTTCACATGCAGTGCTAAAGACCAAAATCGGGTCTACTGGCACTCTCAGGTCATCGCGGATGCGGACCCATCGAGTTTTGTTTTCTTCGGAGGCGGTTACGCCAAGGACAAACATCGCATCTATTACCGCGGCGCAGCCCTCCAGAAGGCCGATCTCGCCAGCTTCGAATGGTTCAACTTCGACAGCGGGCTGGATCCTCTGGTCGATGCGAAGGACAACAGCAATATCTACCACAAAGGCGCACCGCTCGACGGCCTCACCGCCCGTCCAAGCCCCGCTCAGCTTCGGCCCTTCGATCACAACTTCTTCCGGGATAATGCCGGCGTCTATCGAATGCACTGGGGCCGGCAGAGCCGGGACAACGACCTTCTCCCCCTGCCCGAGGCAGATCTTTCGACCTTTCGTCTGATTGGTCGAGAGCATGGTTCCTTCGCCCGCGATCGAAAACGTGTTTATGTCTTCAGCCCCAACGGACGGCGATTTCGCATGCTCGAGCCGGCGGAAATCAACTCCTTCACCATCCTCAACATGAACTATGCCAAAGCCTCTCGCAATGCCTACTTCCAGGGCGAGCCACTTGCAGGCATCGACTTAGCGACCTTCGAAGCCGACGGTCCCCGCAAGGCGAAAGACAAACATCGGAGCTACGACGCTCGCGGCAAGGCCAGCGCTCCAAGCGCCGGTCACAAGTAACCCGCATATTTCACCTACCGAAGAGTTGCAGTTACCAGGAAATGAGCACACCGTCGGGCAGCTTTTCGGTCACGGCTTTTTCGAAGTTGTCTTTGAAATCCCTGGTCACAGCTAACTCCATGGTGTTATTCAAACCACGCCTAACCTGATCGCTATTGCCAGCGACAATGACATCGCGGCAGATGATCTCAGGCTCGATCAGGTCCACGACCAGAAACCAGCCCAGATAGAGGCCACCCGAGAAGTTTTCACCGTCGTCTGCAATCGAGGGGTACGAATTCGCCTCAACGCTCGTCGGGAAAAATACAACAGCGTACCGTTCTTCCTTCACGTTGGGGATCCAGAAAGTACCCAAACTCTTGACCTCAAAAGGTCTCAGGTTCTCCACCCGCCCGTAATGCTCGACCACATTTTCCTGGGTCAGCCACTGCCACTCTCCCATGCTCTTGTTCCACGCTGTCTCGGTGCCGGAGGTGAAGCGCTCAAGAAATGGGAAGTAAAACGGCGTCAGGTGAATCAGGTCGCCCTCGTCTTGAGCGAGTCCTTCCGCCATCATAGCCTTGCTGCACTCCCGGCTCTCCCAATTCTTGAGGTCGGTGACAGTAATGAGTTGGTTGATTGCAGACAAATTACTGTAGTGGTTGGTGATGACCTGTGTGGCCGCTTCGACTTCTTCGGGGGTTGTATCGTCCTTGACGCTACCAAAGGCAATAAAGATGAAAAAACCAAGCCCAAGCAAAGAAAGAAAATGAGTTTTTTGGGTGCGATTTAACATAGATTTTTCCTTAATGAGATGGAGTAGACCCTACCGGTGGGCCAGTTCTTGATGTGAGTCAGGGCGAAGCCGGTTGCCAACAGATAACAACCGAGATCGACCAGGTCAAAGGTTCCGGGAAGAAGGCCGATGACCTGGGCGATCTCAGAAAGAACCGCAAGCGCCGCTGGGGCAATAATCCAAGGCAGGTTGGGCAGACTCAGGCGGGCATTCCAGAGAGCTAGCATGAAACAAGTGAACGAGTAGACCCAGAGCCCGTCCGGAAGGCTGAAGCGGACCCAGTCGGCAGGCTGACGCGCGGCTAAAGACATACTCTGTACAGCATCGACCATTTCCTGCAGCCCCATGGCCCGAAACCACTCGAACATCAACAACTCTTCATGACGCCAGGTAATGTAGATCCAGCCGCCGACAAGAAGAGCACACATTGCTTGAAGCAACAAACGTACTCGCACGCTCATTTTTTACCTCGAAGGACGGCGCCCACTTTATCCTCGCAATTCCTGCTTCGATCAACCAGCATATCTCACCAATCTTCTACCACGGCCGACGATGCGCATGCCCAACGGAGAGCCAACATAGTACAGGTCAGCGACCGGCAAAGCCCATTTCGGTTTGCTTGATGGTCTTGATCTTACCGCCTTGCCAGCAGATCTCCCATGTCCGCAGACTCACACCTGCTTTGGTTCGTACCGAGTAACAGCCGCTTTCGTCCTGGGAAAGTATCTCCGGGGCTTCAAGGTTGTAGGCGTCGATGGTATCGGGGTCATCGAGATTGGCTGCAGCATACTTCTTCTTGGCGCTTTCGATGACATCTGAATCACCGGTGAACGCACTGAGAAAGTCAGCCATGATCTTGTCAGTCTCTGCCGGCGAAACCGAGGCCGTAGCCGCTGACGCCAGCGGAGTGTCACCGAAATCCATGCTCTCGGCGATCTTGGCGATTGTCTTGTCGTGCTCAGCTTTGGCCACGGTGGTGGAAAGGTCCTTTTGGTCACCGCGTTCCCGGACCGCCATATTCGAGTCCCCCAAGGAGATCAGGTCACCGCCACCGATAGCATCATCCACCTCAGCGTTTTCCGGTAACATGATTTTGAGGCCCGTATTCTTAAGGATTTTCTCGATCGAAACGGCGGTTGCCATACTGCCGATTCCGAAAGTAATAATGATGATAGCGATTATCTTTTTCATTTTTCTACCTTTCTTTGAGGTTCTCAAAATCGAGTTCTGAACCTCTTCGCACAACAAACAAGGCGAAGACCGTTGCCGATACCCTTCACACAGACTCAAGACCCTGGATCATGGGTACGAGATATTGCCGCAACACAACGAACGTTGTCAGTTTGCAAATAAATTTTTCAAAATTTTTTGGTATTGGCTAAAGGTTTCCGCTTCGCGATCTCGCTTAGGTATGTGAGCGAAATAATCGCCCCAAGAAATCAGGCTGTGATCCAGCAACAAGGAGATATCTATGCAAATCAGTACACCGGGGCCAAATACTCAGAATTGGGTCAATAATCTAAATTCGCGATCATAATAATACCAACCCAAAAAAGGATTCTCTTCATAGCAAAGGCCCGAGCGAAACGGGTGATTGCATCATTAATAACTCCCAGAAATCTAACAATAATTGAACATGGAGGTTCTCATGAAAAAGATCTTTGTTATCGGTATGCTCATTTTTTCTTCGCAGTTTGTCATGGCTACAGAATATCTGTCGAATTATGCTTATTATCCGATCATTACCAAAGCGGCCGGATCGGGTGGCACCAATTGGCTCACGGAAACCAGCATCACGAATCCACAAAATCACAAAATTGTTGTTCGAATTCATCTCGCACAGAATACGGTTATGGATGAGTGGACTCTGGATATCCCAGCTGGAAAGACCTATACCTGGTCCGACTTCATGGGAGACGGCCTCAGCAGATCCGGCAATGCCGCGCTTTACCTGCGTGCTGACGAGGATGACAACCCGGGTTTTCATCGTGACTGCCTGAAATTCGCATCGTCGGTCAAGGTCTACAACAGTGGCGGCGCCTCCGGAACATTTGGTCAAGAGATCCCGAGTTCCGATTCAACAAGCGGTTTCCTTGGGTCCTGGTTGGGATATTTCTCCGGAATCAAGAACTACGGTACAGCAGGAGCCAATGGGTTTCGAACCAATATTGGTTTTTGGCACACCGGTTACAGTTCGAAACAGATCCGGGCGCGAATCTACAACGCCAGTGGTGTAAAAGTCTGGGAAGAAATGATCACAGTCGAACGCCACAAACCTTATCTGATGTCGGTTCCGATTACAGTTCAGTCCGGTGCGCTGGTTGTTGATGCGATGGGAGAATACGCCGATTGTGCAGTGTATGTGTCTGTTGTTGACAATAAATCGGGTGACGGGGCGTACCGTGCGCTGACCAAGGTTGATCCAGATGATATGGCGACGTGCGGAGCGATCTTGACGACAGCGATGCCTGCCCCACAGTTTGACGGACCTGCAACCGAGAATGAGGCCGCAGAACGCTTGCACCGTCTTATCTCCGGTGAGCCTGGTGTTGAATTCGCCGATTGAAACCCTTTGATAGTCTCAACCTAGATCAAGCGACTCTCACCGGCGATCTGCACCAAGTCCTTGGGTTCTTTGCACATTTCATCCGGCAGAATCAAACAGTTTAGGTTCAGCCTCTTTGGCGGGTCGCGATGAGTGACCCGCCACTTTTCAATATTTGATTCCTACAATACTAGAAAATTCGCGATACAATTTTGGAATCATGAATGGGAACAACCCTCAATCACAGCCAGATGATGTCACCAAACTGCTCTTAAAATGGTGTGACGGTGACGTCGACGTTGGTGATCTCTTGATGCCGATGGTCTACGATGAACTCCGCAAGATTGCCCGCGCATACCTCTACAGGGAGCGCAAAGGACATACTTTGGAAACTTCCGCCCTGGTCAACGAAGCCTATTTGAAGCTCATCGACCAGAGCCGGGTTAAATGGGTCAACCGAGCTCATTTCTTTGCAATTGCAGCTCAAACGATGCGGCGAATTCTTGTAGATCATGCGCGTGCTCGCGCCAGCCGGAAAAGAGGCGGTGACCTTCACAAGGTCCCTCTTGAGGAAGCTATCCACAAGGGTCAAGAGAGGCCGATTGATCTTGTTGCTCTTGATGACGCGCTCGACCGTCTTGCTGAGAGCGACGAACTCAAGAGCAAAATCATCGAGCTGCGTTTCTTTGGCGGACTGACGCATGACGAAATCGCCGAGGTTGTTGGCATGTCGCTCTCAACGGTTGAACGCCAATGGCGGTTGGCGCGAGCCTGGTTGTTCGCAACGATGGCTGATTGATCTCACGACACAGAAAATACTCTCAGTATCGCGAACAGACGAGGTAGCAGACGATGCGTGCCGACGAAAACCACGACGAAATACTGGCTTTAACGGGAGACCGAGTCGAACATCTCTTCGAAGAAGCGACGCAATTACCCCCTGAGAAGCGAAAGGCGTACTTGCTGAAAAACTGTGGGGATGAACCGAAGATAATGAGGATTGTCGAAATGCTGCTCGACGCCGACTCTCGAGCGGGCGATTTTCTCAATCCAATTTGTCCGAGTATCGCTGAACTCGCAGACGATGACGCTCAGGCATTCATCGGCAGGAAGTTCGGTGTTTGGAAAGTGACTGGAAAAATTGGTGATGGAGGATCTTCACAGGTTTTTTCGGCGGGACGAGAGGACGAAAAATATCAGCGCACCGTTGCGCTGAAGCTATTACGAACGGGCCTTCGATCTTCGGATACGATCGAACGATTCCAAAGAGAACGACACATCCTGGCAGGCCTCGACCACCCTTGCATCAACAAACTTCTTGACGGTGGCACCACGGAGGATGGTACGCCGTATCTTGTCGTGGAATTCGTCGAAGGTGAGTTGATCGACAAATACTGCCTGAAAAAAGGCCTGTCGTTGAACAGCCGCGTGGACCTCTTTCTTCAGGTATGTTCGGCGGTTGAGTATGCCCATCAGCGACTGATCGTGCACCGCGATCTTAAACCGGGCAATATCATGGTCAGTAACGATGGCACTCCAAAACTCCTGGATTTTGGTATCGCCAAACTGCTCGATCCACATTCCCTAGGTCTTGAAGCCTCCAAGACGAGATCGTATCTGTTGATGATGACCCCAACACATTCGAGTCCCGAACAAGCTCAAGGGCTACCGGTGTCAACGAGATCCGATGTGTATTCACTTGGCGTTGTGCTCTATCAGCTACTGACCGATGCATTGCCATATAGAATTGAGAACAACGCTCCAATTACCAAAATCATGAGTGTTATTTGTGAAGACAATCCCGTAAAACCGTCTCAACGCCGTCGCGAGAATCCACTGAATTCACCGATCGTAGCGCGTCAGCTTGCGGGAGACCTCGATTCTATCGCCTTACGGGCTTTGGCCAAAGATCCGGAGGAACGATATGCATCGGTCGAGAGATTTGCAGCTGATCTTCGTCGATACCGTGATGGCCGTCCGGTGCACGCGCGTGGTGCGTCGTTTGTTTACCGGGCAGGCAAGTTTTTTAAGCGTTACCGTCTGCCGATTGCGGCGAGTCTTCTCTTTACAGTCACTTTGATCGCATTTGCAATGAACGAGGCAATCAACTCAAGAGAACTTGCTCGCGCGCTGCGCGAAACATCTGCAGCACAGCTTAAGGCTGAGATCTCGCGGGCTGAAGCTGTAGCCGTCAACGACTTCCTGATCAGTATGTTTGAAGTTTCAGATCCCGCTCGATCATTGGGCAAAACGATTTCCGCGCGTGAGATTCTCGACCGGGGAGCGGAGAGGATCCGTATTGACCTCAAAGAAAAACCTCTTATCAGAGCGCGCATGATGGCTGTGATTGCCAGCGTATACCGAAAACTCGGGGTTTACGAGAGGGCACAGCCACTGCTCGTTGAGGCCTTGAAAATTCAATCTGAACTCCATGGTATTGATCACCTCGACGTTGCTGCAACTCAAGATGAACTCGGGACTCTTTGCGAAGTCCAGGGTCGTCTCGAAGAAGCTGAAGTGCTCTTTCAAAAGGCGCTCCATACCCGGGCAGCGCATAACGATCCTACACACGCGGCTACATTGAACAATCTTGCACATCTCTATTTGGAACGGGCCAGATATGAAGAAGCCAAAGCACTGTTTCTACAAAGTCTCACGGAGTATCGAGAACACCTCGGCGAAGATTCGCCCATAGTGGCACAGGTACTCAACAACCTTGGGGCAACAAATCGTCGTCTCGGACATTATGAAGAAGCCGAAGCTTATTACGGGCAGGCGATCACTATCCGTAGAAAAATTTTACCTGCCAATCACCCTGATATTGGTACGAGCATGAACAATCTCGGCACGCTTTTTGAGGTTCAGCAACGGCATGCCGAAGCGGAAATCTACTTTCAACAGGCGCTCGATATCTGGGAAAACGCGCTGGGGCCTGAGCACAGCGACGTCGCGTTGGCGCTCAACAATCTCGCAATGATTCGAGTCAAGCAGGGAAAAATGGACGGTTCTCAAGAAATGTTCGAGCGGGCTCTTGAAATCCGCGAACACTGTCTCGGGCCGAATCACGTCGATACCGCAGTTGTGCTCAACAATCTGGCGCTCATGTACTGGGGACTCGGCCGGTACGAAGATGTCGAACCGCTCTGGATCAAAGCTGCTGAGGCTTGGCAAGCAGCACTCGGGCCGGATCATCCAACGGTAGCTACCGGATTCAACAATCTTGGCGCGCTCAACAAGAAACTTGGAAGGCTTGCGGAATCAGAACGCTACTACAGGCAATCGCTGGCGATCCGAAAGAAATCTCTACCTCCCGATCATGTTGATATTGGTCACAGCCACAAGAATCTCGCGAGCTTGTATCGAACCCAACGCCGCTATCACGAAGAAAAGGACCATCTTCTGAGTTGTCTCGAAGTGTGGCGAAGCAGTTTCGAACCGGAAAGTCAGAGGATCATCGATGTCGAAGCGCGACTCGAAGAAATTGCGCAGCTCTAGGTGACTCATCAGCAAGGTATTGCCCTCCAAATCTGGAACGTTCGGCATTGGCTTTTGTTCGTTTGATGCGGTCCGGATTCGAGAATCGCTCTGATGGAGAGGTCTAACCCGGATATCTCATCAGGTTTCGTCGCGAGGACAGGCTGAAGGGTTTGCTCGCTTGTTCTCGCTTTGAGGTATGACGGTTCGAGACGCCAGATTTCCATTCAGACCAGCAAATTGAGGAGACGATTCAAATGAAAAGAGCAACCAGATTCGAGACCACTCTGATAACTGACTGCAATATCGAGGAGAATACATTGAAGAAAACACACCTACAGCGGATCATGGGTGAACACCTCGGATTTGTCATCGTCGCTCTGTGCTTGTTATTAGCCGCTTGTGGTGTGAGCACTCAAGACATAGAACTCCACAAAGCCGTGCGGGCCAACGACGCCGTGCGGGTGTTACAACTCCTGAACGATGGGGCCAACGTTGACGCCCCTGAAACCAAAAAGACTTCAGCCCTCAATTCGAAGTCCACTTCGCTCGTCGTTGCTGCAGGAAAAGAATTCGAAGAAATCGTGCGCATTCTCATCGAGAACGGTGCTGACGTGAATGCTGCGAGCATCTACGGTTCAACCGCCCTCAGTGAGGCTGCTGTCAAGGGCAATACGACGATCGTTCGCATGTTACTGGAAGCCGGGGCCAAGGTGGACGCAGCCAATAAGTGGGGTAAAACGCCCCTAAAATGGGCCACCGACTCCGGCCATCAAGAAACAGTGGAAATCCTCCTGCAAGCCGGGGCTGTTCCTTTGGCTGAAGGTAAAGAAACCCCGGACCCAATACAATGAATTTACTGTTGGTCCAGCTCGTGACTAGGGACCTCAATTTGGGTAATTCCGCATGATTCAAAAAGAAGGCAGACAGATTTTCGCGTCATCGCTGTTGTCAGGCGGCTGGGGCTCAATGCTGCTGTCCATCGCTCTCTATCTGCTTTTCTGGCGCGTGGACAATGAGCCGGGCGCCCGCCCAGTGCCCGGCTTGTTTTGGGCTGCAATAATGTTCTGTTCCCTTGGCGGATCAGGATTTTTGGGCGGCCATATTTACCTGATCACCAAGAAGGCATGGCTCATGCTTGGTCTCTCCTGGGCAGCTTGTCTCGCTTTGCTGATCGGCGCAATATTCATATCTCCCGTTATGCTCCTTCTTCTGGTTTAGTTCTGTGCCACTTAACCCGCCAAATTGTTGTCAACAAACCCTCATTCACGTATGAGACTAGCCCGCTTCAATCAGATAGGTTGGCACTTGCAGATAGGTTGGAACTTGGCGGCCGATGTTTGAATAAAAAAATGCCGGCGAACATATTCCTCTTCTTCTCGGACTCCGATAGAATCGAGTTATTGAGTACCGACTTGAGATATATCCTTTATTTTCCCGTTCGCCGTCATCAGGTCCATCTTTATCCGTTCTGGAGTGATCAAATTCGCGACGCCGCGGGCTCCGAGTGACCGACGTGAAGAAACCAACCGGACCTCGTGACGCTGAGCGCTGGCAGCGTATTGAAGATCTATTTTTCTCCTCGGTCGACCTTGAGCCGGAGGCAAGAGGCAAGTTACTCGACGATCGCTGTGGGGCCGACCGCGAGCTTCGCCGCGAAGTTGATGCGCTGCTCGTCGCTGATTCGAGTGCGGCGACCTTCCTTGCCAAACCTGTCGCCGAAAACGCACTTGCTGGGGCATTTGACGATACGCTCGTGGAAGGCAAAAATCGTAAACTCACGCGAGAGTACAGAGACACCCTGCCGGCAGGTAGCCGGCTCGGTCCGTACCGGATCGTTGAGGAGATCGGCTGTGGTGGAAGCGCGGTCGTATATCTCGCCGAACGCGATGACGAAGTCTATCAACAGAAAGTTGCCGTAAAAGTGCTTCAGGCCGGTATCGTGGCCCAGAGGCTTGGCCAGCGATTTCGGCAGGAGCGGCAGATTCTCGCTGGACTGGATCACCCGAATATCGCCCAATTGCTCGACGGAGGCACCGCTTTTTCCGGCTCACCATATCTCGTTATGGAACTGATCGAGGGCAAGCCGATCGACACCTATTGTGAAGAACAAGGGCTCACATTTGCCGAGCGGCTCAAGTTGTTCCTCAACGTGCTCTCCGCGGTCCACTACGCCCATCAGAGCCTGGTCGTTCACCGCGACATCAAACCGAACAACATTCTGGTGCGGAATGATCAAACACCCAAACTGCTCGATTTCGGTATCGCCAAGTTGCTTGACCCGGCAATGGCTGGCCAAATCGATCCGACCCGGGCTGACATGTTACTGCTCACCCCAAACTATGCCAGTCCAGAGCAGATTTCCGGTGGTCCGATCACGACATCAACAGACATCTACTCGTTGGGCATCGTGCTCTACAAAATGCTTTCCGGCACGGCCCCGTACAAACTATCTTCGAACAGCCTCCATGACATCGTGACGGCAGTATGCGAACAACAACCGATTCCTCCCAGCGCTGCGGCGTTAGCCTCAGGCCAACCCGAGCTGGCCCGACAACTGCGGGGTGATCTTGACCACATCGTATCAAAAGCGATGGCCAAAGAACCGGCCGACCGCTATCAGAGTGCCGAGCGTTTCGCGGACGATGTTCACAACTACCTCGAAAGCCGGCCTGTATCAGCCCGCCCGCCGATGGCACATTACCGAGCCGGCAGATTCATCCGGCGCAACCGGATGGCCGTTACACTCGTGACCACAGCAACAATGATCCTCACTTTCTTGGTTGGTGGAATCGTATTGCAGTCAACCCGAGCCCGCCGCGCCGTCGCCGTCGCCGAAAACCAAATTGCTGCGGCCAGCGCAACAAGAACGTTTCTACAAGAGCTTCTGGCCTCCGCCCACCCCGTGCACGGAAAAGGTCATGACGTCACGGTACTCGAAGCAATCCAGCAAGCCGAAGGATCAATTGCGACGACCTTCGTGGATCATCCGGCCATTGAATCGGCAGTGCTCGGAGTGATTGCCGACACCTACCGGGAAATGGGAAGACTCGACGAAGCCGAGAGACTGCACCTGCGTTCCTTGAAACTCATTCGCTCCTTGCCTGGGCAAAGGGCTGAGCTCGCCGAGATTCTCGAAGACCTCGGGAAGCTCTATCGTGTTCAAGGACGCATCGACGAAGCAGAAGCGTATTACAGCGAAGCAATCGAGATGATCGATGAAGAGTACGGACCAAATCACGAACGGACCTTGCTGTTGATGGTGAACCTCGGGACCTTATTTCGAACCCAAGGACGACTCGACGAGGCCGAGCGTAATTTTAGAACGGCACGCGAAGTATTTCTGTCAGAGGATCGTGAAAGGTGGGATTGGTTTGCCGCCAGCACCCTTCAGAACCTCGCAATTATTCAGGGTATGCGCGGCCTCTACCTCGAAGCTGCCGAGAGTTTCGGCCAGGCAGTACGAGAGTATCGAAGACTGGGCCCGCGCGGAGAGGGCGGTCTACCACCAACCCTGCATAATCTGGGTTTTGTTCAAATCATCACAGGTGACTACGAAGGTGCAAAAGTGACATTTGAAGAATCCGTGGAGATCGGACTGCGGCACTCCGGCGAACATTCGTCGGACGTTGTGATGGCGCAAATCGGAATCGCCGAAGCCCTGGCCGGCCGGGGCGAATTTGAGCCAGCGCGCCATCGGCTCGAAGCGGCCGCTACCGAATACCTGACGATTTATGGAGACCAACATGCCAACGTGGCGGACATCCTAAATACCTTGACCGGCGTTCACCTCGCGCTTGGAGATCTTGGTTCTGCTGACAAAGTAGCGACGCAGGCCCGCGCCATCTTGCTTGCTAACCAAAATCCTGATCGCCTCGAGATTGCCGACAGCCATCAAGCAATGGCCAAGGTTTTGGTCGCAAAAGCCCAGTATGAAGAAGCTCTGAGCGAAGCCCAGAAGGCCGTGGATATTCTCTCTGAAGAATTCGACCACAACCACCATGACACAGCCGTCGCCGAGAGTCTCAAGACCTCAATCCTCGTGCGGCTCGGCCGCGCCGAAGAGGCACTTTCAGATTCCGAACACGCCCTGCGGATCCTCCAGGGAACCTGCCGTACGACAGCTCGACAACTCGTCAATGCCCACCTGACCTATATCACATGCCTTATGCAGGCGGGCCGAATTGACGAAGCACGTAGGGAGTTGAACCTCGTCCGCTCAAGTTGGCCCAATTACGCCATCGCCACCGACCCACTATCGATCGCCCGCGCTGAGATCGAGCGGCAGCTTGGAGCCAACTGATAGGCGCCATCCATTGCATCTTCACAATTTTGTGAAGGCGCTTTCGTGACAAAACGACTATTCTTCGCTGGCTAGCCCGTATATCTCACCAACTTTCGTCGCGAGGACGGCGAGGTGCTGTGTCCAGTGGGGTTTTCGACCTGAGGGACGCGGAGTCGTACTCTGCAGTCCGTCGAGCATCCCGATGCGAGAAAACACCGCTGGGCATGGCGCATCGTCACCAACTTTCGTCGCGAGGGTGGGGAGGTGCACCAATGGGTACGTGGTACCTTATGTTTTGCGGCAAAAAGGAAGATAACTGGTGGCCATGAATCCTCGACGCTACATACTTCTCATGATCATCGTATTGGCCATTGCTCTCGCTTGGGGACTGTGGCCGCTGAACAACCCCAAGTACAACATCTACGACGATCAGGCCATGTTGGCTGCACGCAACGCCTATTTGCGCACTCCAGCGGGTGAACCATCACCGGCTACTCCCAACGTCGTACTCATCCTGGCCGATGATCTCGGCAAAACCGACATTTCGCTCTACGGCGGCAACACGGTCGATACGCCGAGAATAGACTCCATCGGCCGCGATGGCATCACTTTCAGCGAGGGCTACGTCACCGCGCCGGTATGTTCCCCCTCCCGGGCAGGACTGCTGACCGGCCGCTACCAACAGCGCTTCGGGTTCGAAATTTTGTGCCATGATCGTTACGCCTGCAATCGCGTACAGTACCTTGCGTTCAAACACTTCGTAGCCAAGTCGCCATGGATCCTCAGCGAGCTGGCGGCGCCAACCAAAGAAGCGCTGGACCGTCAGGGGATTCCCGCCTCGGAAATCACCATGGCCGATATGATGCGCAAACACGGTTATGCGACCGGCATTTTTGGCAAATGGCACCTGGGTTATCACGATCAGGTTGCGCCAGCTCACCGTGGCTTCGATTTCAGCTACGAATTCAGGGGCGGCTTCACCATGTACGACTACGAGGACGATCCTGATGTGGTCAACCACCCCCACGACGACTTCACCGAGCCATTCATATGGAAACGCGCCCGTAACGGGGCCAGCGCGATCAGGCGTAACCTCAAAGAGATCCGCGAAGATGAGTACTTGACCGACGCCATCGCCCGTGAGGCCAATGACTGGATCAAGGATCACAAGGACGCGCCATTCTTCGCGTATGTGCCGTTCTTAGCGCCCCACACCCCGTTCCAGGCCACCAAAAAACAATTCGCCCGCTTCGCCCACATCAAGGACCACAACAAGCGCGTCTACTACGCCATGATCGCGTCCCTGGACGAAGCGGTTGGCAGCATCCTGCGAACCCTCGAAGAAACCGGCGTCGCTGACAATACTCTAGTCATCTTCCTCAGTGACAACGGTGGTGCGACATATACCAAAGCCACCGAGAACGCACCGCTCAAGGGGGGAAAGTTTTCCAACTTCGAAGGCGGCATCAACGTGCCCTTCATGATGCGCTGGCCCAACCAGCTGGACAAAGGAACACTGTTCACAGAGCCGGTCATGAGCACCGATATCTTCGCGACTCTTGCCAAATTGGTAGGCGCGAGCCTACCCACCGATCGACACTACGACGGGGTCGATCTCATGCCCTACTTTACCGGTAGCAAGCAGGGCCCTCCCCATGAAGCGCTTTGTTGGCGCTCAGGAGGCCACAAAGCGATCCGCAAGAACCAGTACAAATTGGTGACCGATACCCGCACGGGAGCACTCGTGCTCTACGATCTTTCAACAGATAAAAACGAGACTCTCAATATCGCGGCCAGCCAACCCGATACGGTAAAGGCCTTGCTGGCCGAACTGACCCAGTGGGAGAAGCAGCTCAAAAACCCCATGTGGCCCCCAGTCGCGGAGTTTGCGTTTGCCGACGGCGACATGAAATATCGCTTTCCACTTTAGAATTGTTGTCACACGGTCGGTGCACATACCGATTTCGGCCTTCTTTACACCTTCTCCGTCATGTGCTCAAGCTGAATCTTCTCGATGACCGCTGCGCGCTCACGGGCGTAGGACGAAGGACCATAGAGGTCGCCGTCCTCCATCAAGGCCTGGGCGTGGCAACGTCCGCAATATGCGAGTTTGTCGCAGGTATTGCAGGTGTGGAGATCCTTCGCCCGGATGTCGCGAACCTTGTTGAGCCACGGTGAGCCCTCCCAGATTTCGCGAAAGCCACTTTCGCGAAGGTTGCCGCCAGAACCCGGAAGAATATTGCACGCCAGAACGTCGCCGGCCGAATTGATGGCACAATAACGACTCGCCGCCGCGCAGAGCGGCGCCTCAGGGTGCAGGGCGAAACCTTCCTTCACCGCTGGGCGGAGGAGGGACTTAAGCTCGCTAGGGGGAAAACGTTCCTTGATCGGCGTCAGGTTGCCGTTCTTCTTCGGCACGATGACTCCGAAACACTGGTGTGTCGCCCCGATCGCTGCGGCATACGTGGCGATGGCGTCGATTTCTTCCCGATTGTTGATCTGGATCGGCGTCTTGAGAACGACCTCAACGCCCTGCCGACGCAAGTACTCGATCCCGGCGAGGGCCTTCCGGTGCGAACCAGGACACCGGGTCATCTTCTCGAAGATCTCTTCCTGCATCGCGTAGAGGCTGATCTCAACGACGGCGTGTAATGGCTGGATCGCCGCTGCGACGTCTTCGTCAATCAGAGCGCCGTTGGTGAACAAACGCAGCGCAAAGCCGAGCTGGCGCGCGCGGCGCGCGATCTGCAACCAATCGCGGCGTAAGAAGAGTTCGCCGCCAGTCAAAGTGAGGCTAAGCGTACCCATATCGGCGAGCTCGTCAAGAAGCATCAGAATGCGCTCGGTGGAAAGCCGGTCCGGCGCTTTGAAGTCGGGGATGAAACAGTGCTGGCAACGAAAGTTGCAGTGATGGGTGAGTTCAATCGATACGTCGAGCGGGACATTACGCTGCTGAGCCTTAGCGAGAAGACGCTCGTAATGACTCATTCACCCGCCTCATGAGTTAGCACCCTCCGTACATCGATTTCAGGACGAAACTCAAGCTCCCAAATAGGAATGCGCTCGAGCACTCTGCAGAACGTTTCAAAGGCCTGGCGCAGATTCTCGTCGTCGAGGGTTGGCCAGACGACCTGCTGGCGCAAGCGCGTCGCGGCATCACCCGGCGACAACCGGCTGCGACGATTCTGCGACGCGTGCTTCAGGAGGTAAATTGCCGCAAGCGGCGCCGTGCCCCGGCGTCCCTTCCAGAAAGGCAAAGCGCTCAACAGAGCGATCGGACCGTCGAACCGGACAACAGTATGTTCGTCACAAACAGCGTGATCCGGGAACAAAGCGGCGAGCGTCGATTTACCGCTCCCCGAAGGACCGCAGCAGAGCAGTCCCTGGCCCGCAAAAACGAGGGCCGCCGCATGAAAAATCACCACGTCGTCACTGACGGCATAGACCATCGCCTCAATAAAACGGTCGACTGGATACGTCGCTAACGGTCCGCGAATCTCTGCCGTGCCTGCGGCCTGGTCCCACTCGCCTCGAAATGAACCACCTTCGAGGTCGAAACACATACCGCGGCGACGGGTGCGTAATAGTTGCTGCCGCGCAGCGTGGATGGCATGAGGATCAGGGGCCCGATTGCCATCTACCTCATAAGAGATTCGCATCGCCGGTGGTTCCGGTGTTAAAAACGCACCGTAGCGCTCGTGGACAAGATTCATGAAGCGCTCGTCGGAGCAGGAAAACGCCGTGGCTACTCCCCCAAAATCAAAGACTGGCACTGTCGAAAACGGCTCAATCACGAAAACGGCACCTGGATGCAAAGCGGGTTCAATGCAGGAGTGAAAGCACAGCTAGCGGCGATCTGACGAATCTCCTCGCGCCACAGGATGCACGGCAGCTCGACGACCTCAGGAACGGGCACAGACGTGCGCCCTTGCCCGCATTTTTCGCCAACTTCGACGAGTCCCATGCGTTGCAACTCGGCGGCGAAGCCCGCGACCTCCGCCAAAGCGATCCCGAGGCATTCGGCGAGTTCTTCGGCCTCGACTGTGCCATCGAAGGCATTCCAGAGATAAGCGGCAGTTTCGTTCAAACCGAAAAACTCCTTGGCGGCGAGATCGACGACGATGGTCTCGCCAGCGACCGTCCTCCAAGCGGTATGTGTATTACGTCGAAAAACCACGTCGTTGCGTCCTCCGTCAACCTAACGCTGACAATACCAGGGTGTGAATACCGCTCAGGGAGTCAAGACGAACTGCAATGAAGCACAGACCTTGCTCTGGTCATCGAGGTATGCTTCTGTCGTCCAGGAACCGTAAAGGGAGTTTGTGACAATCGGCGTGCCTCCTACCGGAATCGAAATCGTTACCTCCGGCAAGCTCGGTGTACCGGCTCTGCTCAACACGCGAACTGCCAACGGACGGGGATATCCTTCGACCTGGCGCTGGCTGCCCTGTAGCTCCAGAACGGAAGTGACCGGTACGGACAATGTCTGGTAATGGTATCCCTTCGGGGTGAGCAACTTGAGACGCACGAGGTGATCGCCGGCAACCCCCTCTGCGAAACGCACCGTAAGCTCCAGATCGAGCATGCGGATAGCAGAGAATTGAGGCACAGCATCAGGTCCCCAAGCTCTGGCATCACCGGTCTCGAACGAGTCGCTGAAGAGCAGCTCGGTTGCCGCTGCGGTGATCTCGACGCACATCCCTTCGATTTCAGACGATGGCGCATCGGCGTCCGGCAGAGGCGTCTGGTCAGCGGCGTTTGGCAGAACTGTCAGCGACTGCGAACTATTAAAAACGGCCGTTTGCACCGCATATTGACCTGTAGCTACCTTTTTTCCAACATCTTTTGTTGCCGCGCCCACAGCTAAAGCCCCGAGCAGGACGACTCCTGTGAGGCCGATGATTCCAGTTTGGAAATGACGCATCTCGACTCTCCTAAGGTAGCGGCAGGGTGACCGAATAGAGCCGCCCGTCTTCCGTTCCGACATAAGCAATCTCCGCCACGGCGTCCATCGCCGGGCTACCAACGCTTGCGGCGCCAGCGCCGAGAAGCACCGACGTAATAACCGGCGTGGCAGAGATCTCGAGTTGATAAAGACGGCCGTCGCTTGAGCCGACCCAGGCGTATGAGCCACCACCGGCGTTCGACGTCAAAGGGACCGAGGGGTTAGGGATAGAGCTCACCGACCAGTCGAGCGTTGCGCTGGCGCCGTTGTCGGTGATCGACCACAGAGTATTGGTGGTGCTGAAGAGGATCTTGTTGGTAGCAAAGCGGGGCCATATGTAGCCCTTGATCGCGCCGTTACCGGTATCAAAAGGCGACGCCCAAAGGTCGGCTCCAGTGACGGGATCCAGCGCATGAACTTCGCCCGAGTTGGTCCCGACGTAGAGCTTGCCATCAGAAAGGATTGCACTGGCGTCAGTGTCGCCAAGAGCGCGAACCCAAACCAGAGTCGCGCTCGCGCCGGTGAAGCTGATACACCACACGGTGTTGGCGCTGCCACCCGAACGCTGGCGGCTGGTGAAATAGGCGCGCGCGGTGGCGTAATCAAGACTGACCGCGCCGGATATAGTGCCGATCCCCAGGTCGTCACCGCCTTGCGCCGCGGTATTGCTAAAAGTCCAGGCGATCGTGCCGTCAGCCAGGTTGAGGGCATGAAGATCGTTATCTGCCGCGGCAGCGCGGGTGCCAACCATCAAAAGATCATAAGCGCCACCAAATGCGGTGAACATACCCGCGGGCGCCGCTTGTACGAGGGCGCCGAGATCTGGGCTCATCCAGAGCTGCTGGCCGCTGTTTGCGTCAGCCGCATAGACGCGCTGGTCGTGGGAACCGAGAAAGGCGACTTTCGTCGCGCCTCCGAGTGTTACAGGAACGATTGGCGGCCGGCTCTGGGCCGGACCGTTCATCGCGAGTGGTGTCCAGCCGCTCGGCCATGTACCGTCGCCAACGGTATCCATCGAATGCAGCACCCGGTCGTTCGCGACGCCGTAAACCGAGCCGATACCCGGTGGCGCCAGCGCCGAAGCGCCGGTCGAATACGCCCACGTGACGTTGCCCGAAGTATCGAACGGTCGTGCCGACACCGTCTTGCGGCCCGAGTACTCGCCGCTGCCATTGTCGACGAAAACGCTGTAGTAGTAGGTTGTGTCGTTGGTAAGGCTTGCGTGAGTGGTGGTGCCGCTATTGCCGAGGCCATCATTCTGATCAACGAGGAGCGTTCCTGCCGTGGGGTCGGCCGGAAAGTCGGCGATTGACCAGCGCACCATCGACGAAGCGTAGCCACCAGCGGCGGGATTCAGCCACTCGATCACATTTTGGCCAGTAGTGGCCGTGGCGGAGAGAAACTGTATTGCGCTGGGGGCGGGACTGCAGGCCGAGGGGGTCTCGGCGGTGATCTCGACGTCGTCGAGGAACCAGCCATCGAAAGTGATCGAACAATCGCTGATACCGGCAAAACCAGTCCAGATCGTCTGTCCAGCACAGCCTCCCGAGCCGGCGGTGATGCGGTCGCAGACCGCGTCGAGGTCGACGATCGTGGTCGAAAACGATGTCGCGGTACCGCTGAAGATTGGCATCCCGGCGGTGCCTGGCACCGCACAGAAGTCCAAGGCGGTAGAGTTATAGCTAGATCCCGAGATCTCTCCGGCGACCACCAGCGTGTAGGTCCCGCCATCGAGTGAAACCCACAGGTTGCCGCCGTCGTAGTTGGCCTCGAACTGCCGGCGGTGGGCGAAGCTCAGGGTGGTATTGGTGGCACCGGCGGGCACCGCGATGCCGGTCGCCGAGAGAGGCTCGGCGAGCTCCCACTGATTATTGCTGTAGTTCGCGGTACAGCTGGTGCCGCCGAAGCGGAAGACCTGGGTGTCGCTGGCTGCGGAACAGGCCTGAATTCCGCGCCAGTTGTCGGGAGCGGTATCGCCAGTGAAGAATTTGCGATTCCAGTCGTCGAGGCCGGTGGCGGGGGGGGCAAAGTCGTTGGAGTACAGGATCACGATACCACTTCCACCAACCACGCCGGAGAACTCGGTCGAGTTGCCGTCTGTATTCCCATCCTGGCACTCACCGCCGTTGCCCAAGGTCGCGTCTTCCGCCTGCACCACGTAGTAATAGGTGGTTCCGGAGAGCGCTGAGGTGTCGTCGAAGAAGGTATTGGTCACGCAGGCCTGGAGCAGGCTGCCGGACCCAGGAGTGAACCCGGATGTCGTCGAGCGATAGACGTCGTAGACGACCGCCGCCGAGTTACAGTTGTTGGCGCCCGCTGCCCACTCGAGACGCAAGCCACAGCTGCCACCAGCGACGATCGGGGTCACCGTTTGCAGGCCCCCGAAGGTAGGCGCCGTCGTGCAATCACCGAAGGCGGTTTCGGAGGCCTCGTTGGAATCGGCCGACTCGCAGATCTCGAAAGCGCGCACTACGTAGTAGTAGGTCACTCCCGCTGTGAGCCCGAAGTCGTCAAAGCTCAGGGCGCCGCCACCGACGGTGCCGGCCTGGCCGTAGGGACCACCCGGGGTGGTCGCCCGAAAGATGCGGTACTCGCTCGGGGCCGGCGCGACCGCGTTCCAATCTAGGGTGATCTGGTTGGCGGCGACCGCATTTGCCGTAAGGCCGGTGGGCGCGTCAGGCGGAGTGCACGGTATACAGAGGTCGCTTTGCACGTCGCAAACCTGGAAAGAGACGTTTGTCCAGCGAACGTTGTCGAACCAGTGCCCCGTGCCGACCACCAAGGCGTCGGTATTGTAGTTGATCTCGAGTTGATAACTTTCGCCTGCCACCAAACCCGAGAGATCGAAGGTCGCGTCACCCCAAGCGAGGTTGGTAGCAGCCCAACCGGCCTCCGTACCAACATGACCGACCGCATTCCAGGGACCACCAGCGGTATAGGTGCGGCCGGTGGGGATCAACAGCGTATGACTATTATCGCTGAGCCGGACAGCATGTACATTGGCCCGGTCCCAAAACGGCGATTCGATGTCGTGGCGCTCGGCAATCACCACCGATGTTGCACCAGCCCCCTTCTGGAAGACCGGTGAGAGCGCCGAATCGTTCTGATCATTGAGGCCACTCGAAGAGTGTACCGACCAAACGCCTGAACCGGCGGTGATATTCTCGCGGGCATAACCCTGAACGAAGCTCCATCCGTCGTGATCGATTTCGAAGTCGTCGGTTCGGCCCGCCGTCAGAGCGAGATCCTGCTCGACCAGACCGTGGGTGAAGCTGTCGAGGTTCGAGCCGGCCATCTCATCGGCGGTGACCGAAATGTCGAAGTTCATTGTCTGGCCGCACACGGCGCCGTCGAGTTCAAAATCAAAAGTACCGGTGGACGAGGAACTCACCGCCAAGTTGCCGACACCGACTGGCATGCCAGTGGCGATCGTGACCGCGACATCAGGGCTCGTGACGGTGAAGCGCACGTTGGTCAATGCCCCTGCGCCATCGTTGACGATGCCGACCTGAATACGGCCGGTCTCGCAGTTATCGACGAAGCCGTCCGAATCATTGTCGATGGGCAGGGAGGTCAGAGTTGCCGAGTCGCTGATGTACTTGGCGCTCGGACCGGCGGCCGGCGTACCACTGACGCATATCGATGGCTGGGAGGCGCAGGCCTCGTTGCCCACCGGGTGTCGCACGATCTGGTAGTAGTAGGTGGTGCCGTTGCCGACCTGATTATCGACGTAGAGAGTGCCGGAGACATCCTCGGCAATCTTAGCGAAACCTGCGCCGCAACCGATCTCGTTGCGAAAGACATCAATGACATCGGGCGACGGGTTCGGTGTCCAGTCAAGAGCGTTCTGGTTATTGCCGGGGGTTACAGGGTTGAGCGTCGGCGCCGACGGCTGGGGACAGGCGCGAAAGCACACATTGTATGCCGTATCCGAGGTACAAGAGATGCTGTGGCGGTCAAAAGCAGCGGCAAGCTGGCAGGAGTGAGGCGTGCCATTTGCGAGGTTACCGTCGTCATCGTCGATCGCCCGGAAGGTCTTCCAGTTGCTACCGGCGTTGCAGCCGTTTGAGGTCCAGGTTGAGCCGGTGGGAGAGCAGGTGAACGCCTGATTGGCGGCCGGCCGCGATAGGTACCAGAGGCGATCAACAACGCCCCAGGCCCCCGCCTGATTGTACGGCCCCCCGACCCCCGGACAGCCATAGTCGGGAAAGGCGGCGTTACGGCCGGTGCACCCGCTCTGTAAATCGGCCCCCGCCAGGTCCCAGAGGGCGCCCGAGGACACCAACGACTCGCAGTGGCCTTCTTTGTCGTCGGGCTGAGGCGCACCATTGCCGCAAGGGCCGTTGTAACCACCTCCCCCATCGCTTGGACACAACGGCTGAGTGAAGCTCGCAACTGTCATCGGGGCGTTGCTCGTGTGTCGCGACCAGTCGATGTCGCGCACTCCATCACAGCTCGAGCATGCATTGCCATAACCGCCGCAATTGCCGCCGAGGAAACCTTGACCGACACACGAGTCGTGGGTTTGCAGCGCGGCAGAGAAGTCGCCGTACGTCTCTCCAGTACCATTATCGATGGAAGAACCGTTGCCGTCGTTGGAGTCCAACCCATGGGCCCACTCATGCATCGAGATGCCGGCATCTTCGCCGGTATTGCCGCAGCCGCCGCCCGACGTGTAGAAGTTAACCGTCGATCCGTTCCAGAAAGCATTGCAATTGCTGTTGATATTGACGTTGGCAGTGAGCTGGGCCTGGAGCCAGGAATTGGTCGGCAGGTAGGTGCGGCCCTTCTCCTTGATCTTGTTGAGGTGCCAGAACTGCTGGCGGGCCGCCGGTGTGTTGTCGTTGATCCCCAGTTGCGTTTGACAGTTGCCAGGGGCGTTAGGAATCGAGATTTCACCAAAAATGATGTCACCCACACCATCGGAACCGGCGGTGCCTGCTGCGCCGGCGCAGCTGTCGTTGACATTGACGAACGGACCCGTATGACTGGCGGTTTGCGGATTGCCGTCCCAGGTGTAGAGTCCCGAGGTATTGGTTGTCGTGCCAAGGGGATTCATGGGGGTCGAGGCCCCCCCCCTGACAACTTGCGCCCGTTCGACACCATCAACCCGCCAAGACACCGGCCAATATCCGCCGTTGACCTGCGAGTAGCGGTTGACATCTTTGAACTCGACAATCTCACCAGTCACCGCGTTCACCCGCGCTTGCCAGGTCGGATGCTCATCGCCCCTTCGGAACGACAACTGCCACACTGGTAAGAGGTCGTAACCGCGACCGAAGCCGTAGGCACTTCGTGACCCGCCCGCTGCCACCGGCAGCAGTACCAGAGCCCCCTTATCGACCAGCCAGTCCCTGCCTACAACCCAACTGGCGTAGGTTTTGAGCTCGGCGATGGCCTCATCGCGGCTGAGGCGCACCTCGGGAAGCGGCGTTCCCGGCGCCGGAACCTTTTCGGCTCCGAACTGAATGAGGTTGCCGTTGTTGACTCGAAAAAATACCCGCGCACCCGTAATCTGAACGTCACCGGCGTATACGTCGAACTCGACGAACCACAGGTAGTTCGAAAGCAGGCCCGAGGCCTGACGATTGAGGCGAAGGCTGTATGCCTGAGAGCCGAGCAGCGGGGCGACTTGGGACAAAAAAGAGCGGGCGATTTTCTCGAGCACATCGACATCAAGCTGGGTCTGGCCGCCCAGGTGCAAAGCGACGTCCGCCAACCCTAACTGGTTGCCGTGGCCGGGAATCCAAGGTACTCCTGCGCCTTCGGCGATCTCTACAAGACCGCTACGGCGGTCGATTTGAGCGTTCCAACCACCCAAGTGGCTCTGGCCACTGGTGAACTTCGACCAGGAGGAGCGGACGTTGTCTTCAAGCTCGCTCTGCACCGCGTCGATCGTATTGAGGTCAACGGTTGGATGGAGCTTCGATTCAGAAAACACCCTCTGATGGAACTCGCTTCTCTGGTCCTGAGGGATAACAACCGCCCAGACCGGCGATGTGGCAACAATCAAGAGAAGAAAAAGGGAGAGCAAACGATGCCACCCCATTACAAACTGCGGGCGCTGCCGGGGGACTCTTGTCTCAATACCCTGCCTCATGTCGCCACCTGAATCCTCGTTATGGACAATGCAACAATCGATTATGGGCCCGATTTCACGGTCCTTACCATCAATTATACATCTATACATCTATGCATCGCGAATGACATTATGGTGGCACCACGACCGGACCGGACTCGCTTTCAACCGGGAAAACCGATGTTCGTGGTCACCAAGTTACGGTCACAATCCTCTCGGCATGCTGCTCAAGCGGCCAGGGAATACCACCGGTTATATCGCGACCATCAACAAGGACCTGAGGTTCGAGCAGCAAGCGGGCTATTTCCAAAACGACAAAAAGAACTGCCACAGCGAGCGGAGCGATACGGCGAACCTTGAGCAATCGGGGCCCGTGAAGCAATCTACTGACCGCGAGGCCAGCGAGCAACGCTATCACGGGCACCGTCGAAGCTCCATGGCGAACATATCCAAAGAATACAGTTGCGGCAACAATCTTGGTCGCCAGAAACAGCAGCCAGGGCGCCAGCTCGAGAAGGTTCTCGCGAATCCCTAGGAACAGTCCAATTCCGGCAACCACCAGCCAGGTCAAACGCCACAGGGTGCTCAACGGCGACTCAATCGGGGTAATCATGTCGGCCCGTCGCCGGATACCCGACAGCCCAAGCGGCAGATTTGCGCCACTCAACCCCGTGGCGGCGCCACTCCAAAACGAAACTAACCTTAACGAGGCGCGGCCCAAGGCTTCGCGCGGATGGACAGCGAGCCACTTCAAGCCGAGCGACCAGCCACGGTTGACGGCCTCCAGATGGGGTGGATACGCAAGGGCGAGATCAGGTGGCGGTAGGCCCCCTATCAAGATCGAAGGAAATCGATGTGCGCCACCTTGCAACGGCGGCAACCGCTCGAGTGGCGCCAGACTGAAACCGACGGTAGCTTCGGAGTTGTTCGCCAGGTAGAAATTGAGTCCCCCGTAAAACGTCACGAACGGCCGCTTTGGCAACGGCTCAGGGATTGACCCGAATGCCTCTTCGAGAATTCCAAGGTCGGCCGCCGTTACCCGGTTTCTTCCGCGAACACCGACGGTCGCGGCGACGAAGTTAGCACTTTGGCGGCGGCAAAACGCGGGCAACTGCGCTCGCGCTCGCTCGGCCCCTTTGCTCCATTCGATACCAGCCAGAACCTGTTCGACTCGCTGCACGGAGTTCTCCGCGGCCGGTGTCAGAGCATGTTCGACAGTATTGAAGCGCTCGATCGCCGACCACGCCCGCTGGTGCCAAGGCACGAGCACGCAGACGAAAACCGCGACGCCCAGTGTGAACCGAGCGAGGATCTGCCCGCGCCTACTGTTCTGAAACCAGCGAACAATCACTACCGCGCTCGCGAACAAACAGAAGAAGACGTGCTCGACCCGCACCAAACAAGCGACAGCATTGAGGATTGCCCAGAGTACGATCAACCGGCGCTTCGGCCTCATTACAAGCGGTTTCCAGCAAACGAAACATCCAGCGACCAAGACCAGATAAGGGGTCTCATTGTTGAGCGACGTCGAGAGAATCATCAGGCCGCTCGAAACGGCACATACGAGGCCGCATACCGGGCCCGCAGTTTCCCCGAAGTCTCTCGTCGCAGCGTATTGCACAACCGTGACAGCCATCGCTCCGAGCAAGATCCACAGAAGCTTGAGCGAGGCGGTCGACCCATCACCATCCCAGAAAAACGCCATCAGATACGCCGCACCTGGAGGCCTCAAGGGAAGATCAAACTCGAAGGGCTGCGACTTCTCGATCGCGTGCGCCTGCTCAATCCAGGTCGCGGCATCGCCCTTGTAAAAAGCCGAGTGCGGCCAGCTCGAATCAGGTGTTGCTTGCCAAAACAGCAGGCGCAAAAGCAGTGCGAGTACGAAAACCAGCATGACCGACCAGAGATGCTGACCACTGTTGGCCCGCGCGTTGCGCTTGGAAATACAGCTCAATAGTAGATCGACTCCGGCGTATCAACCTGTTCTAAATACACATATTTACACTTAAACTCATCTGGATTCAGGCTGGTCTTCAAAATTCCATTCTTCGTTTTGAGGTTCACAAAATACCCCTTCAGACGGACCTGATCCCCTTCTTCTAATGATCCTACGGCCTTTTGAATATTCGTGCTCGCGGACCGCACATAGAATGCAGCGATGTGAGATTGAAAATATGAAGTATCTAAGACGAATCCACCTTCGAATTCTTTGTTCATGGCTCCATTTTCTTTCAAATAACTGAAAATTGGGGATTCGGCCAACTTTCCGAACGCCAGAGTCACGCTATATTCAAAACCATCCTGCCGGTCTTTTTTCTTCTTATATACAACTCCGCTGCATTCGAATTCCACCATAAGAATCAGCCCTTCAAGCACCCCGTCATTGGCTGAGATAACTCGTGCATCTTTTACTGATGACTCTTGGTAAAACCGGCATCGGTGTCGATCGGCGTGGAATTCACCTCAGACTGACGTGGCGAACCGGCTTTCAGGAAGATCACCACCACAACTACCGCCACTACCACAGCAATCAGTTTGGTTGAATTCATTAGCTGCCTTTCATGGGATATTGAAGTTCGCGAAGTCGCTATCCTTCGTAAAAACCCCGACGCCGGTGAGATACGTCGAGAGCAAATGGCCCCTCTCGTTTTCCAGTTCCACGCGAAGTGTACAGGATCGAGGACCGCCTAAAGCGCATATTTGGCGCTCGACCAGTTGGTCGTCCCCTCACTCTCGAAGCCGTCGGCCTTCAGGCGCATGATCATGCGCTGCCTTATCGGATCATCCCCCGCTATACTCTCGACGTTTCGACATTTCCAAATCGAAGGAGTCACAATGAGGCGTATCGCAATCTCGACCGCTGTGCTGACAATCGTCATCTTGGTTTTCTCTGCAACGACAAGCAACGCCCTCGCCCAGCCGTTATTTGTCGACGGTTTCGAGTCAGCCGGCTTGTGTTCGTGGGATTCCGAGGCACTGACCAACTGCAACGTTGGCAACATGTTGACAGTGACCCTGCCGGGAGGGGTAACTCTGACCGTCTCATATGTACCGGCGGGGACCTACTTGATGGGATCACCCGAAACGGAACGCGGACGCGGCGAAATCGAGACGGAGGATCTGCATCCTGTCTCCCTGACGAGCGGATACTACATGGGCATCTACAGTGTCACCCAAAGCCAGTGGGAGGCGATCGTCCCAACGCCCATGCCGACGTTTTGTGGCGACTCCGGAATCGGACCGGACAACCCAGTATATTGCGTTTCGTGGGATGAAATCGCCGGAACAGGTGGTTTTTTCGATCTCTTGAACGCCCACCTCACGGCCACAAGCCAGGCCGGAGCGGGAATGTTTCGACTGCCTACCGAAGCGGAGTGGGAACGCGCAGCGCGAGCAGGAACCCAAGCCCGTTTCAGCCATGGCGATGGCCTCGAGTGTGGTGATTTCAACGAACCGTGCAGTACACATGACCTCTACATGTGGTGGGGCGGCAACTACTCGGCGCCCGGTAACCATCCGGTAGGCAGCAAATTACACAACGACTTTTTTCTGTACGACATGCACGGCAATACCTTCGATTGGGTTCAGGACTGGTGGCAGGACCGTCTGGGTTACAACGAGGCCACCGATCCTAATGGCCCGGACAACGGAACAGCAAAAGTATCACGTGGTGGTTTCTGGAGTTTCTACGCCTCGATCTGTCGATCGGCCTATCGGAAATCCCATTCGTCCGACTACCACAGCAATACCATCGGTTTCCGAGTCGCCAGATCGCAGTAGGCGTCTGTAGCGCAGAAGATGGGTGGCACCTATCGGCAGCTCGCGGCGATCTCGCCCTTGTCACTTGCTCTCTGATGGGCAATAGATCCGCGGATCAGTTCCCGAGGGCCTTGAGCGCTTCGAGCGTTTCTTCTGGTTCGGGTCGCCGGGTGTAGTCCGGATCTGTGCGTGCATAGAAGACATTGCCCTTCTTGTCGATGATATAACGGCCGGGCAGGCATAACGTCCAGCTATCGTCGCCGCTGCCCGTTGCCAGATCAATACCAAACTGCAAATAGAGCTGTTTGAGATCACCGGGCAAGGCGAACCTGAGTCCGAACGATGCGCCAACTACGTTCCCAGGATCACTCAAGATTTCGAAATTCAAGTGATGCTTTTTGATGAGCGCACGGTTGCGGTCAGCTAGTTGTGGCGAGATCGCCACGAGTGTTGCGCCAGCATCGATGATCTGTTGGTGAACTGCGTTCAGAGCGTCCAGCTCTGCATTACAGTAGGGTCACCAATCGCCGCGGAAAAATGTCAGCACCACCGGACCTCTGGTACGGAGAGATTCCATAGATACCGCCATCCCATGACTATCTGAGAGCGTGAAATCCGGAGCGTTGAGCCCCTCGCCCACCACCCCATCCAGAATGCCCGAATTCCTCAGGTCATCGGTAGCCCGGTGCATGATCGCAAGAGCCTCAGCGGGCGCCTCTTTTTCGAAACCTTCGCGAATGCGGTCAAGGCGTTTTTGAAGTGACATATGTGCTCCTTTTGAGGTGGATAACAGAGCTGCAGGAGTCGCATTCTCCGCGAGGAACTACAGGCAACGCTCCGTTTGTTCATCTTTGGCCCGTGCGACCACCTTCATAATATCATCGGGGGACTGACCCAGAAGATCGGCCGGAAGTTGGTCACCACGGGATCCACCACTGAAATGGAATCACAACGTCCCGCACCTGCACCGCGTCCCAGTGCTGGGGGTCGACCACGACTCGGAGGTCGTTGCTGCGGTTGTCTGTGAACGAGGCGTATCCTGAAACAACTCCGCCCTCGAAGTCGAAGTACATCAAGTCGCTGGCAACGACCTCGTAGTCACCGAGGAGCTGAGTGAGCGGTTTCTGAACATAGAAGTGCGGCGGCAGCTCCAGCGGCTCCAGCCGCACAGCGGATTCCCATTCACGGAAATAGACGTACGGCGTAACTGTCGCCTTCTTGTCGAAGGTCCGTAGCCCGATATTCACCCGTGTGCCCTCCGGATACTCCGCCGGAACCTGGAGGTACAGGCCATCCTTCAGGAGTTCCTCCGGGCGGA
>PJEL010000844.1_pt1 | contig 34331 bp, 23 predicted proteins | sample 1853271 | NCBI WGS metagenome assembly PJEL01 (sample SAMN08108733, study PRJNA415343) | Invertebrate metagenome, whole genome shotgun sequencing project. | host: Globobulimina | place: Sweden: Gullmar Fjord | collected 2015-08
GCCAGAATCAAGCATGTTGGACTGGGTACAGAACGCGTTGAAACTGAATTAGAAAAGCTATTCCCTAAAGCAAGAATCCACAGAGCTGACCGGGATACAATGACCCAAAAAGACAGTTTCAAGGAGCTACATGAAAAGTTACAAAATCATGAAATTGATATACTTGTTGGCACACAAATGATTGCCAAAGGCTTTGATATTCCCAAAGTCTCATTGGTTGGCGTGATACTTGCAGATATGGGCTTACACATGCCAGATTTCCGCGCAACGGAACGGAGCTTTCAACTCCTCACCCAGGTAGCTGGACGCTCTGGAAGAAGGGAGAAACAAGGCGAAGTTGTGATTCAAACTTACAGTCCTCAGCACCCTGCAATCCAAGCTAGTAAAAACCATGACTACAATCTCTTTTATGAAAAGGAAATCAAAGCACGTGAACAAGGTAATCTCCCCCCTTTCAGCTCCATTGTTAAACTGATGTACGTAGATCCAGCAAAAGAAAAATGCCAAGAAGCTGCAGAGAAACTACATAAAAAAATCCCAAAAGATGGTCATGAAATCTTCATCGCCCCTGCCCTCATACCTCGCATAAATGGGAAGTATCATTGGCACTTAATCATCCAAGGTCCTGACCCTCGCTCGCTCATTAAAAACCTGGACAAGGAAGATCTAGATGGCTGGCGCATTGATGTGGACCCCGTACACGTGGTATAAACAGGCCATGCGCATTGTATCTGGAATAAAACCAACCGGCCGGCCCCACATTGGAAACTATTTGGGCGCCATTCGCCAACATGTTGCCCTACAAGATGAGCACGACTGCTTTTACTTTGTAGCAGATTATCACGCACTAACCACAATGCGAGACGGAGCACTGCTCGCAGAATACAGAAAAGGAATTGTTTTGGATTACCTCGCCCTTGGTTTAGACCCTGAAAAAAACACTTTCTTCTACCAAAGCGATGTACCAGAACACGCAGAACTTCAATGGATTCTTTCTACAGTTACAAACCATGGTTTAGTTGAACGAGCGCACGCTTGGAAAGACGCTAAAGCGAAGGGTGCAAGAGACATGAATGTTGGACTTTTCACATACCCTGTCTTAATGGCCGCAGACATTCTTATCTACCAAGCCGATTGGGTGCCAGTTGGGAAAGATCAGCAACAACACGTTGAATTGGCAAGAGATATGGCTCAAAAATTCAATGGATTTTACGGCGAAACATTCAAGCTTCCGGAAGTAAAACTTGAGGACGATGTGGCCACCGTTCTTGGTGTAGATGGGCAAAAAATGAGCAAGAGTTACAACAACACTATCAACATTTTTGGTGAGGAAGCTGTGATCAAAAAACAAGTCATGGGAATACAAACAGCCAGCATTGATTTGGCAGAACCTATGCCCACAGAAAATGATGTAATTCTCAGCCTATATGAACAGTTCGCCACAGCAAAAGAACTTGAAGACTTAAAAGGAAACTATGCAGCTGGTGGATTTGGATATGGGAACGCCAAAAAAGCGCTCCTAGAAAAACTACTCGCCCACTTTGCTGAAGCCCGTGAACGCCGAGCCAAGCTAGAAAACTCCAAAGACTTGGATGAAATAATGAACATGGGAGCCAAAAAAGCGCATGCTGTTGCTGACAAAACCATGGCTGATGTATACGAGCGTACAGGTTTAAAATAGATTCAAAGTGTAGGGCTTGCAAAAAGTGCTGTTTTGGCGTATAATTAGTAGATTTTATTAACAAAAATAAAAAATGAAAAAAGCTCTCTACGTCCTACTCGGACTTGTGGTCATAGGTGGAATCGCCTTCGCCTTGTCCAATACAAACCTGTTTAAAGGCGCATTTGGCGGTGGCGGATTCGGCCCTCCTGTACTTGTAGAGCTCACTAACGAACAAAAAGCTGCAAATGAAGCTGATTATGCAGAAAACCACTTAGAGGAAGCTGAACTACAAAGAGATGAAGCTCTATCATTGAGCCTATTAGCTAAAGATGAAACAGACGGCGCTATCATTCAAGGGTACGTAGATGATGCTCAAATTGCTTCTGACACTGCTCAAAGTGAAGCGGATGCAATTCAAGATAATATTGATACTATTATAAGTTTCTACTCAGGAACCTATACTATACTTGAAACCGGTTATACTCAGCTCGCAGAAGAGCAAGGATACCTCACAGAGAACCAAGCTCTACTTTTAGATGCAGAAGGAGATCTGTCAGGAGCTCAAGACACTTATGCTCAAGCTATAGCTGATCTTGTTGCAACAAGTTTTCTAATAGTAGATTTTGATGGAAATACTAGAGTCTACTGTACACAAGATAAAGGATACGATGCTTGGGTAGAGAATGACCAAAGCGAACCAAGCTATGCTTGTCGTGCTCCATACATTGCATTATTGGATGCAGATGGAGAGCTTACAAATATAGAAGCAACAATCACAATTCTAGGAAATTCAATAGATGGAAACATTGCAACCATTGCTCAAATGCAGGCTGACATTGCAGCCTTAGAAGCAACAGTTGCGCCATTTGTAGATGCACAAGCAAGAGCTGAAGCAACTCAAACTCCAGCACATGCTGCTGCTGACGATGCTGCTGGATACCTTACAGATACAATTGCTGCATTAGCTGCCGCTGGTGGAGTTCCAGTAGCCCCTACATCAGGATTCTTTAAAATTCATGTTAAAAACCAAGTACCAGAAAATCTAACTACTTTAGATAATAGCAACTTCAGAGTTACTGATGTTGGAACTGGTGCAAATAGCTTGGTTGGAGACGTAGTACATGTTACTGGCGGGAAATATTCCCTTGAAGTTAAAACGGGAAATCAGGATTACAAGATTGAAGTTGGAAATGTAGATGGTTACAAGAATATGGATGAAACCCTTACTTCATCTACAAAGCTTGCTGACGCAGTACTTATGGAAATTGTTCCACGACCTGGATACAAAATCCGCCTAAGAGATGAAGCCACTGATACTGCAATTACAAATGCAAATGTTAAGCTTGATGGAATTGACTGTAAATTCCTTACTGAAGATGTTGTTAATGATGACGAATACGGATGTTATATCCCTTTAACTAGTGATCCTCTTACAACTGAGATCACTGGTGAAATAAGTGCAACTGGATACATTAGTAAAGATATTACTTTCACAAGTCTACGAACAAATTCTGCTGACCCAATGTATACAAAACAAATTGGACTTGAGCTTGAAGCTGGACCTGTAGTTGAAATTGATACAGACAATGACGGGCTCACTGATGATGAAGAGCTTGCACTTGGAACTGATCCTACACTTGCTGACACTGATGGTGACGGCGTAAATGACGGTGATGAAGTTGCCGCAGGAGAAGATCCACTAACTGCTGACCCTCTTGATACTCCAGCAAACACAGAGCTGGCTTGTACTTTGGTAGATATTCTTCCTGACACTTATGAAGTAAGCGCTGAAGATGCTGATGCCGGTGCAAATCTAGAACTAACTATTAATGTAAATTCTGGTGATGTTCCTGTATCAAACTTCGTGCCAAATTGGCTTGAGAACTTGTTCTCTTCAATACTTTCTAGCCCGGTTGTAGTCCCAAATTTAAATGTAAATAACGTGGCAGCAGTCTGGGAAGGAACTCTTGTATTGGAAACAACAGGTACTGGTAGCTTCGACACAAATGACATATTAGTCAGTGGAGATACATCAGCAACTTTAGTTAATTACGAAAATTTACAAATTGGAGACATTATTACAGCGAGTGTTGGAACAAACCCGGACTGTATTGATACCCTTGAAATAACTGAACTTGCAGCTGGAGTCATAACTACTCCAACTGCTCCAACTATTCCAACTACTCCAGTAGCTACTCCAACTGTTCCAACCATTCCAACTGTTCCAGCAGCTGGAGTTGAGAATGTTCAAACAAGTAAATTCGACTCACTGTTTGCTCTACCATGTTCCCACTCATTTGCAGATATCACCCCTGGTATTTGGTATGAAGATGAAGTATGTGTTCTTAAAGAGGATGGTACTGTAAGTGGTAAGACCTCAAGTTTCTTTGATGGGCCTGGTAACGTAACTATTGCTGAAACAGCTAAGTTACTAGCAAAAATTTCTGAAATAGATGTTACTACTCTCAGTAACTCAGTATCTCAAAATAACCCAGACATTAACCCTGGTGACTGGTACTACGAATATGTAAGAGCACTTATTGCACTTGATGTAATTCGTGTTCCAGATGGAGCCTTTGTTTACCCAAATGAAGCAATATCACGTGATTCAATTGTGGTGTGGGCTGCTAGACTATGGGATTGGAGTACTTATAGCTATGACGCTACTCAATACTTCTCAGATGTTCAAAATGACCATTCTGCAGCTTATGCAATAGCATACACAGCTGACAAAACAGTGGTAATAGATGGTGTTGAGACTGCAGTTACAACAGGTAATCCTGATGGAACCTTTGGACTTGGGAAAAACATGAACAGAGCTGAAGCATCAGTATGGATGGTTCGCTTCTACCAACTTGGTGGTTCTCTAGCCAACTAAAAACACAAAAATAAATTAATATGAAAAAATATTTACCATATCTGCTCGGAGTTATCATTATAGGTGGAATCGCCTTCGCTCTGAGTAATACTAATTTATTTAAAGGTGCAATAGTTGGTCAGCCAGCAGTACTAGTTACTGTGACTGCAGAACCAATGCATGAGAATGGTGAGTTTATAAGTGGGCTATCAGAAAGTGATTTTGCAGCATACGCAGCAGTATTACCACGTGACACTGTCCCTACAGATGAAATTACAATTTGGGCATTTTCTGAAGTTGGAAATTCATACGAATTAGAACTAGATCCACTTGATGGAGCCGGAGCAACAGCAATCTATGATTTAAAAATTGAACCATACGGTTACGTTAGTGCTCATTCCTGGGGAGAACCTGGGGATACAGAAGTTGAAGCACCAGCAGTTGCAATACTAAATCCTTATGCACCAACATTAGAATACGGTGCAATAGTTACTGTAACGGATGAAATTGGAGCTTTAAGAGATGACGCAAATGTAAGAATTACAAATGCACCTGATAATGGTCAAAACTTTAATTGTGACTCATTAGGAAACGGTGAATATGGTTGTGAACATTACGGTTCATATGGAGTAACACCTCTTTCTGCAATTAATGCAGAAGTGAGACTCTCTGGCTATACAAACCTTGAACATCCAATGGGATGGAGATTATTCCATAATTCAGCGCAAGTGCTGGAAGCAGTTCAATTAGAACCTGTTCCAGACACAGGCTTTGTTTATGCGAGTGTTGCAGATAAGCAACCCTCCCCTTTCATGGACTTAACAGTTGATAATTTTGAAGTTACAGATGCAAGTGGTTTTGATCACTTACTTACTGCAACACAAATAGATGTTGGGCTTTACGAGCTCGCTTTAGATACAATTGGAACATATGATATCAGCGTTATAGACCTTGAAGGTTATGTGAACAGAACAGTAACTGGTGTTGAAGCTACAGAGTTTGAACAACCAGTAGATATTAATTTCACATATGCTGACTTCTCCATGACACATGGATATAGAGTTAGATTAACTGACGAAGCTGGTGTTGAAATTACAGACGCTACCATTACTTTAAATGGAGTAGATTGTACTTACTTGCCAGAAGCAGGTAATCCAGATGTATATGGATGTATTCTTCCAATATATGATGGTGCAAATCTTCCAGCTACCTTAAATGGTGAAGCTAGCAAAGCTGGATATGTAACAAATAATTTCTATTTTCTTGATGAAGTCTCATATAGAACCACGCATGCTGAGCCAGGTATAGCCAAACAGATCACTTTAAAAAATGATTCTGATGGCGATGGGCTTGCTGATTTTGATGAAGTAACAATTTACTTAACCGATCCAGTAAATGATGACACAGATGCAGACGGACTTAGTGATGGTGAAGAAGTACTAACATATCTAACTGACCCACTAGTACCTGATACAGATGGTGGTGGAATTGTTGATGGCGAAGAAGTAATCAATGATTCAACAGACCCTCTTGACCCTACTGATGATCTTGTTGAACCAGGAGAAATTGGCGATGGAGACAATGACGGTTTAAATGATAGTGAAGAAAGTCTTCTTGGAACAGATCCAAGCAATCCTGATACAGATGCAGACGGACTCACTGATGGTGATGAAGTAAATATTCATGGAACTGATCCTCTGGACGATGATACAGATGACGGAACCGTGAATGACGGAGATGAAGTAACTGATGGAACTGATCCACTTGATGGAACAGATGATGTGTCAGTTGTTTTACCATTTCCTACACCTACACCCGTTCCTGTTCCTTTCCCAACACCAACAACTTCTGCATGTACAGATCTAGATATTCAACCAGATTTCTATATTGCTGAAGATGGAGAGAATCTTCAGATGACAATTGAAGTTAATTCAGATGGTGATGATTGGACAGATACTCTACTTGTAGAAAGTGATGGTAACGGTGATCTTGTTTCTCAAGATGGAACTGTTGCAACAACAAGTATTGAAATAGCAGTAAGTGGAACTACAGACACACAAGTTGTTGATTACAACTCCCTAAATATTGGGGACACAATCACTGCAACTTCTGGTGACTGTTCAGATTCGCTTACAATTACTGAGAAAGCAGGGAAATTTGATTTCCTTGGCGAACTATGTGAGCATCCTTTCCTAGATGTTGGAACTGACTGGTACCAACCATATGTATGTGGACTTTATCAGGTTGGTGTTGTGCAAGGTAAAATTTACAACTCATACGAACCTAACAGTGATGTGACAATAGCTGAAGCCTTAAAGATGCTTCTATATAGTGCTGAAATTGACGTGCCAGAAGAAGCTATTGGGACATACATAAACCATCCAGATGTTGACTCGTCAGATTGGTATTATGATGTAATCAAGGTTGCTGAAGCTCGTAATATTCTTAGAACACCAAGTGGTGCATTTGTTTACCCAAGTGAACCTGCTACGCGTTCTCAAATTGTTGTATGGGCTTCACGCCTATATGAATGGGAAGTATTTGACTATGATGTAACACCTTACTGTAGTGATATTAGTAATAATGACCCATTTGCTTACGCCTTTGCTTATACAGCAGATGCAAGTGTAAATGTGCCAGGAGAAGGATTAACAGCTGTAACAACAGGTAATCTTGATGGAACTTGTGCTCCTTATGAAAACGTAAACCGTGCAGAAATTGCTGCATGGGTTGTTCGATTCTATCTCCTTGGAGGTACCCTTTAATCTTAAAATAAAAACACATCACCATGAAAAAACTCATTTATCTCGTTCTCGCCTTAGTTATTATTGCGGGGATAGCATTTCTGCTCGGTAACACAAAGCTCTTCAAGGGTGCTGCACCAGTCGCGTTTGATGCAGGAGACCCAGTAGTGAAAGAAATTCCAGCAGTAGATATTGGGGAATCATGTCTTGAAGTGATTTTAAGCACTGATACAACAGAATTTACTCAAGAAGAATTTGATGCTGGTGCAAACGTAGAAATGCAAGTAAGCATGAAGTTTAATACAGATGGTGGCTTGGTTGTAGCAGCACCAGATCTAACACCTACTGTTGCTGTTTTTGACCCTACTGCGCCTGCCGCAGTACCTGGTGCACCTGCCGCTGTACCTGCTGCACCTGTTGTAGCTGGACCAGTTGTAGCTGCGCCTGTAGCCCTACCTGCTGGACCTGCCACAGTACCTGGTGCACCTGCCACTGAGCCAATTGAGCCAGTAAAGGGCCTTGAACTTACAAAAGACTTTGCAACCCTTAGATTTGAAACTACGGGTTCTGGACAATTTGAATCGGCTCTTGGATCATATGGTTCACCTTATGATATGGAGATAATTGATACTACAGCTGTAGTTGACATGACATATACCAATGCATCTGCAAGAGATACCGTAACCGCAACAATTCTAAACAGCAAAGCAAAACTATGTACTAATGACTTTATTGTTACAAAAATTGAAAGAGTAAACACACCTCCTGTAGCTATGGATGACTTCATTGAAGTTGACCAAAGATTCGCTGCGGTTATTGATGTGTTAGCTAACGATATTGATGATGGATTAATTGACCCAACTACTGTTGAAGTTATTGACCAACCTTTAAATGGGACAGTTAATGTAAACAACACAACTGGTGTGATTACATATTCACCAGATCAAGCTGCTGGCTTTGTTGGATTAGATACCTTTACCTACCAAATGTCTGACGAAGAAGGTCTTCTATCAGATGGATACGGAATGGTTACTGTTACTGTAACTGCTCCTCCAACAGGATCAACACCTGATCCTGAACCAGATGAAGATGCACCAGATCTTGCTGACATCTTTGATGTGGAATGTGAAGACGACTTCGAAGATATTAGAGACTCAAATGGAGACAACAAATGGTACACACTATTTGTATGTAATGAATTCCAACTTGGAATCTTTGAAGGGAAAGAGGAAGGTTTCTTCTTCCCAAATGATGAGATTACAATTGCTGAGTTCTTGAAAGCTTTCCTTCTAACAGCAAATGTTGATGTGGAAGATGTAGCTGACAACAGTGACGTGACCTTCCCTGATGTGAAAGAAGGAAAATGGTACCACGACTATATGGTTGCAGCCGGTGAACTTGGCATTTATGAAAAATCAGAAGATGCTCCTGGACGTCCAAATGATGAAATTACTAGACGTGAAGCATTCATTATAATTGCTGATCTGTTTGGACTGACTGCAGATGACTATGAAATTTCTGATTACTGTACTGACGGAACAGAATTTGATGACGGTTCAGATGCAGTTGCAACTCTTATGCAAATGGTTGTAGATGTACCTGGAACTGGAGATGGAACTGGCCTAACAACAATAGTTACAGGAAATGCCGATGGCACCTGTGACTTGGATGGAGAATTGGGACGTGACGATGCTTCTGCATTAGTTATTAGAGCCCTACTCTCTCCTGATTTTGACACATTGGAACTGGACGATGATGCATTGCAAACTCTCCAGTAGAACTGCTATACTCCACCCATGCCTACGAAATATATATTCGTCACGGGTGGAGTGTGTTCCAGTTTAGGAAAAGGAATCGCTACCGCATCAATTGGAGCCTTGCTCAAAGCAGCCGGGTTCAAGGTCTTCATCATGAAGCTTGATCCATATTTGAATGTAGATCCAGGGACAATGAGTCCTTTTCAACATGGTGAGGTTTATGTAACTGAGGATGGAGCTGAAACTGATCTAGATCTAGGTCATTACGAGCGATTTATTGATGAACATTTAAATAAGCATTCTTCTGTTACAACAGGAAAAATTTACATGGAAGTTCTACAAAAGGAGCGAAAGGGAGAATACGACGGTGGAACAATTCAAATCATCCCCCATATTACTGAAGCAATCAAAAACCGAGTAGTTACTGCTGGTAAAGAAAGTGGTGCAAAAGTTGTACTAATTGAGATTGGAGGAACAGTTGGAGATATTGAAGGCCTTCCCTATTTAGAAGCAATCAGACAGATGCGGCACGAGCATGGGAAAGAGAACACATTATTTGTTCACTTAACCTTATTACCATACTTAAAAGCTGCTAAAGAATTGAAGACAAAGCCAACTCAAGCTTCAGTACGTGAACTAAGATCAATTGGTATTCAACCAGACATTATTGTTACTCGTGCAGATAAGGCCATCCCTGCTGAACTTTTAAAGAAAATCTCACAATTCTGTGATGTGGAGGAAGATCATGTAATTCCTGCAGTTACGGCAAAATCAATTTATGAAGTGCCAATTAAGTTCAATGAGTACAAGATGACTGAGCTAATTGCCAACAAACTACATTTGGGTAACGTAACCCCAATGCTTGAGGACTGGGAAACATTAGTTTCCAAGATAGCTGCAAAACGAGAACCTATCCGTATTGCATTGGTTGGAAAATACACAGGATTGGATGATGCATATCTTTCTGTAATTGAATCACTGAACATTGCCTGTTACCACCAAGATCTAGCATTAGACTTGGAATGGATAGATTCTGAAAAACTAGAATCTGATGATGAAAAAGCTTGGGAATCTTTAAAAAGTGCAGACGGAATATTAGTTCCAGGTGGATTTGGAACTCGCGGCATGGAAGGGAAAATAATGGCCGCTCGCTACGCTCGCGAAAATAAGATCCCTTACCTAGGAATCTGTTTGGGAATGCAAATAATGACAATTGAATACGCAAGACACAAATTGAAGGATGACAGCCTAACTTCAGAGGAATTTGACGAAGAAGGAAAACAAAGTGCAGACAAATATGTAATTCACTTCATGCCAGGTCAACACAAAGGTAGAGACCGCGGTGCCACGCTTAGATTGGGTGGATATCCTTGCATGATGAAGAAAAGTACATTGGCCAAAAAGCTATACCATGAAGACATGATCATTGAGCGCCACCGTCACCGCTATGAAATCAACAACTCATTCCGTGATCAACTCAAAGGAAGCGACTGGGTGCCTTCTGGAATATTTGAAGAAGGCGACTTAGTGGAGATTGCCGAATTAAAAAATCACCCTTTCATGATTGGTTCACAATTCCATCCGGAATTTCTATCCAGACCACATAATCCGCATCCCCTCTTTTTCGGTTTGATTGAGGCGAGTGCAAAACACAAAGCAAAAGCCAAATCCACTCCACATGCCACAGTTCCAGTACACCGCGGTAAATAATGCCGGGAAAAAGCTCAATGGAGTTATTGGTGCGGCTGATGAAAATGAAGCCCGCAAACAACTCAATACTTTTGGGATCTCTGTTTTAGGAATCAACAAAACCAAAGAACTGGCTGGTGCTAGCCCAAAAACCACCGAACCAACAACTGTTGGTGGAGCAGAACTAGATACCTTTGAATTTGAAGCATTTGATAAAAATTCACGAAAAGTTTTGGGTAGCATCCCCGCTGATAATCGCTACAAAGCATTTAAGCGGCTGATGGACGAATACAAATTTGAAGTTAGTTATGTAGTAAAAATGGGAGCCTCGCCGGAAGAAAAGGAAAACGCAAAACTGGAAGACCTCACTGCTCTACGAGCTGAATATGATGAAAAACACAAAAGCAAAGTAGAAAAAGAAATCATGAATGCAGATTTTGAAGAAAAAAAGGCAGCGCTTTTGGTAAAAGTAGATGCAATTCTTGAAAAGATAAAAGCTCTCTTAGTAAAATTTGATGCTGATATTAAGCCAGAAAACAAACAGCAAGTTCAAAAATACATAGATAAACTTCTCCGCATAAAAAGCAGTACAAATTTAGATTACATTGAGCAAACTTCAGAAGAACTATTAAAGAAAGTTCAGGATCAAGAACTTTTTCTCCACAAAGAAAAAATGTCTTCTGAAAGGGATAAATTAAAGCTGGAGACTCAGAAGATGATGGCCAACTTGCACAGAAAATCTGGGGACAAAAAAGACATTATGGATGAGCTTGGAAATCTCCAAAGCAAATTGAGCCTTTCAAAAATCTCAATCTTCAAACAAATAGGGAAAATCCTTAAACCTTTTGCCCTCACACCAAAAGAAAAAGACTTAAAGAAACAAATTCGCACTGTGAACAAACAAGTTTGGTCCTTTAGGAAAATTTGGCTCACTGCAAGCAAAGGAACAAAATCAGATGCATTTAAAAGCTTGCAGAAAATAATTGAAGAAAGGAATAGAAAAAAACTCGAATATAAAGAGATGCACCAAAAGAACAAAGCCACAAAGGAGGGACAAGTTCATGAACCACTCATTGCAGAAGAAGTTATGAATTTCCTAGGCTGGCTACTTGGATTCTATTTAGCTGCATATTTTTTCAGTTATTACGTATTAGCAAAGGCTTTTCCAAAAGGAAATCCACTGCCAGGAAACTTCAATTTGTTGGATTCCAGCATGCTTAGAACCTTGTTGATAAGCTTCTTTTTATGGTACGTATTACTACATCTAAGAATACAATACTTACGTTACCAAAACTGGGCTAACGCGCTGATCATCCCATTCGGGATTGTGATCAATGCCAGCCTGATACTCAATCTCTAAACCCGGCTCTTGACTCCTATTCTATTTCAAAACCGATTCATCTCCCTGCAGACACTCTGGTTCTTTGTTGTAATTGCACTGTTAGTTGCAAGTTATTTGGCTGTTAAAAGGCTTAAACGCAGGCGAGTAAATTTCACACTATTCATTGAACACAGCACAAGCTTACTCCTTGTTTCCCTCATTTTTTCACGAGTATTCTATTTTTTCAGTCACCCAGACGCATACTTCCCAGCATTTGACCTTAGAACCCTATTCAATTTCTTTTCTATTTGGGATCAGGGGCTATCACTTTGGGGAGCTGTTATAGGCTTTTTAGCCATTCTCAGCTACCGCATATACAAAGCCAAGGAAGATATTTGGAAATGGTATGACTCAATGATCATCCCAGCACTAATTGGATACAATATTGGTATGTTTGGCGCCTTTATGGGCGGATACGCATACGGTAAGCCAACTGAATTACCTTGGGGTGTTAGATATGAAATCGCCAACGTAAAATATACAGTGGCAGTTCATCCAACCCAAATCTATGCAATCCTAGCAATTTCCGCCCTTTTATGGAGTAAAAAATACATTAAAGACAAAACTGAGTTCTTCAAAACAGACGGAAACACTACAATTTACCTTGTAGTAGGCTTTTCTTTGATCACCTTTGTTCTTGAATTCTTTAGAGGCGATGATACACTGCTCATCCAGGGTATTCGCTTACCACTAATACTTTCAGGTCTGATTCTGCTAATAAGTGGCGTCTCCCTGTTCCAAAGATATAAAACATATAATAAAGACCAGTCATGAATCCTTTCAAACTATTTGACCCAAGCTACCTATTTGATCCAACACCAGGCCTTACTTTTATGTACTTTTGGCCTCTAGTATTCTTTTTCTTTATCTTATTTGGAGCGAGTTGGTATGCAGACAGAATTATTCATGTGCACAGACATTACAAAGTAGCCCGCGAGTTTTTGGGTGGTATCCCAATGAGAATGCGCGAATTCGCACTAGCAGGTCTAATCCTCACCTTTTTTAGATGGCAAAGCATCCCAGTCCTAAGCATGCGCTTTTGGCTAGTACTATTCTTCCTATCAGGAATTGCTTACGGAGTTTGGGTATGGCGACGCTACGAAAAAGGCTTCCGCAAAGCCCTACGCAGCAACAAATCCAAAGAAGTTGTAGATCTTTACAGACCTCAACCTAAAAAGAAGAAAAGAAGGCGGAAACGTTAAGAAAGTTTCAACACCTCATACTCAGCAGCTCCACTTGGAGCTTGTACCTTTACCTTGTCTCCAACTTTAGCACCCATAAGGGCAAGGCCAACTGGAGCTTCATTTGAAATACGATCATTGAACGGATCTGATTCAGTTGAACCAACAATAGTAAGTGTTAATTCTTCAGTCTTTCTCTTTGTATTAACAATTTTAACTTTAGTCCCAATTTCAACAATCTTCTTAGAATGAGATTTTTCATCCACAACCTTAGCATTCTTGATCATCACTTCTACCTCAAGAATTCGCCCTTCAATAAAGGCTTGTTCATTCTTTGCTTCTTCATATTCAGAGTTTTCTGAAAGATCACCATAACTAATCGCTTCTTTCAACCTTGATGCAACACGTTTACGTCCTACACTCGTAAGTTCTTCTAATTCTTTTTCAAGAGCTTTAAGCCCTTCTTTTGTCATAATTACCATCTCTTCTTCCTCGGTAACTAGTTTTTTTGTGTCATCTTTTTTAACCATTGTAGTATAGGGGTTTAGAAATATGAGCGGATTTTAACGCTCTTGGGGTGTTCACGCAACTTGTGAAGTACTTTTGCCTCAATCTGGCGAATACGCTCTCGCGTTACACCAAACTCGTTCCCCACCTCTTCCAAGGTGTGGCCAATACCATCTTTCAAGCCAAAACGCATTTCAATAATTTTCCTTTCACGAGGTGAAAGGTATTGAAGCATTTCGTGAATACTTTCCTTAATAAGTTGTCTGTTAGTTTGATCCGCTGGTGAAAGCGCATCATCATCCTCAATAAAGTCTCCAAGCTTGCTATCTTCTTCAGATCCAACTGGAGCTTCCAAAGAAACAATATCCTGTGAAATCTTAAGGATATGTCTTACCTTCTTCTCTTCCATTTCCATTTCCGCCGCAAGCTCTTCAATCAGCGGTTCACGTCCAAGCTCCTGCACCAAACGCCTTTGCGTATGAGTAAGCTTGTTGATGGTCTCCACCATGTGTACCGGAATACGAATGGTTCGCGATTGATCTGCAATTGCACGAGTAATAGCTTGGCGAATCCACCAAGTAGCATATGTTGAGAACTTAAATCCTCGGTTAGGATCAAATTTTTCTACAGCACGGAAAAGTCCAATATTTCCTTCTTGGATTAGATCTAAGAAAGAAAGTCCACGTCCAATATATTTTTTAGCGATTGAAACAACCAAACGCAGATTAGCTTCAGCCAATTGCGCCTTAGCAGATTGATCATCCTTAGCAATACGCCTAGCAAGATCTCCTTCCTGTTTAGCAGTCAAAAGTGGCACTTTACCAATTTCACATAAGTACATACGGATAGAATCCGTGTGAATCTCAGAAAGATCTACAGTTTTACGTACTTTTTCTTTCTTTTTCTTCTTAGCTAATTCTTCTTTTGCAAGCTTTTTAACCTCTTTAGCCAATTCTTTAGCCTCCGCTTTTTCTTTCTTTACGCGCGCTTTCTTCTCAGCTGCAGTCTCTTTCTTTGCTTTCTCACCTTTTTTAAGCTTCTTCTCTTTCTTTTCTTTCTTCTCTTCTTTCTTAACCACTTCAACCAGTTTCTCAACATCAATTTCTTCATCAGTTTCCTCTTTTTTCTTCTTATCTCCCCAGATCATCTTGCTCTTCACATCAATAAGCTCAATTCCAAGCTCCATTAGCAATGTGTAGACCTCATCAGCAAACTCAATGTCTTCCTCCATATTTGGAATAGCATGCATGAGCTCTTGCTGAGTAACAAAGCCACGTTGGCGACCATGTTGAATAAGATCTCTAATCTCTTGTGGGTACTTAGACAAGTTCTCTTCAGAGAAATGAGCAATAAACTTTTTGGTACGTGCCATAGGCTAGTTTGTGTGTTCGAAGTAAAGGAGAGTGATCAGTTTTTCAAATTCTTCTTGTATCAGCTGCGAATCAACATTATTCACCTCGGCCTGAAAGGCCATTTTCTCGAGTCGATCAGCCCCTTCAACATTCAAATAAAAGGCTTCATCAATATTTGCGTGCAGATTATAGTGATCTTTTACTGCCTTGTAAACAGAACTTGCATTAACTTCATGCTCAGTTTTATTCAAGAAATCCTCAAAATTTTCATAAAAATTGCTAAAGCGCTTTTCATCCAACTTATGCATAGGTTTCACAAGATCTAATTTCTGGGCTTTTCTATAAAAGCTATCAAAGTCTTTAGACTGCTCCCAGACCTTAAAAAAACCATCTGGATAGGCCAAAAGTAGTGATAAAAAATAAGAGAACAATCGCTCTTCCTTACTTTTCCTAACATTTTCCACCTTTTCACCTTTGCGCACAATTCGCTGACTCTTTACCTGATTTAAGTAGTCATAAAGTAAATCAATTGGCGTTCCCACCCATTTAGATAGTTCTTTTAAATAATGATCCCTTTCCACAGGATGTTGCACGCCCTTGAGCAGTGCCAAAAGTGCATCCGTAAATTCGCGCTTTCCTGTTGAAGTACTCAAATCATAATCATTCATCCATTTCTGCGAGTAATATTCCAGGTAAGGAATCTTATTTGCCACCGCATCTTTCCATTTTTGCGGATCCTCTTTTACTGTATCCGCCGTATCTTTCCCTTCTGGAATTTGAATCACAAAGATCTCCAAACCAAGTGGTTGAGAAGTTGTTACAGCTCTAAGCAGTGCGTCCTGCCCCGCCGAATCACTATCAAATGCCAAGGCAATTTTTTTTGTATAGCGTTTCAATAATTTGAACTGCTGCTCCGTAAGCGCAGTACCAGAAGTTGCCACCACATTCAGGATTTCAGCCTGATGAGAGGCCATAACATCAAAATATCCTTCAACACACACAGCCAAATCCTGCTCACGTATGAAAGCCTTAGCCCGACTCAAATTATACAAAAGCGATCCCTTTTTATAGAGAACATACTCCGCAGAGTTCAAATACTTGGGCATATCACCCTTTTTGAGTGCTCGGCCACCAAACGCAACCACATTTCCTTGTGTGTCATCAATTGGGAACATGAGACGCAAATGAAATCTATCAAATATCTTATTTTGAGTTGAATCCCGAGAAACCGCCAATTGCGCCTCCAGAATGTCAGACTTTTCATGCTTTTTATCCAATAAATGCCTATAAAGAATATCTTTACCTTCCGGCGCAAAGCCAACATCAAAATGCTTAATTATTTCATCAGTCAGCCCTCGCTTGCGCATATAATCCAAAACCTTTTTACCTCCATCAGTATTCCATAATTTCTGAACAAATAAATTACTCGTCTCTCGGTTTGCAGCCTTTAATCTATCCTTCACATCCTTGGAAACTTTTGGACCTCCAGAATGTTTGGGTAATTCTACACTTGCCTTGTCTGCCAAGAGCTCTAAAGCTCCTCTAAAATCCAATCCTTCAATATCTTGAATAAACTGAAAGTGATCCCCACCCTTTTGGCAGGAAAAACAATAAGCAATTTGCCTTTCCGGACTAACATAAAAACTCGCTGTCTTCTCCTGATGAAAAGGACAAAGAGCTTTTAAATATTTTCCAGCTTTTTTTAGAGTCACATAAGGAGCCACCACATCTTCAATGGAAAGCTTGCCTTTGATTTCCTGTACTGGATCAATGCTCATTTTTGGCTTTTAATGGCCGTAATATTAGCAGAACTACTTTGTAAAGGTAAGCGAATCAATGATCTGCGCGAGCAAGGCATCAGTCTCTTCTGGGTATTCAGTCATTCCATGCCTAGAGAGATAGTATGCAAACTCTTCAGCATCCAGATATTCATTTACATCCTCCATTGGAAAGTAAACATCTAAGTATGGATGTGCACCCAAACCACTAGATTTAAGAGCGATTCCTTCCCTACCATCCTCTTTTGGATGCCGTACCTCCGTTATAAGGCCAGCATCTCCTCCATTATCATAAAAATCTACAAGCTCAGTAAAGTTATAAAAATCACCAGTAGCACCCAAACTATATGGGAACCTCATTACTAAACCAGACTCACGGAAATCTTCACCATCTTTAACTAAGAACTTGATACTCTTTGTGTAAATACCTTCATGGGCTTCTGTAATTAGCAGCTGAAAATCACTTGAATATTCAAAGGATACAAATTCATCTTCAAAAACCTTTGTAGTTTCCACTTCTTCAATTTCCTCTTCAATCTCCTCCTCAATTTCCTCAACGATTTCTTCCAAAGTATCTTCAATTTCATCTATTGGCTGCTCCACAGAAGTACATGCTGAAGCAAAAATGATCAGAAAGATCAATGAGGGTAAAAATATGAGCTGCATTTTGAATTGTTTTAGGGTCAACATAGTTTAAGACAGTTAATTTATTAAAATGTTACATTAACTCTTTGTGCGACTTAATGTAAGAGTTGCAAGCAAAATCATTAATCCAAGTACTCCAGCAAGTGCCCAGATCTTTCCTTCCGTATGCAATACAAGCGAAAGGCTTCCAAACACTCCTGCACTCGCGGCAAAGAAAATGACTACTTTCCTATCTGATAAGCCTATTTTTTGTAAGCGATGATGGAAATGCCACAAATCACCCTTAAATGGCGACTGACCTTTCATTATTCGCCGGGCAATTACCCAAAAGAAATCTAGGATTGGGAAACCGAGCACCAACAAGGCTGTAGCAATTTTCCCACCAGAAATTATTGCCGTAACTGCCAAAAGGAAGCCAAGCAGCATGGAGCCCGTGTCTCCTATCAAGATTCTTGGAGGAGGAAAATCAAAAATAAGGAAAGCCAAACTCGCCCCCAGGATAATTGAGGACAAAGTGATAGCTAAAGTCTGATCCACAGAATGAAATTCCGGCCTTGTGCTAAGAAGCAAAAGGATAGTTGCGGCAACAGCAGATACGCTGCTGGTCATGCCTGGCACACCATCAATCCAATTAAAAGCATTAACCATAGCCATAATCCAAATCACAGTCAGCAGATCTGCAAACAGAGTGAGAGTATATGTAAAATCACCAATATTTATGGGGAGATTAACTCCATCCAAAACAAGGGCAGCTCCAAATGGGTTGCTTATAGATGTGATTCCAATCCCACCAAGCACAAGCAAAACTCCAGCAATAAACTGAATAGACAGTCTTAGATATGGGGAAAGACCTCTCCTATCATCCACAAAATTAGTCAGTGCCAAAAGCGAAGCACCCGTAAGCACGGATGCAACCATCCTATCAATTGGAAGGAAAATCAAAATTGCAATAATCACAGTCAAAAAGATTGCTACTCCACCCGGATAAGGTACGGCTTTGCGCTGATGACCATATCTTTCTGGTCTATCCATTAGGCCCAACTTGGGAAAAAGTTTGAGTACCAAAAGGCTGAACAAGGTGCTCAGGCCAAAGGATGCGAAAATAATTGGGATTGGCATGGCGCTATGATATCACTTCCTCAATGGTTTTTGCATCTTCCAATAAAAAATCACCAACGCGCGTGCGTCTCAAAGCTGTCATAATTGCTCCACAACCCAGCTCCTGCCCAATATCATGGATAAGCGAGCGCACATAAGTCCCACTAGTAACTGTCACAGTAAATCGCACAAAAGGAGGATCAAACACAATATCCCGCCCTTGCATGGTCACTTCCCTTTCCGCCAGCTTCACGGGCTTCCCCTGCCTTGCCAACTTATAGGCTCGCACACCGTTAACTTTTTTTGCAGAGAAAGCCGGAGGCATTTGCATTGTTTTGCCCCAAAATGCTGCCATAACTTCCTCAATTTTGGCCAAATCCAACTTAGAAAGATCCGCTCCAGTTTCCTCAATTTTCCCATCTGCATCATAAGAATCTGAGATTTTGCCAAACTCCATCTCCGCTTCATATTCCTTATCCACACCCATATAATCCTGAACTTGTTTAGTAAATTCTCGGCCCACAGCCAAAACCAAAACCCCAGTTGAAATTGGATCCAGAGTTCCCAAATGCCCGATTTTTTTAATTCCAAGCACCCCACGCATCTTTGCAACCACATCGTGGCTGGTCCAACCCTGCGGCTTATCAATAATGAGAAATCCTTGCTCCATATGTGAAAGATGCCTGAGTTTAGTCTTTCCTACAAGTGTATAGATGTTCTTGGCATCATAATTTGGATACGAGGAAGCCGGGAGAGCGAAGCTCTGGGTCCCGCTCCGACGAGTATTTAAATTATGATGCCATAGGAACGTCTATATCCACTTCCCTAGCCAACACTTCCCGAACTACTTGCCGGTCATCATATGGAATTTTTTGCTTCCCAATTACCTGCACTTCTTCCCCACCCTTACCTGCAATTACTACCGTGTCCCCTTCCCTCGCCATAGATAATCCCAAGCGAATTGCCTCCTTGCGATTCATTACCTGCCACAATCCATCACCTTCTTCACGCGGGATTCCCTGGCGAATTTGGTAAGCAATATTATTGCGATCCTCTTCATAAGGATCATCATCCGTCACAATTATAGAATCTGCATATTTGTGCACTGCAGCTCCCATCTTTGGTCTTTTACTTGTGTCCCTTCCACCTCCAGTCGCGCCGAAAACCACAATCAATTTCCCTTGAGTTAGTTCTTTGAACATTGAAAGTAATTGATCCAAAGAATCTTCTGTGTGAGCGTAATCAACAATTACTGTGTAAGGCTGACCTTCATCAATGGGTTCGATTCGCCCAGGAACAGGTTTCATCTTTTCCAAAGCCACTTTTATGGTATTCAAATTTATATGATGTGCCACCGCCACCGTTGCAGCTGCCAAAGCGTTATACACATTCATCTTGCCAGGAATTTTATAATCCACTTCTGCTTCACCATTGGGGATTTTCAGAGTAAAAACAGTGCCATTTGGCCTAGCGACCAAATTCCGCGCCCCATAAGTTCCCTTTTGAATTCCATACTGAAAAGTCTGATCAGACGGGAAACGATTAAAAAAATCTGCTGCAGCATCATCCTGATTAACAATTGAAACTTTTGGTATCCCTGGCTTTCTTTTAGAAGTATTTAACTGCTCAAATAAAAGCCCCTTTGCCCCCTTGTAACTTTCCATATCTCCGTGATAACCCAAATGATCTTGGCTTAAATTTGTAAAAACAGCCGTATCAATATTTACACCCCAAAGCCGCGACTGAACCAAGGCATGGCTTGTAACTTCCACAACTGCAATTTTGCAATTGGCCTTAACCATTTCACGCAGTTTCTTCTGCAGCGAAAAAGGACTAAGCGTAGTCTGTTTATTCCTATTCGATTCCACCTCTTCACCTATCCTAAAATTCACTGTTGTAAGTATTCCGGTCTTTTGCCCAGCCTCCATAAAAATCGCATGCAACAAATTACCAGTAGTTGTCTTCCCATTAGTCCCCGTAACCCCAATCACCGTCATTTCATTTGCCGGAAAGCGATAATAAATCGCAGCCAAAACCGCCATCACTTTATGATAAAAAAGCCTAAGTGGCGACTGGTCCGGTAAAAGCGCGCGGAGAAAGTTTTTCATGGTGAGGCCATTTTAAAGCAAGCTCTTCACCTGTGCAATGTCCTCCTCAATCTGCGCCACTAATTCCTCCTTGGTGGCGAACTTCATTACATCCCGGATTTGTTCAACAATTTCTACTTCCGCAAGTTCGCCATAAACTTCTCCTTCAAAATCCAAAAGATGGATTTCCATCACTGGATTGGATTCATCAAAAGTTGGTCTAGCCCCCCAATTCATGGCCCCGCCGTAGGTTTGCTCGCCCAAGGAAACGCGCACTGCATAAACTCCATATGGCAGTTCCACGTCAGAAACAGATAGATTAATGGTTGGGATTCCCAAATGGTGACCCCTGCCCTGCCCGTGTACAATTTTTCCTGTGAGTTTCATGCCGCAAATGCTAACATATGCGCAGCCAATCACTAACCCAAAAACATGACAAACATATACGGAATCTGGGTAGATCATTCCCACGCATTTATTATCAAAAGTGATAAAGGAGCCAATATGACAGTAAGAGAAATGAAATCAGGTGTTGAGCCTCACCATCATGGTGGACTTCAAGCTGGAGAGCATCAGACAATGACAAATCAGCACTCGCATGATGAAAGACGCAACAATCAAATGAAGGCTTTTGCAAAAGAGTTAATCAGCAAAGTTATGGATGCAGACGAACTTGTAATTTTTGGCCCAGGAAACGCAAAGCATGATGTAAAACATGAAGTTGATAAACATAAAGCCTTAATTCCTAAACTAATGGGAGTTGCAAAAGCAGACAAAATGCCTGAGCATGAAATGAAAGATTTTGTTAAAACAACCTTTCACCTACCCCGCGATTAATGGAAGACAAGTTTGAAGGAATTATTGGAGCCCTATTCACCTTTATTTTTTGGGGAGCCATTGTTTTTGGGATAGTAAAGAGTTCAAAAAAACGTTCCTCAAAAATCCCGGATCAATTTAAAAATAGCGGAGAAACTCCGTCCGGTGGTGTAAGAACAGGGAAATTTGGAATGGGGAGCTCAAGCTTCAACAATTTAATCACAGTTATTGAACAATCTGGTTCAATATTTTTCAAACTTCCTTTGGGTCCACACATTGCAATACCACTAACCGCAATTGCTTCTGTAAAAGTAGTAGATAACGCCTTTAAGGCTAAAAGCATTTCTATATCATTCGTTAATAATGCCATACCAAAAATCACATTAACTATTAAAGAATCTCAAGTTGGACAATTCCCAGGATTAATTGGATTATCAGGAAAAACTACAGTCAAAGATGCAGTAGTTAGCAAAGCCGTTCCAAGCAACATTCCAAGCCACACAACTGCTCAACCACAAATCAGACAGGCCAAACCATACAAGGACTCAGGGGCATTCCGAGCATTAATCCTAATTGCTGCAATAATTGTGATTGCATATATTTTATACACTCAATTTTAGAGTAAAATCGCCATCAGCAGCCAAAACTCAAAGGCTAGGTCGTTTTTGAAGTATGGAGTATCAAATAGGCCGTGAATCAGAATGGCAACTAACATAAGTGCAGCAATTCGCCTGCCCTTCTTATCCTTTTCTAAAAGCCAGCCTAAGGCTCTCCAACAAAGCCAAATAAAAGCGATCAAGCCAAGCAGACCCATATTCAACCAAAGGGCCAAGAAGATATTGTGAGGGTGCAGCATTACAGATTCAAAAGGCACTTTGCCAAGCAGCTCTTCCCCATGAATTTGATATTGCACTTCAAACTGTCCTAATCCAATTCCAAATAGCGGATTATCTTTAGCCAAACCTGCGCTAATATCATATACCTGCAAGCGAACCGTTGTGGACGATCTCTCCTGAAAATCCACAAATTGGGTGAATTTTTCTGAACCCAATTGCGTCAGTAACAAAACTACAAAAAGTGCAACTCCAAGCATCCAAAGCCACTTTGGAACCGTTTTTCTATAATTCAATAATATCCCAACAACAATTGCTCCCAAAACTCCCAGCCAAGCCGCATATGAAAGCGTGAAAAAGAGTGCAGCAATACAAAGCGCCCCTGCAATTCCAAGGAATAATCTGTCATAAAGATCCTTGCTTTTGGCCAATGCAAAACCGGCAAAAATTACAATTGGGCCAAGATAAAGTGAAAGGAAATTTGCGGATTCAAATGGGCCAGATGCCCTGCCATCTACGGTAATGAAGTCGCCAGTAATCACTTGTATAAGCGCCATAACTGAAAGAATGGCGCCGCTTAATAACAAAGCCCTTTGAGCAACACCAATCAATGAAGGTTTATCATGAAAATAGGTCTTGGCCATGAAAAAGTAGACCATTGGCAAAATTATCCAACCTTTTAAAATTCCAAGTGCACGCAGTTTTGCTGGGAACTCCGTCCCATCTGGGAAAAATGATATATCTGGAGAAACCAAAACGCCCAAAAAACCAGCAATCAAAAATAAAAGCAGTGGCAAAGATTTCCACACATGTATGTGTTTTGACCACCAAGTTGACCGCCAAACTTCCTCGCGGAAAAAGAAATAAAGGGCAGCAAATGCTAGGATAACTTCTGTAAAAGTAACTGGTAAACCAAAAGCCGTTGCACGGAATAAATATAAAGGGAAAAGAAGCGGAAATATCGCTATCAAATATGGAAAAATTTGTCCCTTAAGACGCTGCATCTTATTTGGGTAAACAACTGCAAAGTTCTCGTAATTTTTCAGTAGGATTTTCTGCTTTTACAACTCCGCTGGCAATCAAAATTCCAACAGCACCCAGTTCAAGGGCAGTGCATACATCTTCACCGGTTTTTATCCCTGCACCAACAATTACTTTTCCAGGCCCAATTAGCTTAACTGCATCTGAAATCAACTCAGGATTTGCCGTTGAAACGGAAATATCTCCGCCAATTAATTCTGGTGGCTCAATCGCCACAAAATCTGCGCCCATTTCCGCGAATTTATGTCCCTCCTCCACGCTTTCTGCACAAACCAAAGAAAGCATATTCATTTCTTTGAGATCTTCCAATGCTCTTGCAATTTCTGTGTCAGAAATTCGCCTTTCAGAATGATTCAAAAGCGAGCCATCCACACCCATTGCATGAGCAATTTCAACTGGCACAGAACCAGTGTATGCACCGTAACCAACTCCATCCACATGCTGCGCCAAAACTGGTATAGAAACCGCCGCCGCCAACATCCTCAAATCCATGGCTTGACCAGCCACCGCTAAATTCACACCAAACTCATTTGCCAAGCGTTCATGCTCTTTTGCAAGCTCCATGGCATTGGCACCAGTGGACTCGTGGTAGGCCTTGAAATTGGTGATGATTATTGGCGTTCTAAATCCCATGCCCACACTTTGACAAGCCACTGCCAAATTGCCAAGCGAAGGCTCTTGTAAAAAAAGGCTATTTATGCTAAAATAACTAGATAATAAAAAATCAAAACAAACCGTATGGCACTCGATTGTATTCAATTTAATCAAGACGAACCGTTTAAAAAACGGCATATTTTCAATGTCAGCAAAGGGCCAGAAGGGCCAAGCGGAGCCAAAGAAGAAAGCAATGAAGCAAATCAAAAATTGCTAGACGGATCTGGTTTGAAGAAAGAAACTTTGAAGCCGTTACAAGACAATCTTGAAAAAATTACAAAAACATTAGATGTCATTACGGCACTTGTTGAACTCAAAAAAATTGAGGATGGATTTTCAGACAATGAAAAGTACCGTGACATTTTGATGAAGCTTTTCACAGATTTCACCAAGGATGGTCCACTGACCAAAAACAAAATAAAAGATCTTGCTGAAATAAGAAGTCATTTGGAAAAAGAAAAGATTTTAAAGGAAACAAATGAAAAACTCGTACGTCTTAATGCCCCAGTTTATTTTAAAGGCCCAGATGGGAAACGTCTGACTCTTGCGGATGCAATAAACATGCCTTCAAAAATTACTTTTGCCCCCCCAACTACGGAAGCAATGATTGCTGTACGTTTATTGGATGCTTACAAAGACGACGGAGCCAAAGAGCTTATGATAAATGGGAAGAAAGGTTTCCGTGGCAATGATGGCCACTATCATACTGACAAAGAGGGTAAATCACCATCTATCAAAATCTCATACAATGCCGTAATTGAAAAAATAGGGGCCAAACCCGCTTCAAAAAAAGCAGCTTTAACTCCTGAACAACAGAAGGCCGTAAATACATTTGTAAAGAATAGTGTTGACCGACAAATGGCAACTCTAGAAGAAAGAGATGCAGCTGATAAAGAATTTATTGCTGCAGCAGAAAGAGGTCGTTCAAATGATGGCCTTGCAGATGCAGACCTTGATGCAGATATGGAAGGTTTAGTTGAAAAAGAACGATCTCCAGCACAATGGAAAGGTCGTTTTGATGGAGCAATGGTAGATATTCCAAAATTTATGAAAGGACAGTCTCAGTTCGACCAAATTAGACAAATAGGTCTATTAAAAAATGGTGGAGATAAAGTTGAACAAGCTATAAGAGATATGGCAAATGTAAGAACCGCTTTTGGTGAAACAACAGATTCAAAATCTATGTGGGAAGACCTACATGGGAAACTCACTTCTAAAGGTGGTGCAAACACCATTGATTTTAGAGAAGTGTTTAAGAAAGGTGCAGGAATCAAATTTGATGATTTCTTTGAAGAATACGGGGCCCTTAGGGATCCGGAAAGTCCACTTACAAAAGAGGAAGAAGCAAGACTAAAAGAAATGAATAAATTTCTAGAAGCTGCAGATGACTTTATAACTCTTCTTCCTGGTCTTCAAGAAAGTGACATTAATGAGGCTACATATCTCAAGCAAAGAAGAAAGTTAGTAGATCAATATGAAGACACATTGAAGGAGAAAGAGAAGCTTGAAAAGAAAAAGGCGAAAGGGAAACTAGATGATGAAGAAAGAAACCGCCTTGAGGAAATAAACGATGACCCAGAAGCTTTACAAAGAGCAAGGATGGCTAAGACAGCTAAAATGTTCTTTAAACACGATACATACGGTCCACCCGCTAAACTTGGTCTACTTCAAAGGATTGGAGGCCAAAATAAAGATGGTAGATTTGTAATTACTGAACATAACTGGCTAACGAACGTTGCCAGATCCAGAGCTCGCATGAAGAAAGCTGGTTTTGAAAAAGGAATGATTCCAGTTATCTCCCCTGCTAATCAATTCTATATGTATATGGAATTAGATTCGCCTGCGCAAATGGCTACCAAGCTTGAAGCCCAACGTAAGAAGGGTATGCGTATATATAAAACAATGATTGAGGGAAGTACTCGTGGAAATGATGAAAAAAGAGAAGAAAGGAAAATGCTTAAAGATACCGGTATTATCACAGAGCAAAATGTAATAGACGGAGATTTTGATAAAGACACTATTACTGCAGTACGATTTGGTGCCATGCAAGAAGCAATGGAAGAAATTGAAGCTGCTGATCTTGCTAAGGTTAAAGCCCTTAAAGATGCTATTGGACCACAAATAGATGAGTTGACTGATGACATGATTCGTCAAATGCTACTTGATCCTGAAAACCAACTTACTGAAGAATCAGTTGAAGAACTAAGAGAAAAGGCTAAAGCGGGGCTTTCCCTTGCCGCTGTAGCTATGCTTCAAGGACACATTGAAGATGGGAAACCAGCTATTGATGCTTTAAGAGCAGCAATTGGTGTTTCACATGAATTAGGGAAAGGCTTTCATCTAGACTTTATGATGGAAGGACAAAGCATAGTCCCTTACCTATTTAATGCAGCTACTGGAGTTGGATATTCCAGCCCTAAGCTTGGTAAAAAAGGTAAATGGCAAGTTGATGCACAAGCACGAGTTGGTGCAGGGCCAATACATGGACCAAATGCCAACCTATATGTAGGTGTTAAACGCGATATCTCAAAGAATGGACTTTGGGGACTACGAGCAGGTGCTCAACTATCCGCAAGTGCTAAGGAAGAACTTGATCTTACTGCAACCGCCAGCGTTGGGGTTGAACGCGATCTAGATGTTCAATTGGAACTTAGAATTGAGAAATATAAAGAAGCCAATCTTGATGATCTTAATGAAGCTCGTGAAGATGCAATTAGGGAAATTGGGGGTATAGACGGGATTAACGGTATTGAAGAAGAAGCCGCACTTATTGCTTATGATAAAACTACGAACAATTTGATTGCACGTAAAATCACTCAAAAATTTGTTGGGTCACCTTTCCCTAAAGTACTTGGTATAAGTGCTTCTGCGGGAACAAGCCTAAAGAATGGTGGATTTGGCGCAGGTGTTGCACTACAAATGTCTTGGGGTGGAAGAGTGGAAACTCATATTATCCCGACTCAAGATGTTAAAGGCTCAACTGTTGATTCAATTACAATTGGAGATACAACAATTGAAGGACCTGGGGCCCCTGAAATTATCTATGAACCAGTTGTTATAGGAGAAGAAGCTCTTTGGAAAGGTAAGTTAGGAACTAAGGAAGAAATAATGAAGCTTGTAAATGAAAGAAACAAAGCGGCATTAGAAAGTTTTGGAGACGATCATGTTCAATTCACTCCAGGTGATAGCTTTACAGAAATTGACTTCAAACGTACTGACGGAATTGTAAGCTTTTACGCGGAAGATATTGAAACTGTTTATAACGCTCAAAAAGGTGATCTAGCTATTAATATTGGCCTGGATGACAAACCTGCTTTCCGATTCAAAGCAAGTCCAAAACCATCAGGAGGATTAAATACTATTGATGTTGGACTGAGTGAAAACAAAGATCACGATATTAATGATATAAAGGCGAACAGCCCTTACATTTTACGTTGGATACAAACTCCAGATGGGAAACGTGAAAAGATGGAAATCTTGCCAAATCCAGATTACAAAATCCCAGCAGGAGAAGATGCAATCAAATATAGAAATGAAAAAACCAAAATTCTAGACTCAGCCCTAGCAAAAACTAGAACAAGACTGCCTGAAACCGACCCACTTTATTTAGAGGTGAAGGAATTGAGTTATCAAGGTGCAGAAGATGAACTTAAACTAGTGAAAGTTCATGAACGTGAAGTCACACATGCACGGCTCTTCGATGAATACACTGTTGAAGCAGACTACGCAAAGGCTGCAGCAAAGAAGATGGTTGATGCTAAGGGGAAAGAACAATATACAGTGCTTGCTAGCAAAGGTATGACTCCTGCCCTTAGTGCTGAATTCAAAAATTACATTACTGAAGCTAATCCTGGCATAGATGAGATAAAACTCACACCAGACTTAATTTACATGGCATACAATCACGCCATGGAGCTTTCAAGACCATCGTATACAGCAAAAGCTGAGATTGAAGGAATCATCAGCGGTTGGAATATTAAAGCCCTTAAGGAAGATTTTCCAAAGAACAGTAAATTACTTCAAAATTACCTAAATAAGAAGAAAGAACTTATTGCCACGGGTGCAGGAAGTGGTTTTAAGAGCGAATTCCCTGAAGGGACAGAGTTCTTCATATATGTAAATGCAGCTGGTGAAAAAACCAAACTTCACGGTTACTACGATAAACGTATTCATGGTGACATTATCGCTCAGATTGAATGGAATGTAGATGATCCAGATGCAACATTAAGCGCCTTGGATATAGATATGAGCACAATGACTGGACCGCAAAAAGATGCACTTAGAGAACAGGTTAAAGCTTTTGCTGCTGATCTAGATCATATGCCATGGCCAAAATCACCATTTAATAACACAGACCTTCTTAAGCCTGAGGCTAACAAAATAAAAGAGAATTTCATGAAAGGTGCAAACACAATGGCTGGTGAACTTCTACTTTCAGATATGGGTAGCCCATATACAAAAGAGCAAGCAGACTTACTGAGACAAATGTACAAAGAAGGTGATATCAGTGCAAATTCTGACCTAGCAAAAGAATTTGCTGAAACTGTACATAAACTATTCACACAGGAAGCCGCATTTATCAATGGCATCCGTGTTGAACTTCATGAAGAAGTAAGAACTGGGCTATATGAGAAGTGTTTCAACCTCACGGTTGGTCACAACTTCAAACTAAGATACAGAGAACCTGAGTATAAAATTGAGGGTAAAAAGTTTGAATTTGGAACTAGTTATGAGACGGAACGTGGCGGTTTCCAAACCGTTCACTCCGCAAAACACAGACGTTTTGCAATCCCTGTGACACCGTTCTTCTTTAAACCACCTACAACCTGGAATATTCCTGATTTTGTTCCACCAGCTGAAGAAGGTAGTGGAGAACAAAATGTACTTGAACAGTTACCTACTGCAGGTGACACACCTATTTCAGGTCCCGGTGACTCAGCAGATGACTCACCAAGAGGTTAACCAATATAAATATGAAAAAAATACTACTAATTATGCTTATCATCACTTCTCTAAGTGCTTGCTCTAAAACAGTTGAAGACACTGAGAGTCAAATTGAAACGCTTGAGGGAACTCAAGCTGAAACTGTGATTGATAGTGTTACTGAAACTTCACCAAGATCAAATGAAAATTAAAAAACTTCTATCCTTTTTGGTAGCTGGACTATTGCTTGGGCTTATTGCCCCAGTGATTGTAAGTGCAGCAATTGAAAACAACGTGGAAGTTCCAGCTATTGATAATACTCCAACATTTTCAGAAGAAAATGTTGAATGTGTAGCAGTTGAACATGCTCACTGGCATACAAACACTTCTCAAAATGATGATGATAATGAATTCTGGGGTGCGGTACATTCATTCGCGATTGTATTGGATGATGGTTTCCTAAATGACATGGATACATCTTCAATGATGTGTACAGATGGTGATGAAATCTATACAAATTGTGGATTTGATCCTGTTACGGATCTTGATTCTGGTGTGCCTATTGCAAGCAGTAATGCATGGAATGATACAGATGTCTTTTACCAAACTTTAAACTGGATAGCTGGGGACCCAGTTGGTCTAGTATGGGAATATGGGCAAAGTGATCCATCTGATATTGATCTCAAACCTTGGCTTGCGTCTGGAAATATAAAACAAGAAACTATTGCATTTGAGCCACTTGCTTCAAACACAGTAGAAACTAGTGCAACTACAGAAAGTTGGACTAAAATGGAGTTCTGGGCAATTGATCCAGATGATAAGCCAGCTAATCTAAACAACTGGTCACAAGTATATACACAAGATGTTGTTAACTTTGGATCAAACCAAGTAGATACAGATAATGACTTTGTATACTGGTACGGTATCAATGCACGTTTAACTACAAGCTTTGATGCTTGTATAGAAGAAGATTTAGAATGTGACTACCTAGAAATCGACCCAACCACTGCTACAGTTGGTGTAGATGATTTATTCAGTGATATTCCTATCACTGTTACTGCTTATGACACAGACGACAATGTCATGTCAGATGATGATATAGACTTTATATACTCTGCAGCCGCTTTTGGTGACGCTGCCGGTGATACAACCGCAAATGGAGCATTTGATGGAAGTACTGGTGATGGAAATCACTGTCCTGGTAGTCCTTGGGCAGCGAGCGAAAACAGCTTAACTATTGGTGATGACACTGTTTGTTACCAAGATAGCGAACCAGGAGACACGATTTACGTAGAGGTTGTGGGAGCACCACAATGTAATGCGCAATTTGAACTCCCCTACTGTGCAGATCTGACTATTTTGAACCCACCTAACACTGGGTTTGTAGTTCCAGGTCCTGTTTACAATGAAACTATTGATATAGAGGCATTCGCCAATAATGGTGAAGCTTGGCCATTTGAATTCGATTACAATTCAACTAATGGAGCTTCTACTTTTGATGGAGTGAATCCTATACATACAACATTTGATACTTCAGTTGAATACTCAAGTGCTGCAATAGGAATAACAACTGTGCGAGTATCTGCAACAGATAATCTTCCGCCACCAAATCATTTTTGTACAGATAGCTTCAACTTCACACTTGAAGAAGTACCTGTGGACTGTGTTGAACTAATAATTAGTTCACCTCCAAGTCCTGTCCCTGCTGGGGATATGGCTGGTGGAATTCTAATCACATGGGACAATACCATGACTGATGGAAGTTTTGGTGGACCATGGTCAGTTACAACAAGTGGAGGTGGAACCTTCTATGAGTTTGCTGGTGGACCTGTTGTCCCACAGCCCGTAACTGGTTACACAAATAATAGTATCTACTACGTAGGTGCAGACGGAGACTCAATCACAGTATTTGATGAGAACTACCCTTTCTGTACTGACCAAATTGAAAGCGAAACAATTGAAGAACTTCCAGTTTGTTTGGATCTCACTTTAGATGATCCAGCTGGACTGAACGATCTTGAAACTTTCTTTGACCAAACAGAAGTGTGTTTTGACTTTGAAGTGACTGTGGATGACCCTGCTTTCATTGGAAATCTACAAGCGAACGGTTACGTAGATGACACTCAAGCCGCATTCGCTGCTGGACCACTAATCCTTGATGTGAATGAAACAGGTGGAAATGATGTTGGAAATCCAGCAACTACCCCACTTGATGCAGGTGTAACAACTTACACAGGTACGGTTTGTTGGCAGAACTTTGAAGAAGGAAACTTCCTATCACTATTTGTGGTTGGATCTGAAGTGGTTTGTGCTGGTGAATTTGAAATCCCAGAAGAACCTCACGGGCCAGAACCTTATTGTGTGGATCTTGAATTAGATCCAAATCTTGTGATGATCCCTACTGGAGATCCAGATGCTGGAACAATTGATATAACAGTTGATACCTTTGGATCAGATGTAACTTGGACCGGTGACCTCATTATTGAGGACACACTTGGAACATGTGATCTTTTCTACGGAAATGGAACTCCATCCGAGTTCCCTGACGGGCACCTACTAATCCCAGTAAGTGGACTTAATGACACCGTTCTTGCAAGTGCAGAAGGATGTCTAGCTGCAGACTCAGTCTCAGCTTACATACTTGGAGATGAAGTAGCATGTTCAGATGAATTCCCTATCAATGAAGGTCCGCTAGTACCAGTTTGTATTGATCTTGAATTCGATCCAGACCAAATCATTGTGGGAGAAGACGGAACAGCTACAACAACGCTGAATCTGACATCAGATCTTACAAATCAGAATCTTGTTGTGGAATACACAGGATGTGCTGGTGGTGAAATCCAATATGATGGATCTACATACACAGACCGAATGGAACAGACCATTACTGGATCTGACAGCCTATTACTATCATTCAGCAATGTTTGTGAAGCCGCAGTGATTGATGCCTTTGTGGAAGACAATGAAGCAGTTTGTTCAGACGAACTCGGCATAGAAATTCTTCCTCCTGAAGAACCAGTTTGTGAAGAATTATTCTTTGATCCAGATGACATAACAGTTATTGAAACGGAAGATAAAACCGTGGATCTACATTTGGACTCTGAATTGGATGATCAAACACTAGTGATTGAATATGACAACTGTCCTGACTCTGGAATTGAAGTAAACGGCGCATCTTATGATGAACGTGCTGAACTAGTTCTAGATGGAGACCAATGGCTAGAAGTTACTTTCAACAATCTATGTGAAGATGCTGAAATTCGCGCTTATGTTGAAGACAATGAAGATGTTTGTGCTGACGAACTTGATCTAAACTTTGTAGAGCTTGGTGAATTCAGCAAGTATATCTTTACCTTTAACTTTGCAGTTGAAAAAGACAACTTCTCAGATGATGGAATCTTCTTCTCACATGATGAAGATAGATCTTTCTACACTCTGGAATACGAACCAGCCGGTGGCGAAAATAGTATCACTTTCACAGATGATATGTGGGATAACGATCTTGATGGACAACTTGGAAACGGAGACGAATCTGGTGGATCAATTGATCTAGCCACAAGTTACGATGAACTTACAAGAAGTGACGTCGATCCAAACAGTGTATATGAATACAACACCATTACTCACTTTGGGTTCGGTGACCGACATGAATTACGCTCTACTGATGTTTACAACTATGTAGATAGCAACTATTCACGTGATAACTTTGAAACATTTGTGGCTTACATCAAATATGATGATAACCGCGAATCAGAAGTAATCTATGAGTGTGATGATGAAATTGGAAATGACATCTGTTACGACCAAGACACTCGTCCTGAAGACACAGGTAGTCTAACTATCCACAACGCTGGAGAAATTGATGAAGACGCTGTAATCCGTATTAGATACGTTGGTATCGTAGTTTCTGGACTAGACTGTGCAAGCACTACTGATGAATGTCTTACTGAAGAATTCCAAAATAACGCTGAAGTTAAGGTTTACTCTGGAATCGATTCGCTGCAGGCAAACGCCAAGCTAGTTGTACTTTGTTCTTACCTAGTAACAAGAAATGCTGGTGATGTTTACCTTGAGGTAGCACTTGAAGGTGGATCTGATGTGGCTTGTATCTTCGTTGAAGAAGACGAAGCTCAAAGCGCAGACTACCGTAATGTGGATGCACTTATTATCCTTGAAGCAGACCCTGAAGCTTATATTCCAGGAGATTTCACTCCAGTGGATGAAGCCGCAGATTTGGATGGAGCAGACCTTGAAACAGGATTCGCAGGTTCAACTATTTCACTTTGTGATGATGATGAATATGAAGATAATCTGATTGGGAACCTAAGTTCATACGTTTGTGAAATTGTTAGCTCTGTAAATGAGCTATGGCAAAGTGCCCTTGTGGAATCCACAACTGAAACTCTTGTTTCACAAGCAACTCGTAATACTGAAACAAACCAAAGTCTATCTGTATTTTCAGATTGGGCTGTGCTGGAAAGCCAGCTTAGCAATATCAACAATCCAGAAAGTGGAATCCTCTACTTTGATGGAGCAAATGAAGACACTATTACTCTTGGAGCTCTTACAATTCCAGAAGGTGCATGGACTATAATTGTTGAAAACGCTGACCTAGTCATTGATTCAAATATCAAGTACGCAGACAGCACAAACTTTGCAAACCTTCCATCTATTGCCTTCGTGGTACTTGGAGGAAATATCCACATTGATAACGACGCCTTGAACCTAGTTGGAGTTTACTTCACTGATCAATCCATCACTGGTGATGAACGTAGTGCGGTAAATGAACCTCTAGAAATTCATGGATCAGTATATGGACACGTTCAACCTTTACTAGATGCAGCCAAGTATGTTGGTTCTCCTGGTCAAGATGAAGGTGGAGTGCAAATCTACTATGATGAGCGAATCATCCTGAACACGCCTCCTGCACTATCAGAATACGTGGACATTAGCACTGAAGAAGCAGTAAACTAAGCTTCCTTTAATCAGGAGCTATGAAACTGGCAAACTTAGTATTTATGCACGGCGATGATAATTTCTCTATGGCCGCAGAACTCCAGCGATGGAAAAGCGCATTTATTGAGAAACACGGAGATAGCAACCTTGAAGAATTTGACGGTGCCAAAGCAGATTTGTCTTTACTCCGCGATTCCCTATCCGCCCTCCCCTTCCTTGGCGAAAAGCGACTAGTAATCCTAAAAAACTTCATCCGTGATAACAAAGCTGACGTAGCCAAAAAAGTCCTCCCACTCCTGGACGCCTTGGCGGACACAACTGTTTTTGTAATGAGCGAAATTGGCTCCCCAGACAAACGTGGTGCCCTAT
>PJEL010000846.1_pt1 | contig 34316 bp, 36 predicted proteins | sample 1853271 | NCBI WGS metagenome assembly PJEL01 (sample SAMN08108733, study PRJNA415343) | Invertebrate metagenome, whole genome shotgun sequencing project. | host: Globobulimina | place: Sweden: Gullmar Fjord | collected 2015-08
CCGTCGATAGGGTCTCTAGAGAGTGATTAGCCTGTTATCCCCGGCGTACCTTTTATCCGTTGAGCGATGATCTTTTCCACACAGAATCACCGGATCACTATAACCGACTTTCGTCCCTGTTTGATTTGTCAATCTTACAGTCAAGCAAGCAATATACTATTGTGCTCTTCAATTAAAATTTTTTAATTTGAACTTACCTTTGTACGCCTCCGTTACTCTTTAGGAGGCGACCGCCCCAGTCAAACTACCCATTACACAGTGTCTTAAAAAATGAGTAATAAAAAAATTTAAGAGTGGTATTTCACAGGTGTCTAAATTATTTACTTGCGTAAACATTTAAAATTTAATAACTTCCCACATATTCTACACATAAAAGTTCTTATTACAATATGTAACTATAGTAAAGGTGCACGGGGTCTTTCCGTCTAGCCGTAAGAACTCCGCATCTTCACGGAGAATTCAATTTCACTGAGGTTATGTTGGAGACAGTAGGACAGTCGTTACGTCATTCATGCAGGACACCAATTAAATGCCAAGGAATTTCGCTACCTTTGGACCGTCAGAGTTACAGCCGCCGTTTACTGGGGTTTCTAGTTAAAGCCTTAACTTTTCCTATTATACTTGCAGCACCGGGCAGACGTCAGTCTCTATACTTCATTTTACAACTTTGCAGAGACCTGTGGTTTTATTAACCAGTCGCTGTCCTTGATTTTGTGACAGCTTTAACAGGTTGCCCTGAAAAAGCTACTCCTTCTCCCGAAGTTACGGAGTCATTTTGCCGAGTTCCTTCAACATAATTAACTCAAGCGCCTTAATTTACTCAATTTGTTCACCTGTGTCGGTTTACAGTACGGTTCAGAAAAATTTTTATAAGCTCTTTCTCGGAGACACTAAAAAACTTTTATTAATATCCAAATAATAAAAATAATTTTTATGCCACGTCACTTATAAATGAATACAAAAATTTTTTATTTACCCATCGAATAAAACTTTCGTTTTTTTCTTAGGGACCGATTTACCCAAAGAGGATTAGCCTTGCTTTGGAAACCTTGAACTTAAGGCGACAGTGTTTTTCACACTGTTTATCGCTACTCATATCAACATTTTCAATTCTGATTTCTCTAATTTATGTCACCATAAATTTTCTTTGATTTACAGAACGTTCTGCTACCATTTAATTTCATTTTTAAATCTATCGTTTCGGTAAATAATTTTAGTCCCTATACATTTTCATTGCAAAAAATTTAGACCAGTGAGCTGTTACGCTTTCTTTAAAGGATGGCTGCTTCCAAGCCTACCTACTAATTGTTTTTAATTTATTACAATTTTTTCACTTAATTATTTTTGAGGACCTTAACGAATAGTCTGGGCTGTTTCCCTTTTGACTATGAATCTTAGCACTCAAAGTCTGTCTGTTTAATATCTTTTATTTTGTATTCGAAGTTTCATTAAAGTCAGTAAAGCTTTACGCCCCCATCATTTATCGAGTGCTCTACCCCAAAATAAAGTTTTTAAACGCTCTACTTAAATAGATTTCGCAGAAAACCAGCTATCTCTAGATTTGATTGGCCTTTCACCCCTAACCACAATTCATCCCAACATTTTTCCACATGTACGGGTTCAGCCCTCCAATAAGCGTTACCGCTATAAATTCAGCCTGATCATGGTTAGATCATCTAGTTTCGGGTCTTATTTTAGAGACTTACAAGCCTTTTAAAACTTAATTTCTTTTCGCCTACACATTAATTTGTTTAAGCTCGCCACTAAAATAAACTCGTTGATCCATTATGCAAAAGGTACGCTGTTACTTTTTTAAAAAGCTCCAACTGCTTGTCAACATTAAATTTCAATATTTTTTAGATTTAACTTAATAAATTCTATTTCACCTTTCCCTCACGGTACTTTACACTATCAATCATTAAAACTTTTTAGACTTGAGGGTGGGCCCCCATTATTTAATTAATACATGACTTGTATCAATTTACTTAATGAAAAAACAAATTTAAACAAAAAATTTACAGGGCTAGTATAGATATTATTTTATCTACAAAACCTTCTATGGCTCATTACGATTCAAAAAAGTATATTTAAATTGTTTTTTTCTAGTCTCTACCATTTTCGCTCGCCACTACTCACGGTATCTCGGTTGATTTTTTTATTTAGTTACTAAGATGGTTCAATTCACTAAATTTTTAACTTTTATATTGAGTTACTCAATACAAAAAACTTAATTTAAAAAGTTCAGTTTTCTGGTACGGATAATTGAAGATCTCAGCGTTTAACAATACTCACTTCAATATTTCGTTGATAAAACGTCCGTTCAAATTTTAATGTTTAGGCATCCATTTAACGTTTTACTTTTTATACAACTTTTAACTAATACTATAATGGGGCGAATAACGGGATTTGAACCCGTGTCTCTTAGAATCACAACCTAATACTCTAACCAACTGAGTTATAATCGCCAAGATAAATTTACCGTTTACAAATATCACTTTAAAACTATCTTTTTTCTTTTAACTTAAAATAATAAAGAAACTAACTAATGGTAAAATTGTTACAGATATGAAGGAACTAAATAATATAACGAATAGATTTAGTTTTTAAAAAGTAGACTTAGTTAAACAAATCAATTTATTTATTTTGACTGGGATGAGTTTTTAATCCCACTCTAACGCACCAACATACCAAACGTAAATAAATCCTACCCCTAATTCAATAATAAAATCTATCATCGCCCAAAAACCTAATGCATTTAACTGAGAAAGACAAACAGACCACGGAAATAAAAACATAGCTTCAATATCAAAAAGAATAAATAAAATTGCAACAATGTAGAATTTAACATCAAAAATATTTCGAGCATCTTCATAAGGTTCAAAACCACATTCATATGAAGACAATTTTTCAGTATCTGGGTTTTGTATAGATAAAAAATAAGATAAAAGTACTATAATTAGAGCCAACACACTGGCAAGAGTCAAGAATAACAAAATAGGTAAAAGTTCGTTATAAATTAGAGAATCTTCCGAACTAAAACAAGGATTATCAGTATCCATTACTAATGAAAAATAAGAATTAAATATTGAAATATTGAAATTCATTTATATATTTTTATTAAAAAATTTATACTTTAAAACTGTTAGAGGTAGGATTTGAACCTACAACCTTTGGGGCATGAGCCCAACAAGCTACCAATTGCTCTACCCTAACTACGTTTATATATAAATATGTAACTGTATTAAATCAACTCTTATTTTTTAAAATTTACAAAATTGATATAAGTATAGCAATTTAACCATAAATTATATTCTAATTCTTTATTAATAAGCGTAAGTAATTTTGTATTTTGATTAATTTTTTTTGTTCTAAATTTTTTGATTTCAATAAAATTACTAATACTAGTAGAAATTGAATAATAATAAAAAACATAAAGACTACTTAATAGTCCAAATAATTGAGCACCCAGAGTTAAAAGATCAAATTGTGGAATAAAATTCGTAAAAAATTTAAAAGTAATTCCCCTTTTAATTCAGAGTATTTTAATAAATTTTTTATATGCACACTTGATACATTTTGATTTCAGGTGCGTATACACACAAATAAACAAATTTTTATATAACAAAAATGTTAAGTATAATTAACACTTTTTAAAAAGTCATATAAAATAACGATTAAATGGTGTACAAATATAAATATACATAAATAAAAATATTTTTATCTCCAACGGGATTCGAACCCGTGTTACTGCCGTGAAAGGGCAATGTTCTAACCGACTAAACTATGGAGACTCTAATACCCAATATGCATGGGATAATCTTTTTAAATTATGTTGACAATGGAAAGAGTGGGATTCGAACCCACGGTGTAATTTTATTTACACAAAGATTTAGCAGATCTTCACCTTAAACCTACTCAGTCACCTTTCCAAACATATTTAACTTTATCTAATAGATACCTTCAATTGTAGTTTAGATATTTCTCTCCCCCTTACATAGATAGAAAAAAATGTGTTTACGTTTTTTTAATATATATTAGTAAGTTTTTTCATTTTTTTAATCATTTTTAGAAATTTTATTTCTCATATACTACCTAAAAATCCATTAAATCTATTTTTATAACATAAACACATTTTTTTCTATCTATGTAAGAGAAAGGGGGATTGGGAAAGGTAAAAAATTAAACCTATATCTTATATATTGAAAGTATTATTATTTGTTTTAAAAATTATAAATGTTTTTCAATTTTAACACACATTGTGACAGTCCTGCCTACTGGCAAATTTCTTTTCAAGAACCCGCAAGTATTACTATGGAAGGTATTCTACTTTTCAATAAACATTTACTATTTCTCTTAACAGTTATTGTAGTATTTGTTGCATGGTTATTAGTTTATACAATTTATTATTTTGTAGAATTTACAAATAAATATGATTCAAAGTTTGTTCATTCTAAAGAGTTAGAAATTGTATGGACTACAATTCCTGCTTTAATTTTATTAATTTTGTCAACACCATCATTTACATTACTTTATGCTATGGATGAAATCTCAGAACCAGAATTGTCTTTAAAAATTTTAGGACACCAATGGTTTTGGAGTTATGAAATTTCAGATTTTAATTCTTGTCAGAAAGAAGATCAAAGTTTAAAGTATGTTTGTTATATGATGGTATTAGATGGATTACCTAAAACTAAACAAGGTTATTTTCGATTATTAGAAACAAATAAGCGGGTAATTCTTCCAACTAATACTCATTTACGCCTATTGATTAGTGCTGCAGATGTATTACATAGCTGGACAGTTCCATCTTTTGGTTTAAAAGTAGACGCTTGCCCAGGTCGTTTAAATCAACTAAATTTATTTATTAAAAGAGTTGGTGTTTTTTTTGGTCAGTGTAGTGAAATTTGTGGAGTAAATCATGGATTTATGCCTATTGTTGTTGTATCTTTACCAACATTACAATTTCATCATTATATAATGACTAAATTAGAATTAGGATAGTTTTGAATTATTAAAAAAATGACATTAAAAAAAAAGTTTTTGAAAAAGAAAATAAAAAATTTTACTATTAATTTTGGACCACAACACCCTGCTGCGCATGGAGTTCTTAGACTTGTTTTAGAGTTGAAAGGTGAAATAGTAGAAAGAGCTGATCCTCATATAGGATTGCTACATAGAGGAACTGAAAAATTAATCGAATACAAAAATTATTTACAAGCATTACCATATTTTGATAGACTTGATTATGTTTCAATGATGTCGCAAGAGCATACATATTGTTTAGCAATAGAAAAGTTATTGAATGCAGAAGTACCTATTAGAGCACAATATATCCGTACTTTATTCGCCGAAATCACTAGAATTTTAAATCATTTATTAGCTGTAGGTTGTCACGCGATGGATGTTGGTGCCATGACTCCGTTTTTATGGTCATTCGAAGAGCGAGAAAAGTTAATGGAGTTCTATGAGCGTGTTTCCGGAGCGCGTATGCATGCAGCATATTATCGTCCTGGAGGTGTTTCGATGGATATCCCAACTGGATTATTAAATGATATATACTTATTTGTTCAACAATTTAACCTAAGATTACTAGAAGTTGAAGAAATGTTAACTGAAAATCGTATTTGGAAACAACGATTAGTAGATATTGGAGTTGTATCTGCTGCAGATGCTCAAGCTTGGGGTTTTAGTGGTGTAATGTTAAGAGGTTCTGGTATAGACTGGGACTTACGAAAAAGTCAACCTTATGAAATTTACAGTAAATTAAATTTTAATGTTCCTGTTGGTACTAATGGTGATTGCTATGATCGCTACTTAATTCGAATCGTTGAAATGAAAGAATCGTTAAAAATTATTGAACAGTGTCTAAATGAAATTCCTTTAGGTATTGTGAAAAGTAGTGATAACAAATTAACACCACCTTCGCGAAAAGATATTAAACATTCTATGGAAGCGTTAATCCATCACTTTAAAATATATACACAAGGTTTTGTTGTACCTTTTAACGAAACGTATACAGCAAGTGAAGCTCCTAAAGGAGAGTTTGGAGTATATATTGTTTCTAATAATACAAATCGTCCATATAGATGTAAAATTAAAGCACCAGGTTTTGCTCATTTACAGGCATTAGATCATATGTCTAAAGAACATTTAATTGCTGACGTTGTTACAATTATAGGAACTCAAGATATTGTATTTGGTGAAGTTGATAGATAAAATTATTTTGTAAATGAAAGTTCAAAAAGATAAAAATAAACGAAATCTTCATCGAGAATTTGAAAATAAGTGTGTTATTTTAAAAAGTATCGCAAAAAATCGTTCAATTACAAAATCAATAAGATGGAATTCAGAGTTGGCATTAAGTATGTTTACATTAAATAGTCATAAAATTCGTCTAGTAAAACGTTGTATTATAACCGGCAGAAAAAATAAATTTAATAAAACTTTAAATATTTCTAGATTACTTTTTTTAAAACTGGCCAGAAAAGGTCTTATTACTGGATTAAAAAAATCAAGTTAATTTTTTATATTTATTTTACAATAAAAAATTATAAATGTTATTAAATAGTTCAATTTATAAATTTGTTACTCGATGGCTTTTTTCGACAAACCACAAAGATATTGGTACTTTATACTTAATCTTTGGTGCAATTTCTGGAGTTGCTGGTACAGCTTTATCTTTGTATATCAGAATTACTTTATCAGAACCTAATGGAAGTTTTTTAGAATATAATCATCAAATGTATAATGTAATTGTAACAGGTCATGCTTTTGTTATGATTTTCTTTATGGTTATGCCTACATTAATTGGTGGTTTTGGTAATTGGTTCGTTCCATTAATGATTGGAGCACCTGATATGGCTTTTCCTAGAATGAATAATATCAGTTTTTGGTTATTACCACCTTCATTATTATTATTAATCGCTTCTATTCTTGCTGAAGCAGGTGTAGGTACTGGTTGGACTGTTTACCCACCATTATCAAGTGGTAGTTCGCATTCAGGAGGTGCTGTTGATTTAGCTATTTTTAGTTTACATTTGTCAGGTGCATCTTCGATTCTAGGTGCAATTAATTTTATATGTACAATTTTTAATATGAGAGTTAAAAGTTTATCATTTCATAAATTACCTTTATTTGTTTGGGCCGTATTAATTACAGCTTTCTTGTTGTTATTGTCATTACCTGTTTTAGCAGGAGCAATTACAATGTTATTAACAGATAGAAATTTTAATACCACTTTTTTTGACCCTGCTGGTGGTGGTGATCCTGTATTATACCAACATTTATTTTGGTTTTTCGGACATCCTGAAGTTTATATTTTAATTCTACCTGGTTTTGGAATCATCAGCCATATTATAGTTAGTGCTGCAAGAAAACCAATTTTTGGTTATTTAGGAATGGTTTATGCTATGTTTTCAATTGGGGTATTAGGATTTATTGTATGGGCTCACCATATGTATACTGTAGGATTGGATATTGATACTCGAGCTTATTTTACAGCAGCAACTATGATTATTGCGATTCCTACAGGTATTAAAATCTTTAGTTGGTTGGCTACTCTATGGGGAGGTTCTATTGATTTAAGAACCCCAGTTTTATTTGCTATTGGTTTTATTTTTTTATTTACTGTTGGAGGTGTTACAGGTGTTGTGTTAGCAAATTCTGGTATTGATATCGCTTTACATGATACTTACTATGTGGTTGCACATTTTCATTATGTGCTTTCAATGGGAGCAGTTTTTTCTATGTTAGGTGGTGTTTATTTTTGGTTTGATAAATTAACAGGAGTTAGATATTCTGAAATTTTAGGTAAAATCCATTTCTGGGGTTTTTTCGTAGGAGTAAATCTAACTTTTTTCCCAATGCACTTTTTAGGTGTTGCTGGTATGCCTCGTAGAATTCCTGACTACCCAGATGCTTTTGTTATTTTTAATAAATTAGCTTCGTGGGGATCATATGTTTCAGCAATTTCATCGTTATTTTTTTTCTATGTTGTTTATGAAGCATTTACTTCTAATCGAAAAGTAATTAATAATTAAAAAATTTTAAATTATATAAATTTATATATGAACAAACAATTAATAATAAAAAATTTACGTTCTCTTTCAAAAACTTGTCCATTACAAAAAATTCAAATTTTTAATGACAATTTAATTATATTTGTTAAACCAGATGTTTTATTAGATATTTTGTTATTTTTTAAAAATCATATCTTATATCAGTTTAAATTGTTAACTTGTATATCTGGAGTAGATTACCCCATGAATAAATATCGTTTCCAGATTGTTTATGAATTATTAAGTGTAAGATATAATTTCAGAATTCGAATTAAAACGTTTACACATGAACTATTTAGTTTAGACTCTTGTACAACCTTATTTCCTGCAGCAGGTTGGTATGAGTGTGAAATTTGGGACTTATATGGGGTATTTTTTAAAAACCATTCCAATTTAAAAAGAATTTTAACTGATTATGGGTTTGAGGGTTATCCTTTACGAAAAGATTTTCCGTTAAGTGGTTTCATTGAAATGAGATATAATGAAATTGAAAAACGTGTAGTCAACGAATCGTTAGAATTGTGTCAAGAATATCGAACATTTGCTTTTTTATCACCATGGTCTTCTCAAAAAAATTTTTAAAACCAAAATTTGGGATATAGCCAAGTGGTAAGGCTCTCGTTTTTGGTACGAGTATTCAAAGGTTCAAATCCTTTTATCCCAATAGTGTATAAAGTAATTAGCTCAATTGGTAGAGCGTCTCGCTTACAACGAGAATGTTGGTGGTTCGAGTCCATTATTGCTTATAAAATTTTTTAATGTTAAAATGTATTTAATTTTAGTATTTTTACCTTTAATAGGTTCTTTAACAGCTGGTTTATTCGGTAGAGTTATAAGTCCTAAAGGTTCTTGTTTTGTAACTGTTATATTATTGTTTACAACTTTTTTAATTTCTGTTTTTGCTTTTTATGAAGTAGCTTTTATAGGTTGCCCTGTTTATGTTAAATTAATGCCTTGGATTAATTCCGAAACTCTTAACGTTGATTGGGGTTTTCAGTTTGATAGTCTAACTGTAACTATGTGTTGTATTGTTACATTTGTTTCGACTTTAGTACATTTGTATTCAACCGAGTATATGTCTCACGACCCACATTTATCTAGATTTATGTCATATCTATCTCTTTTTACTTTCTTTATGTTAATTTTAGTAACAGCAGACAATTTTATTCAAATGTTCGTTGGATGGGAAGGTGTTGGTTTATGTTCATATTTATTAATTAATTTTTGGTTTACAAGAATACAAGCTAATAAAGCAGCTATCAAAGCAATGGTATTAAATAGAATCGGTGACTTTGGTTTAGTTTTAGGAATTCTAATTATTTTTATTCAATATAAAGCTGTTGATTATGCGACTGTTTTTGCAATGACTCCTTTTTTCATTAAAAATAATTTTATTTTTTTAAATTTAAGTTTCAATTTAATTGACATTATAGGGTTTCTTTTATTTATAGGTGCAATTGGAAAATCAGCACAATTAGGATTGCATACTTGGTTACCTGACGCTATGGAAGGACCAACTCCTGTATCTGCTTTAATCCATGCAGCTACAATGGTAACTGCTGGTGTTTTCTTAATTGCTCGAAGTTCTCCTATATACGAATATACGCCAAACATATTAAAACTTATTACCATTTTAGGGGCTTGTACTGCTTTTTTTGCAGCAACAGTTGGTCTTCTTCAAAATGATTTAAAACGAGTCATTGCTTATTCAACTTGTAGTCAATTAGGTTATATGGTATTTGCTTGTGGTTTATCAAATTATTCAGTTGGAGTTTTTCATTTAGCAAATCATGCTTTTTTCAAGGCTTTACTTTTTCTAGGAGCAGGTTCTGTAATTCACGCTGTAGCTGATGAGCAAGATATGCGAAAAATGGGTGGATTAAAATATCTTGTACCTTTTACTTATTCAATGATGGTTATAGGTTCATTAGCTTTAATAGGTTTTCCTTTTCTTACAGGGTTTTATTCTAAAGATGTTATTTTAGAAGTAGCGTATGGAAAATATACTGCTGAAGGTCATTTTAGTTATCTATTAGGGTCAATAGGTGCGTTTTTAACAGCTTTTTATTCAACACGTTTATTATATTTAACGTTTTTATCTCAACCTAACGGGTATAAGTCAGTTATTAGTGCCGCTTATGACTCATCTTACCAAATTTGTATTGCTTTAGCTGTATTGTCTATTCCAAGTATGTTCATAGGCTTTTATACTAAAGATATGATTATTGGTTTAGGTACAGATTTTTGGGGAAATGCATTATTTGTTTTACCTAAAAATATGAATATGATTGATGCTGAATTTATAGATCATATTTATAAAGTGTTGCCTGTTATTTTAAGTTTATGTGGTGCAACAAGTTCGTTTCTTTTGTATACTTTTGGAAGTACAATTTTATTTAAATTAAAATTTTCGTTTCTTGGAAAAAAGATTTATAACTTTTTAAATAAAAAATGGTTTTTTGATAAGGTTTATAATGAGTTAATTGGTCAATTTTCTTTCAAATTTGGTTATAACGTTAGTTATAAAATTATTGATCGAGGAATTATTGAAATGTTTGGGCCTATGGGTTTATCGGAATCTATTTCAAAAAAAGCATTTTATATGGCCAAATTACAAACAAATTATCTTTACCATGCAACTTTACTTGTATTAATTGGTAGTAGTATAATACTTGGAACTCGCCAATTTTGGTTAGTTTTTGGAGATTTAGTTGATTTTAGAGCTTTTATTCTTTTTTTTGTTTTAAGTTTTAATTTAATTCAATTTTTGAAAAAATAAGTAGTTAATTATAAATGAACATTTTTAAGTTAATATTAAATAATTTTAAGTCTGTTAGTGAAAAAAGAGAATTTAGTATTATTTCAAAAAATAATACTATTAGCAATGAACAGTTTAAGTATTTAAAAACTCGACATACTTGGCATCTTGTTGACCCAAGCCCTTGGCCTTTAGTTGCTTCGTTAGGTGCATTTTTTATGACTTCAGGTGGAGTTTTATATATGCATAATTTTGTAGGTGGAGGTCAATTATGCCTTACGGGATTTTTAACTATTTTATATGTAATGTATACGTGGTGGCGTGACATAATCAGAGAAGCTACTTTTGAAGAGCAGCATACTTTTTCTGTTCAAAGAGGTTTACGATTAGGAATGATCTTATTTATTGTTTCTGAAATAATGTTTTTTTTTGCTTTTTTTTGGGCTTTTTTTCACTCAAGTTTATCACCAGCATTTAATATTGGTGGTGTTTGGCCTCCTGTTGCAATTGAAACAATTCAAACTTCTGGAATCCCTTTAACAAACACTTTTTTTTTGTTAAGTTCTGGTGCAACTGTTACTTGGGCTCACCATGCTATTATTGTAAGAGCGAAAAAACAAGCTATTGTTGGATTAATTTTAACAATTATTTTAGCGGCAATATTTACTTTTTTTCAGGGTGTTGAATATTTTGACGCGCCATTTACAATTACTGACAGTGTTTTTGGGTCTTGTTTTTATATGGCTACAGGATTTCATGGATTTCATGTTTTTATTGGAACAATTTCCCTTTTCGTATCGTTAGTTAGAATTATATTGAATCATTTTACTTCAACACATCATTTCGGGTTTGAATCTGCAGCTTGGTATTGGCATTTCGTTGATGTAGTTTGGTTATTTTTATTTATAACTGTTTACTGGTGGGGCGGTATTCATTAAAAATGTAGTAAGATCTATTAACCAAAATGATGGAATTGGTAGACATGCTAGGTTTAGGTTCTAGTTCTTTTGAGAGTAAGGGTTCAAGTCCCTTTTTTGGTATATGCTCTGTGCAGTATAAACTAAAGATACTATCTATTTTAAATTTTAATAACTAAAATTATGTTATATGTAAAAAATTTGATTTTTCGTTACGAAGATTCATAGAGCATTTAACCATAGTACTGGAATGTTTACTATAAGGATCTTTTCCACCAATATAAAAATCTTGAATCCAGATTTTTAATTTTGTATAAAAAAGTTTTGATTTTCCTGGTGTTAATTTTTTTATTGGTTTAACTTTAACAGAAGAAACTGTTTTCGTTAAATAGTTGTTAGATTTCTTAGTAATGTTAGTTGTTACAATAAATAAGAAATTTACAAAATTTTTAAATTTATTTAAACTGATATGGTTGAAACTAATATTGGCATTATACTTAAAGTTGTTTATATAATTTATATTTTTCGAATAACCAAAAATTTTCCTTATAATTAACCAATCTTCTTTTCCTTGCTTATTTGTTGAAATCATTTTTACACTTTTTTTAAAAACCCCTTCGGTATTTAAAAATGTTGAATTTGATTCAAAAAAAACATTATTCGGTAAATTAATGTAATTATAAAGTTTGTATTTTTGATTTGAAATCTGTGAAAGATTACTTATTAACCCACCATTTTGTTCAATACAAAATTTGGGTAGAGTATCATTAAAAGTTTCAGAATAATTTAACAGTTTCAGGTTAACAATTTTCTTTAAATTGTTTACAGAATTTGATAAATTTAAAAAATATAATCCACTACTATTGTTTAAATCGTTTACAGAAAAACATTTAAAATTGCTTAAATATTTAACACCAGCTTCGTTAAGAGTTGGGTTTAAAATATTCAAATTAGTATGATTATGTTCGGTCTTTGTTCGTAAACTTAACGACTCTAATAATTTTAAAACTCCATCAGAATCGTCTCTAGCAAAAATAGTTGAGCTAGCAACAAGTAAAGTTTGCATATCACGGTTTAGTTCTTGACATAAGAAACTATTCCCTTCAACAAACTGTTGTAAATCTTTAATAGTTAAACCCGTAGTTGTTACTGGAATAGTTAATTCGTTAAAAGATCCAAATGAAACAATTTTAAAATTACCTTTTAAATAACGTTTTCGTAATTTTACATTAAAACTTGAACTTTCATATCGACTATTTAAACCAAAAAGTATACATAAATTTGATTGATTTAATTGACTCGATATTATTTTGGGTTCATTCATTAAAAATAGACTTTCTGAATCAATATTTGTTAAACCTTTTTCAATTTTTCTTAATTTTATAAAAGAATATTTTTTAGCAAATAAAATTAACAAATTTAAAACTTCTAATCCGATATTATCATCAAAGATAATACATAATTTTTGAGTTTTTAAAAAATGTTTATTTAAATGGTCTTGAAAGTATAATGTTAGTATAACCTCATTTAAAAGAGATTTCCAAGTTTTAACAAAGAATGTATTTTTTTGGCCGGTTTTTATAATACCGTTTAATGCTCTTTCTGGGGAAAACATACCGTCAAAAGCAAATCGTGTTTTGTCTGAGATCCATGTATTACTTTCTAAATTTACATCGTAGTTTGGCATTACTCTCACAATAAAATTATTTTTTACGTAAACTTGTAAGTTTGTACCAAACCCATCAGAAAAATCAATAGAGTTTAAACTTTTTAATTCCCAGCTTCGACTTATAAATGGGTAGGGTTTTGAAGTTAAAGCTCCCACGGGACATAAATCAATAATATTCCCTGATAATTCAGATTGAAAGGTTTTTGTTACGTAAGTACCTATTTCACTATCTAATCCTCTTCCAAACATACCAAGATCGCCAGTTCCTGCAATTTCATCAGCAAATCTCACACAACGTGTACAGTGAATGCAACGCGTCATTACAGTTTTAACGATTGGCCCAATATTTTTATCAGTAACTACTCTTTTAAAGTTATAAAATCGTTTTTTTGAAACTCCAAAAAAAAGTGATTGATCCTGTAGATCACATTCTCCACCTTGATCACAAATAGGGCAATCTAATGGATGGTTTAAAAGTAAAAATTCCAATACATTCTCTCTTGCTTTTTTAACTAAAGGACTATTAGTATAAATTTCACTATTATTTAAACAAGATTTTGCACTCATAGCACAAGAGACAATAGGTTTGGGTGAGTTTTTTAGTTCGACTAAACACATACGACAATTTCCTGAAATGGATAAACCTTTATGATAACAGTAATGCGGTATATTAATTCCAATTGTTTCACAATATTCAATTAGAGGAGCGTTTTGTTTCCAGTAATCATTCTTATGATTACTTTGAAATTCTAATGTATAATTAAGTTTTACATTATTGATACGGAAGTATGTTGAGGAATTCATTTTTTTAATTATTTGTGGAAATGTAGCTTAATTGGTTAAAGCGTCGACCTGTCACGTCGAAGATTGCGGGTTCAAGTCCCGTCTTTTCCGAAAAATTTAATAACGAAACAATAAAGCTCTTGTTTTAACTTTTAATATTTTTAATTTGATCCATTTGGATTGTCTGTTTCAATTTATAATAAACTGATAAAATAGCTAAACCAATAGCTGACTCTGTAGCTGCAATTGTTAAGATAAACAAAACAAATAAATAACCTGTTATGTCGTCAAGGTAAATAGAAAAAATTATAAAATTCAAGTTTACGGATAATAGCATTAATTCAATAGACATGATTGTCACCAAAATATTTTTTCGGTTTAATACAAGCCCAACAGATCCTGTTAGAAATAAAATTATAACAATGCTTAAAATATAGTTTATATTTGTAGTAATCATTTTGTAGTATTTTTAGATAGCAAAGATATTAAAAATTATTTTATTAATATCAATTGCTCTTAAATCGGGAATTGAGTACATTGGGATTTGAACCCAAGGCCTGTGGATTAAAAGTCCAATGCTCTACCACTGAGCTATATACTCTATATAAAATAAAATGGGTAAGTAAAACCAGTTTATAATGCGAAAAGAATTAAAAATCCCATCATTAAAGAAAATAAAGCGATTGCTTCAGTTAACGCAAATCCTAAAATAGCTAATTTGAATAACTCATCTTTTAAAGAAGGGTTTCTTGATACACCAATAACTAATGCACCAAATACTGTACCAATACCTACTCCAGCTCCAGCTAATCCAATTGTGGCTAAGCCTGCTCCTACAAATTTTGCTGCTTGTAATAACATAAAATAAAATTAATATTATTTTTCAAATAATTAAATAATACATAATAACTCCGGAAACTTTAAAAAGCAGCAATAAATTCAAAGTTTGTCATCAAAAAATTTTGTTTATAGTTGTCTGTTGTTTTGTAATTTTAATATAAATATATAAAAATTTTATTTAATTTCTATGTAAAAACAATGGTTTTTACAGGAAGTTTTGCACCACCAGTTTTAAAGGCAGCAACGGCTGTATTTTGAGTAACTCCGCAAAGTTCAAATAGAACGGCACCACCACAAATTCGTGCAACCCAATGATCAACAGCACCTTTTCCTTTTCCCATTCGAACTTCGGTAGGTTTTGCTGTTATAGGCAGGTTAGGAAAAACTCTAATCCAAAGTTTACCCTGACGTTTTATTTTTCGGTTTATAGCCTGTCTTGCAGCTTCAATTTGTCGTGAAGAAATAACTCCAGACTGTAAAGCTTTTAATCCTATAGTTCCAAATTGTAGATTATTTGATCTAAATTCTAGTTTTGAAAGTGTTCCTTTTCGAATTTTTTTGTATTTTGATCTTTTTGGTTGTAAAAACATATTTTTAAAAATTTATTATCGACACATCCAAACTTTTACTCCAAATGTTCCATTAATTGTGTATGCAACATCTTCGTAATAACTTACTTTGGAGTTAAAAGATTGTAAAGGAACTTTTCCAACGTGAACAACTTTCGTATTTGATCGTTGCGCACCATTAAAACGACCATTTATTACTATTTTGACTCCTTTTATTTTAGAAAATTTTGTGTAAAGTAATGATGTCAAAATTTTTTTAAGAAAAGAAAGTAAAACTCCATGCCTTTTTTTATTTTTTTTGAAAAAATAAGTAATTCCTTCAGCAATTAATTTCGCTGAATCCTTTTCTATAATAGAATAAGAAATAATTTTAATTAATTCTTTAAAATTTGGGTCTCGTAAAAATCGTTTAATTGTTCTTGTCAAGTTTTTAAATTCATTTAAATAAACACGGTTATTAGTGATAACAATTTCAAATTTTTTATTTAAATTCTGAGCTTTAATATTAACAGATTTGTTTTTTAAAAATAAATTTAAATCTTTTGATAAAGCACTGGTAAAAATATGGTAAATTAATTCAGGACAGTTTAAATAATTAGATGTCGACTGTTTTTCGTATTGTTCCAGACAATTTGTAGGTTGCGATGAAAGTATAGATAGTTTGTTTTTGTTAATCCGTCTCATGTTTTGTCTGTAATACCGTTTTGTTTCCGATTCTTTTTCAAAAAAAGATAAAAACAAATTTATCGAATTTTCGTTGTACTCTATTTTACAATTGTAAAGAATTAAGCCATAGTGTTTAAAAATTTTATTTAAATAATCTTGGATTGTTAAGTTTTGGTATAACAAAAGAGACGACTCTTCTAAATTTTTTGCAATATATTTTGATTTCCATTCGGCGTTTTTTAAACTTAAACTAAAAATCGTTGAATTTTTTTTTTGTCCCATAATTTTTCTATTTAGATTTTTTTTTCTTAAACGAGAACTTTTTTCGTGTAGGAGCAAATTCTCCTAATTTATGACCAATCATTGTTTCTGTAATTTTAATTTTAGAGAAACTTTTTCCGTTATAAATGTTAATTGTTAAATCTACTAAAAAAGGAATGATCGTAGAACTTCTTGATTTAGTATAAATTTCATATTTGTTTAAAGATTTTGCTTTTTTACACTCTAGTAGTAAACTATTTGGTATAAAAGGCCCTTTCCATTTAGCTCTGCTCATGTATATTTAATTTAAAATTTTGTATTATACCGAGTTAATACTAAATTGTTGTTTGAACGGCTTGTTCGACCACCTTTAGTTGGTTTACCCCAAGGAGTAACTGAAGATCGTCCTCCTGAAGTTTTTCCTTCCCCTCCACCGTGAGGATGGTCTATTGGATTCATAGCAACACCTCGAACATTTGGGCGTTTATTTAACCATCTGGATCGTCCTGCTTTTCCTAATGTAGTTAAAAAAGAAAGTTCATTAGAAACTACTCCTATTGTCGCAAAACAGTCAATTGATAACGTTCTTTGTTCACCAGAACTTAATTTAAGTCGTCCTTCTTTCGATGTTTTTTCCATTAATTGTGAAAATGTGCCAGCAGCTCGACTAATCTGACTATTTTTACATGTTTTTACACTTATATTATGAATTAGAGTACCAACGGGTATTTTAGCAATAGGCAACGAATGGCCATTTTTTGGGTCTGCTTGATTTCCTGATTTGACAATATCTCCAATTTTCAAATTTTTAGGTGCTATCATGTAATAATAGTTTTTTCTTGTAAAGCTGTAAACTGAAGCTATATTTGATGATCGATATGGATCATATTCTAAGCTTGTAATAATGCCTACTTCATTATCGATTCGATTAAAATTTAATTTACGATATCGTTTTTTGTTTCCACTTCCCCTGTGTTGAGATGTAATTTTACCTGTAAAATTTCTACCAGCACAGTTTTTTAAACCTTTAATTTTTGTTTTTAATAAAGGTTTCTTACGTAAATTTGAAGTGTTTAATCTAACGAGATTTCTTTGTGATGGTGTTGTTGGTTTAAAGGTTTTAAGGTTCATTTTAGCAATAAAATTATTTTTTTAAATTATGATTTCTTCTAACATATTAAAAACGTCTTCGTTTCAAAATAAAAAGTTAGCTACTGTAAAGTCTAATATAAAGGCTTTAAAAGTATTAATTAACCATATGAAAATTTTAGACTCTAAAGCTATTCCCAAAATTACAAAAGTTAAACCGTTTAAGAACATTAATTCTACACTTAATAAAAACAAGGTTAAATTAGTAAATAAGCCTTTAAAACAAAATTTAATAAGTTATATTATAAATGTAAATTTGTCATTAACAAATACTTTAATTAATATAACAGATTCTAACGGTAATACTAAAAAATCATTTTCCGCCGGTCATGTTAAGTTAACAAAAAAACAGAAAAGAGTACAGCCTTTGGCTTTAGCAAAAGTTTTTAAGTTTCTATTAATAAAAAGTTGGTTTTTAAAACAAAAACCTGTTGCATTACACTTTAGAAATGTAAGGGGATTTCATCAACAAACAATTATTAAATGGTTGAAAGATAAAATGTTTATACAATCTGTTCAAACGTTTGATTTTTTACCACACAATGGATGTCGGCCTAAAAAGTTGAGACGATTTAAACGTCGGACAAAACGATTAGTACTAAATTATTAATAGAAGAATGACTGAGTGGTTTAAAGTGGCAGATTGTAAATCTGTTAGGTTTTCCTATCGTAGGTTCGAATCCTACTTCTTCTATAAACTTTTATCGAAATATAACGCAGTCTGGTAGCGTGCCTGTTTTGGGAACAGGAAGTCATGTGTTCAAATCACATTATTTCGATTTTTATTTATTTAACTTGTAATAAGGAAATTTTATTATTTTTTTTAACAACTTATTAAAAATCTTTATATTTTGAGTATGATTAAGAGTAGATACTTTAGATAACTGAGATACAGAATATAATTTATGATTCAATTTTAGTCCAATACAAGATATAAGGGGGTTTAATTTAATTAACTTATGTAAATTTAATTCACTAGTATCATTTTTAAAGTATATAAAGCATGTTGAACTATTAATTATTAAATTCATTTTTTGAAAAATTGATTTTTCAGTAAGTCTTATTAACAAAGTATTATAAATTTTGTAATGTTTTAATTGTTGATCATAAAAGTCTTGTTCAACTTTTATCCAATTTTTCGAATTTGTATTTGCTACGTTAAAGATAAAAAAGATCGGTGTTTTTTTATAATAATCTATTGCTTTTTTCAGTTTGTAATCTTTTAATTCAAATTTCATTTTTTTACAATTTTTATAAAGATAAAGTTTTTCTACTAGGCTTAACAGGACTTGAACCTGTGACTAAACCGTTATGAGCGGTACGTTCTACCAACTGAACTATAAGCCTTCAAGATTTGTTTCATTTTAACTGTCTAATTTTTAACCAAAAATTCGTGGGACGTTTTAGTTTTGGTCAATTAATTGTCTTAATTTTATTTTTTTTATTAATTTTTGGTGATTTTTCAAAAATAATAGATAATTTAAAAGTATTTTTAAAAAAGCATAGTTTTGGAACAATAAAGAAAAAAAACAGGAAAAAAGGGACTTGAACCCTTGACCTTTGGTTTTGGAAACCACTGTTCTACCAACTGAACTATTTTCCTTTTAATTATTTTAAAGATGTTATTAAAATATTTTTTTGAAATCAGAAATCGTATTTTATTGACTTGTTTTTCTTGGATTGTTACGTTAATAATTTCGTATTTAAATAAAGAAGTTTTGTTATTTATTTCTATAAAACCTACATTATTTTTATTTAAAAATAGTTCTTTTTATTTTATTGCTACGAATTTGACAGATATTTTTTCAACTTATATAGACTTAATTTATTTAATAACTATTTCGCTGACTAGTATTTTTTTTTACTACCAAATTTTGACTTTTTTTTTACCTGCATTGTATGTAGTAGAAATCAAGACTATTAAATTCTATAGCCTTTTAAGTTTCATTTTGTGGCTTTTTGGCTTACAACTATTGAATAATGTAATATTACCCTTTACATGGTACTTCTTTTCTAGTTTTCAAAATTCTTCAATTAATGGCGTTAATATTTTCTTAGAAACTCGTATCAATGATTATTTATCTTTTTATATTCTTCTTTATTGGGTATTAACTTTTTTTAGTCAAATCCTTTTACTTTTTTCTTTCGTTTTAAATATACTTGAAGATAGATTAGAGTTTATAAAAAATACAAGAAAGTTTTTTTATTTAATTTTTTTATTAATTGCAACATTCCTTACACCACCAGATATTATAAGTCAAATACTTGTAGGTGTTGGGTTTAGTTTAGTCTATGAATTATTGATAATTATAACTATTTTAAAATCAAGAATATGATATTATTTTGTTAATTGGGTAACCAATTAAAACTAACTAATAATCCTACTGTAAGCATTAAATAACCAAGAGATAAAGGTAAAAAAGATTTCCATCCAATGTGCATTAGTTGGTCATATCTGTATCTAGGTAAAGCAGCACGTGTTAGTATAAAAAAAATTACTCCAGTAATAATTTTAAGAGATAGCCAGAAACTACCTGGTAAAAAATTAAAAGGAATAAAATTAAATAAAGGTAACCATCCTCCTAAAAATAAAAGTGCTGAGAAAGTACTCATTAATAACATGTTTGCGTATTCTCCTAAAAAAAAAAGGGCAAATGTCATTGCTGAATATTCAACATTGTACCCAGAAACTAGCTCAGCTTCAGCTTCAGGTAAATCAAACGGATGTCGATTCGTTTCTGCTAACATGGAAATATAAAATAAAATAAACATAGGAAATAAGGGAACAATAAACCAAACATTTTTTTGAGCTAAAACAATACTACTTAAATTAAATGAACCTACACATACGCAGATATTAACAATAATAAAACCTATAGAAACTTCGTAAGAAATCATTTGAGCAGCTGATCGTAAAGAACCTAAAAACGGATATTTAGAATTACTTGACCAACCTGCTAAAATAATACCGTAAACACTTAACGAAGAAATAGCAAACAAGTACAAAATACCTAAATTTAAATCAGATATTACTAAACTTTCAGATAACGGTATTACAGCCCAACCGATAAGACTTAATATAAAAGTCAAAATAGGTGCTAGTAAAAAAATATAGATATTAGAATTACTTGGTAAAATAGTTTCTTTAACAAAAAGTTTTAACCCATCAGCAAGTGGTTGTAATAAACCTAAAAATCCAATAACATTTGGACCTCGACGTCTTTGAATACTACCCATGAACTTTCGTTCAGCAATAGTAAAGTAAGCTACAGAGATCAAAAGAGGAATAACTATTGCAAGAATTTTTAAAATAACACAAATTGTTGAAATCATATATAATTTTTATAGGCTAAAATCGGATTTGAACCAATATTCTAAGATTTGCAATCTAATACATTACCAATTATGTTATTTAGCCAAATTATTTTTCAAGAGGATAAGGAGGGATTCGAACCCACGGTATTTTTCAATACAATAGTTTTCAAAACTATCGCCTTAAACCACTCGACCACTTATCCATGTATAAATATAGCAAAAGAAGGGATTTGAACCCTCATCTTTAACCTTGGCAAGGTTACACTCTACCAATTGAGTTACGTTTGCAATTTTTTATCAATTTAAAACTTGAATTTTATAAGATTTTAATAAAAAAATCAAATGTTTATAGTTAGTTGTATTTGTCCCAATACTAATATTTAAGGTACCTTTTAATTGACTAAAAAATTGATAATTTTTTTCCAACTCTTTGAAAGTTAATATATTTTTTATTTTAAAAGAAAATATATTGCAATTTTCATCGGTTAAATTTGAAATTTTATTTGAAATAGTGAAATCATTGATTAATTTTTCTAAAAATTGAATCATTTTTGCACGTTTTAATATAACTTTACACCCAACAGGATATCCTTTTCTAATTTTTAGAGAAATATTCGCTATTTTAGATTTAGTAATCGTTCCTTTTTTAGAAGTAATAAACTCCAAAGCGGCTAAAGAAATTATTAAATTTTTTAATTCGTATTTTTTGAAATAAAATTGTACAATAATGAATTTCAATTTAGGTATAATATCTAGTTTTTTGCAATTAAACTTATTTATTAAATCGTACTGTACGATATTTTTAGTATAATATTTTAAAAAATTCATTAGATTGTTCCAACAGAAATATTTGCAAATTTTGCAAATTTAGTTTTTTTTAGTTTTTTAGGGACCGGTCCTAGAATTCTACTTGCTAACGGTTTATTTTGTTTATTTATCAGACTAACAGAATTCGTCTTAAAAAAAATACTTGACCCATCTTTATTTATTTGTTTCACTTTTGTTCTAACAATTAACGCTCGATAAACTTCTCCTTTTTTTACTTTGGAAGTTTTTTTGGCTTTGTTACGCAAATCTTTGACTGAAACTACAATAACATTACCTAATTTAGCAAATCTTCTGTTAAACCCACCAAGAACTTTGATACATTTTACACTTTTTGCTCCAGAATTATCGGTAACTTTTAAAATTGTTTGTTGTTGAATCATATTAAAAAAATTGAATAATTTAAATGCACTTATAGCTCAATTGGATAGAGCGTCGGATTTCGGTCCCGAAAGTTACAGGTTCAAGTCCTGTTAAGTGTATATAACCTTTTAAAACCATCTGTAATTAGCAAATTTTCTTTTCAAATGAGCTTCTTTATGTACGCTTATTTTATGTTTAAAACTTAAACTAGTTTTTTTTGATGAATTTATAAATTCCATCTTTAAATTAGGGTGAAATAAATTTTTAGTTTGTTTTCTACTATACTGTACTAAGAATTTAATACCATAAGATACGCGTAGATGTGGCTTTAATAAAAAAGGAAATTCGATTGTTCTTTTCCTCTTACGTTGAATATTTTTCATATAAAGTATTGGAGAATTATTTATTAACGATAAATGTACAATTTTTTCAAAATTCTTTTTTGATTGAGTTTTTTGTATTGTTTTTAAACTTTTTAACAATATTTTTTCAGATGTATTTTTATTACCATTAATCATTATATGATTAAATAAATTATGCTTTAATGTTTTTGAGCCCATTTTATAAATAATTACTAATTCGTTTTGTTCCGTATTTAGAACGAGATGTTTTTCGATTTTTTAAACCTGAAAAATCTAGTTTACCACGAACTAAATGATATTTGATACCTGGTAAATCTTTAACACGCCCACCTCTAACTAATACAGTTGAATATTCTTGTAAATTGTGTCCTTCACCAGGTATATAAGCAGAAATTCTTTTTCCATTTGTTAACCGTACCCGCGCAAGCTTTCTTAAGGCAGAATTTGGTTTTTTTGGAGTTCTTAAAAAGATTTTTGTACAAACTCCTTTTTTTTGAGGATTCATTTCTAAAGCAGGTACTTTATTTCTTTTTTTTTTCGTTAATCTTGTCTTTTTACATAATTGATTAATAGTAGGCATTTATAAATTTTAGAACATAAAATAAAAAATTTTATATAAACATATGTATAAGGTAATAATATTGATATAAACAATTCTTGCATTATATTATTATTACATAAATTAAAAGTTAACCATAACTCGGTACAACTATAATTTAATAAACCAATGGTTAAAAGATAAAAAAAACTTTTTATAAAAAAAATTTGAGTTTTTTTAAACTTCAAATTATATAATGTGAGATTATATAACGTAATAATTTTAAGATATATAAAGATGGAAATTGAGCAAATAAAAGAAAATATTATAATTGATTTAAACATAAAGCATACATCAAACCAATTCAAAAAAATAACACTTTTTAATAATAAGAGATAAATAAGAAATACATAATAAAGTAATATTAAAACTTCTTTACTTTTACCTCGTATTTTATTTTTACAAATTAGATAAATTGAAAAATAAACTATTAAACTTAATAATGATATCGTTAATAAAAGCTCTGTTAAAGTCAAAAACTGAGACCAAAATAAAATATTTCGATTTAAAATAAGTAAGTTTTTAAGTAAATTTCTAAAATCTTTATTAATCAGAAAAAATTTTCCAGATGTTTTGTTATACTCTTCAAATACATGCTCAATAAAAAACCATCCAACAATTTTATTCAACAAATTTAAATCATAAAAATGTATTAATAAGTTGTTAAATGAAGAATAACTAATTAAAGCTATTAATTTACCTGCAAAAAAATACCACATTACTAGTTTGAAAATTTTTTTTAATTCGCTATATTACTCATTACCGGACTTGAACCGATACTCTATAAAAGAATCAGATTTTAAGTCTGACGTGTCTACCAATTTCACCAAATGAGCAAAAACTCTACAAAAGAATTATTCCATAATTTGATCTTTTAATATTAAGCTGCTTATTTATTTAAATTATTTTATCAATTCGTTTTAATAGAAAAATAAATTTTGTTAAATAAAAAATATTAAAATGCAACAAAAGGGGGTATAACTCAATTGGTAGAGTGTATGCTTTGCAAGCATAAAGTTATCGGTTCGAGCCCGATTACTTCCATAAAATTTGAAAAATCTCTTCAGGCTGGATTCGAACCAACGTCCAAGTGGTTAACAGCCACTTGCTCTACCGCTGAGCTACTGAAGATTTTAACAAACTATTTACTATTTATTATAAGATTTTAAAACGTTTTGTAAATTTAGAGGTGTATCAAAATTCATGCTCATGTTTAATAATTTTATGTCTTCAATAACTAAAATTTGAAATATTTTATAACTAACTTGAAAATAATAAGGAGGTAAAGGCCAAGCTTTTGAGTTTGCTATATAATATTCAATTAATTTATGACTTTTTGTTGAAAAAGTAACTAAATCACCTTTTCGTAAATGGAAAGAAGCCTTAGTTATTTTTTTAGAGTTTACAAACACATGACCGTGAGTTATTAATTGACGCGCATTCATAATACTTAATACAAAATGAGAGCGTAATAAACTAACGTCAAGACGACTTTCTAAAATATTGGTAAAAAATATCGTAGAATTAATTTTATTATTATATCGATTTGATAAATTTTTAGATTTTTTTGATAAACTCTTTAAATATTTCTTACCCATGCTTCCGTAAAAAAGTTTAAAACTTTTGTTTGTTTCTACACTTTGTTTAAAAGTTTTTGAAAAGAAATTAGCAAATCTTGGGATTCGATAAGCACCTTGATCAAAAAATTTATAAAAACAATTTTGTTTACGGAAGTTTGCCAATCGTTTGTTACTGCGTAAACGTAATTTTGCTAATTTATCCGTTAATCTTATACGTTTTAGTAAAAAGTTCCACTTTTTCTTTTTAAATTTTAGTAATTTTTGACGATTTTGTATATTTATTCTTAAACTATTAAATTTTTTATATAAAGGTTTATTACGATATTTTTTTTTATTAATCATAAAAATAAATTATTTTTTTAAAATTGTAGAAATCAAGAAGAAAAAAAATTTTTTTGTAGTTGAACGTAATGTAAAAGCAGAAACAGTATACTTAGAAAACTTTAAATTCATATTTTTATCATTCCCAATTAAAACTAAAGGAATTTGCAATTTATTAAATTCTTGCAGTATTTCTAAATGTTGAGAACTAGGGTTTAAAAAAATAACTAAGTTACATTTTTTAACGGTTGAATTAACTTTTTTAAAATCAAATTTTTGTTTAGTTTCAAATAAACTTCCCGACTTTTCTTTTAACCAAAAATTTTTAGGTATAAACAAGTGGTTCGATGATTTTAAAAAAGATTTATTATTTGAATAAGGAAATCCTATAAACAAAATTTTTTTATTTTTAGAATCATATAAATGAATTAGAGTTAATATTTGTTTTAAAGAAAACTCTAAAAAATTTAATGAATCGTAAACAAAAGTTTTGAATGTTTTAGTTTTATAAACTTGATGTTTTAATAGGTATAATTTAATTAATGTGTAATGATCTTTAATTGTTGAATTTTTTAATTTCATTTTAAATTTTTTTACCTTCTTTTAAAATTATATTTTCATTACTATATAAAATACCTTTACCTTTATAAGGCTCAGGGACTTTATAACTCCTAAACAGAGCTGCTATTTGCGAGACATTGTTATAACTATTACCAGAAATAAATAACTTATTAGTTTTATGGCATTTTATAGAAATTGAAGCGGGAATTTTAAAATAAAGACTATGACTGTATCCTAATTTAAAGTGAATTAAATTTACTAACGAACTTTTAACTAGAAAAACTTTATACCCAACACCAACTAAGTTAAGCTTTTTATAAGTAATTGTTGAAACTTCTAAAAATGCTTGTTTTATTAAAGCAATAGTAGTCCCTTGTAAACTTTTCATAGTTTTTTTATTTGATAATTTTTTAAACGGCAAATTTGTGACATTTATCAGTTTACTTGAAGAAAAAACTTCAATTTTTATTTGCAATTTTAGAATTTTATTTCCAAGAGTGCCTTTAATTAAAAGAACTTGCTTTTTATTACAACAAAAAACTGTAATATCACTTGGTATTTTAATAATAGAACGTTTTGAATAAATCATTATTTAATTATAATAAAAGGTTCTCCTCCTAAATTTTTTTTTTTACATTCATTTAAAGACATAATACCTTTATTTGTTGAAATTAAAATAATTCCTTTGGTTGAATCTAATTTCCAAAGTTGTCTGATAGAATAATAAATTCGTAAACTTGGTTTACTTATTACTTTAATAGAACTTATAGCAGGTTTTTCATTCTGATATTTTAAGAAAATTTTTAAGGTATTCGGATCTGTAGGTAACATTTTGTAACTTAAAATAAAACCTTCATTCCATAAAATATTTAAAATGGATTCACATGACGGAGTTTTTTTAAAATAAATATAAGCTTTTTTCGCAAGTAAACCATTTTTAATACTTGCAATTAGATTAAACAAATTATTTTTCATAATTTTAAATTAGAATGTTCAGAGACAGACTTGAACTGCCGTCACAAGGATTTTCAGTCCTTTGCTCTAACCAACTGAGCTATCTAAACAGTTTTTAAATTTAATTTTCCGTAATTGTTCCAAATATTAATATAAGTTTGTAAGCCTAAATTGTTATTGGATAATGAAAAATTATCAGGATTAACTTTATTTTTTATTTTGTGTTTAAATTTAGATTTTTGAACTAATATTTCTACTTTAAATTTAATATCCGAAAATAAACAAGTTTTTAAAGTTTTTAATAAAACTAAAAATAACAAGCTTTGACACGAATGAATCTTAAATTGTTTACTATATAAACTATATTCAAAACGTTCTTGTGCTGATTTATTTACATGAGGTGATTTTAAAACTGTGAAAAAAGATTTTTCTTTTTTATTTACAAATGTTTGTTTAAAAATAACTAAATTTAATTTTTTTACAAAAGTTGTATTTGAAAAAAAATTCAAAAAAGATTTTAAAGAATTATAATTTTTAGATGAAATATGTATGTTAATAAACATAAATTTAATTTTTTAAAACGTAGTTAATTAATGAGATAGATTAATACTATCATTTAAATAAATACACGTTAAAACGGTAAATACATAAGCCTGAATCATAGCAACACCTAACTCTAAACCCATTAAAATAACTAAAACTAATAGAGGAATAATGTGTAAAATTGATAAAAAGTTTTCTAATAATAACATACTCCAAGCAAAACCAACAATTACTTTTAATAAAGTATGTCCAGCCATTAAATTTGCGAAAAGTCGAACACCTAAACTAATAGGTTTAAATATATATGAGATAAGTTCAATTGGAACTAACAATAAACCTAACGCAATTTGTGTATTTGGTGGTAAGAATACAGATAACATATTAATTTTGTGTTTTTGAACACCAATAATAACAACTCCTATAAAAATAGGTAATGATAACCCAAGAGTTACAATTAAATGGCTAGTAATAGTAAAACTATAAGGTACTAAACCAATTAAATTGTTAAATAAAATAAATGTGAACAAAACAGCAATAAAAGGAAAATATTTTTCTCCTTCTTCATTTAAATTATCAAAAGCTAACTGTGCAGCAGCTTCATAGATAATTTCAATGAAAGTTTGCCATGGGTTAGGGATTAAAAAATAACTTGTTTTATTTAAATAGTCGGTATCAGCACTAAAAAAATACACTAAAGAACTAAAAATAAGTAATACAAGTATATTAATAAATAACATATTAGTTAAAGAAAAATCTAAACATAACACTTTGATCGAAAAAATTGAAATAATTTGAAACTGTTCTAAAGGAGTAAAAAGTAACATATATATGTATATTTTGCTAATTTAAAGTAATTTTACTTAAATATTAATTTTCTATAATTAATTGAGGTATTTAAATTGATATTACTTTTATAAAATTTATTTTTTGAAAATGACTCAAAACTTTTTAAATCTTTTTCAAGAAAAATATAATTTGAATTTTTAATTTGTTTATTATATCCTATGTTTATTAATAAACTTCCATCGGAAAAAATACATAAATTTTTAGATAATTTTTTGTTGAAAACAATCATTTTTTTTAACTTAACTACGATAATTTGCTAATTTTGTTTCTATTAATCCAGATATTGGTAATAAAATTAAGAAAAATAGAAAGTAAAATACCGTAGCAATTTGACCACAAAGTATATAAGCATCTTTTACAGGCATTTGTCCAACCCATCCAAGAATTAAAAAATCAACGACAAGTAACCAATAAAAAACTTTATAAATAGGCCGAAAAGTAGTACTTCGAATTTCAGAAGTATTTGTAAAAGGGATCAAAAACAGAATTACTAAAGCTCCTCCCATTGCAACAACACCACCTAATTTATCTGGAATAGATCTTAAAATAGCGTAAAATGGTAAAAAATACCACTCCGGAACAATATGAGCAGGTGTTTGCATAGGATCTGCTGGTATGTAATTATCTGGATGACCTAATGCATTTGGAAAATAGAAAACAAATGTTGCAAAAAAAAACAAGAAACAAAAAAATGCAAATAAATCTTTAACAAAAAAATACGGATAAAAAGGTATTTTATCAACACCACTATCAATTCCTAAAGGATTATTTGAACCATCTTTATGTAATAACGCTAAGTGTAATAGAGTTAAACCTGCAATTACAAACGGTAATACAAAATGTATACTAAAAAAACGGTTTAAAGTTGCGTTATTAACTGTAAAACCACCCCATAACCAATCAACAATTGTTTGACCAACAACAGGAATAGCTGACACTAAGCTAGTAATTACAGTAGCACCCCAAAAACTCATTTGACCCCACGGTAATACATAACCCATAAACGCTGTACCCATCATTAATATAAAAATTAATACTCCTGAACACCACAATAATTGTCGTGGATGCATATAAGAACCATAGTACAAACCTCGAAATATGTGACAATAAACTACAATAAAAAACATCGAAGCTCCATTTGCATGGATATATCTAATAAGCCAACCATTGTTGACATCTCGCATGATATGTTCAACACTACTAAAAGCTAAATCAATATGTGGTGTATAGTGCATTGCTAAAAATACTCCTGATAAAATTTGAATTACTAAACAAATACCGGCAGATGAACCAAAACTCCAAGCATATGTTAAATTAATTGGAGATGGGTAATGAATAATATGATTATCAACAAATGATAACACATAATTTTTATTCCATCGAAGTGTTTTAGTCACAAACGAAGCCATGAAACTTGAGTTATTTGAATTTGAGAAAGATGTAAAAGAATTTGAAAAAGTATCAAACACAGAATTTTTTAATTTAAAGGTTAATTTCATATATAAATTATTAGAAAAACATGAATTCTACTAACATGTTAACACTAAAATGTATTGTATTTAAAAATACTGTAGGATATATACCCATAACAAAAGTTCCTATTATCAATGGTAAAAAAGTTAAGAACTCGCGTTTATTGATATCTAGATAGTTTTTAAAATATTGAGTTTTTAAATTTCCATATGCAATTCGATTAAATAGCCATAAAGCGTAACCACCCCCTATAATCATACCTGTTGCCCCTAGAAAAGTTACAGTCGTATTTGCTTTAAATGAACCTGTTAATATTAAAAACTCACCAACAAAACTACTTGTACCAGGTAGTCCAATGTTTGCCATAGTAAAGAATAAAAATATTAAAATATATAGCGGCATAGTATGGACAAGACCTCCATAATATTTAACCATTCTAGTATGATGCCGATCATAAACAACACCAATAATTAAAAATAAAGCACTTGCAACAAAACCGTGACTTAAACTTTGTAAAATAGCACCTTCCAAACCTATAATATTAAAACTAAATAAACCTACCATTACAAGATTCATATGAGCAACTGATGTATAAGCAATAATTCTTTTAAAGTCTGATTGACGTATTGCTGTAAAAGATGTATAAATAATTCCAACTATAGACATAGAATACACTAATGGGGCAAAATAAAAACAAGCTTCAGGAAAAAGAGGGAAAGAAAATCTGATAAAACCATATGTCCCTAATTTTAATAAAACTCCAGCTAAAATCACAGAACCTGCTGTTGGCGCTTCTACATGAGCCTCTGGTAACCATAAGTGGACAGGAACCATAGGTACCTTTGTAGCAAAAGAAGCAAAAAATGTAAACCACATAATTTTTTGCTCTAATGCTGAAAATGAAAATGTTAATAATACTTCATAATCGGTAGTTCCAATTTCATAATAAATATATAAAATTGATAATAACATTAAAACAGATCCAAGTAAAGTGTAAAGAAAGAAAAAATATCCAGCACGAATTTTACGTTCTCTTGAACCCCAAACACCAATAATCAAAAACATTGGAATTAATACGCTTTCAAAAAAAATATAAAACAAAAGTAAATCTAATGTACAAAAAACACCAATTAAAAAAAACTCCATGACTAAAAATGCAATTAAATAATTCTTTAAATTAATTTGAATACTAGACCAACTTGCTAATAAACATATTGGAATCAATAAAGTAGTTAAAACTACAAAAAAGATTGATATTCCGTCTACTCCTAAAGGAAAATTAATATTTAGTACAGGAACCCAGAAAAGTTTTTCAACAAATTGAAAAGCTCCAATAGATTTGTTAAAAAAAACCAATAAAAAAAGTGATATAACGAACGTTGTACACGAACAACTAAATGCAATATATCTCAATAATTTTTTGTTAGACGATGGAATAATTGATAAACTAAATGCTCCTATTAAAGGAAGTAATAAAATAGATGATAACATATTTGTAAAATTTAACATAATTATAATAGTAATCGATTAAAAAAAAGAATTCTTTTATTATACTATAAAAATTGTTACTGAACTTTGTTAATAAAAATGTCGAACTCGTTTTGAAGTTTTACTGTTTGTATGAGTTCTCTGGCCTCTTACAGGTAACCCGTTTAAACGTCTTAATCCACGATAAGATTTAATATTAATTAAATTTCGTAACAAAAAAGTTTGTAATTTTTTTAGATCATTTGTTAATATTAAATCAGAAGTTTCAATTTTTTTAACTAATCTAAAAATTTGATCTTTCGATAATTTAGAAGTTTTTAGATTTTTAGAAAAACCTAATTGTTTACATAACGCAAAGGATTGTTTTTTACCAATACCGAAAATTTTCTGTAAAGAAAATTCTATAGGCTTACTGTTTAAAATTTCTGTTTCAAAAATATAAATCATAATTATTTAAAAAAAACCAAGAAAATATAAGTGTTACATTTTATAGGATTTGAACCTATGACCCACAGCTTAGAAGGCTGGTGCTCTTCCAACTGAGCTAAAAATGCAAATTAAGAAAAGCTTTAAATATTAGATACTATCAATAAACTAAATTTATAAGAAAATAAATATAGTAAAGTTGGGTTGATAAATAAGAAAATAAAAGCAAAAAATAATATAGAAATTAGTACAGAACTTTGAGTTTTAATAGGATGGTATAATTTACCAACTAACACTTTTTCAAAATATAGAATTTTAATTAATCGAATATAATAAAACGTTCCGATAACACTACATAAAATCGAAATAAGTGCCACAAAATACATAGACGATTCTATTGCTGTTAAAAATATACTTATTTTAACTAAAAAACCAATCATTGGTGGAAAACCTGCAACTGAAAAAAGTACAGTTGTAAAAAAAATTGCTAACATTGAATTTGACTTACTTAATAAAACAATATCCGTTAAATCTTTATTCTGTTTTTGTAAATGATTATTTTTTACTCTAGTTAAAATAAAAATAGACCAAATACATAAACCTGAAAAACTATAAATGATTAAATACGAAAATAATATTTGAAGACTTTCAAAAGTTCCAGCACTAAAAGCAATTAAAGAATAACCCATATGACTGATGGAACTATATATCAATAGGCTTTTTAATTTTCTTTGCTCAAGACCACCAAACGACCCAATAATAATTGATCCAACAACACTGATAATTATTATGTAACGCCAACTATCAAAAAAACCATAAAAACTACAATAAAAAATTCTTAACAACAAGACAAAAATTGCTAATTTAGGAACAACAGACATAAAAAATGTAGAAGCTGATGGCGATCCTTCGTAAACATCTGGGGCCCATGTATGAAATGGTGCAATGGCTAATTTAAAAAATAAACTTATTAAAATAAACAATAGCGCAAACTTAACTAAACTGATGTTAAATATCCCAAGTTCAAGGGTGCCTGTTGAAATATTGAAAAATAGGCATTTAAATTCTTCAAAATTAATTGTACCAGTAATACCGTAAAGTAAAGATGAACCTAATAAAAATAAACTAGATGAAAATGCACCTAAAATAAAATATTTAATACCCGCATCAACAGAAAATAGTGAATTTTTTTTTAAAGAAGCTAAAACATAAAAAGATAAACTTTGCAACTCAATTGCTAAATATGCTGTTAACAAATCATTAGCAGAACATAACAAAAAAAGTCCTAAAACAGAAAATAAGATTAGTAATAAATATTCAAACTGATTTATTTTTTGGTTTAATAAATAAGGTTGGATCATTAACAAACAAAATAATGCTAAACCTCCTGTTACTAATTTTGATGAAAAACTTAAATAATCGTTAACAATTGTATTATTTAAAACATTTAGTTCTAAAAAATCTAAATTATCATTTAACAACAAATAACAAGACAATAATAGAGTTAAAATACTTAAATACAAAACCGAATTTTGAATTAAAGGATAACTTTTTTGAATCGATATAAAAGTACAATGCAATGTCAGATAAACTAACGAAATTCCTAAAAATAGTTCAGGTAGAATAACAATTTCTTTAAATAATAACATATTAATATTCATAAAAATTTTTAAAATAAGCTTAAGTAGATTTGAACTACTGACCTTACGCTTATCAGGCGTACGCTCTAACCAACTGAGCTATAAGCTTTATAAAAAATAGCTGAAGTTTTAAATAACTAACACATTTTTATAATTTCTGGATAACTGTTTAAAAATAACTTGTTTTCTACCTTTTTCTAAATCAGTATTTATTGTTAAAACAACCGCTGCAATGGTTGCTAATAGAAGAATATTCCCTGCAATTAAAAACTGTAATACATATTGAGTATATAATACTTGTCCAATTGCTTGCATTTCCGTAAAAGAATCTAAACGTTCACACCAATTAAAGTATGAATTTTGTGAAAATAAATAAGGGTTTGACTGAAAAGCTTCATTTACAACTATCAAAATTTCTGATAGAAAAATACTTCCTATTAAAATACCGAATGGAAAATACTTAAATATATCCTTTTGCGTATCAATAATTTTTGTATCAAGCATCATAACAACGAATAAGAACAACACTGCTATTGCACCTACGTATATGACAATGAACATTAAAGCTAAAAATTCACATTTTAAAAGGAATAGAATACTTGCTGATGAAACAAAACTCAAAACTAAAAACAATACAGAATAAATTGAATTTTGAACAAACACTACCATAAAAGAACTTAATAATAAAATAAGTGAAAATAAGTAAAATAAAATATTAATAATCATTTTTTAAATTTAATGAAAGAGGGACTTGAACCCCCGACACTTGGATTATGATTCCAATGTTCTAACCAACTGAACTATTTCATTTTGTTCCAGCTACACGTTCCCGTACAGCTACCTTGTTACGACTTCATCCAAATTATTAATTTCTCAATGGTTTTCTAGATGTTAGAAAAATAAATTTTTAACTTAGTACATAAAAAACTTCAAGTAAAACTAACTCTCTGCATGTGACGGGCGGTGTGTACAAGGCCAAGATACATATTCACCGCAACATTGCTGATTTGCGATTACTAGTGATTCCAACTTCATATAAACGAGTTTCAGTTTATAATTCGAACTAAGAAAATTTTTGAAGGTTAACTAAAAGCGTAACCTTTTGTAATTTTCATTGTAGCACGTGTGTAGCCCAACCCATAAGGGCCACAGAGACTTGACTTAATTCTTACCTTCCTTCAATTTATTATCGACTGTTTCTTTTAAAGCTGAAAAAAATTTAATTTGTTTAAAATTTGGGAATAATCAAATTTTTTTGAAGTTTAAAACTTAATAAAGACAAGAGTTACACTCGTTAAAGGAATGAACCAAACATCTTACGACACGAGCTGACGACAGTCGTGCAACACCTG